>WNFL01401868.1_pt1 | contig 10536 bp, 10 predicted proteins | sample 5400361 | NCBI WGS metagenome assembly WNFL01 (sample SAMN13153351, study PRJNA577476) | soil metagenome | isolation source: 40 cm soil on Douglas fir-dominated hillslope | place: USA:California | collected 2013-09-17 | reverse complement strand
GCTCTCTAGTCGGTCAGCAAGAAATCGATCGCGGCCTGCTTGAACTCCCGCGCCGGCACCGCGCCCATGTGATCCCGGCCTGGAATCGTGACCAGGCGCGACGATGGGATCAGCTCGACTAGCTCCGGGGCATCCGGCACGAGCTCATCGCGATCGCCGGCCACGACGAGGATCGGCGTTTCAATTGCGGCGAGCCTCGCCGGATCCCATCGCGGCTGCAGCCCGGTGATGCACGCGGCGAGAGCTTTCAGGTCGTTCGCGGGACGCGCCGACGCGAAGCGGTAGAAGCTCTGGGCGATGGGATCTTCGGTGGGCTCGTCGCGTAGAAAAGCCTCAGCGATCGCGGCTGCGCTGCGGATCGATCCCGAGGCGCCGATGCCACCGAGGACCGCGCGTCTCACGCGTTCCTGGGAGTCCATCACGACCTGAAGCCCTATGCGTGCTCCCATCGAATAGCCCAGGTAACCCGCCGAGTGCACCTCCAGGTGATCCATGAGTCGAGTGACGTCGCGACCCATGATGCCGATGGCGTACGCGGCGGAGTCGTGAGGTTTGTCGCTGTGTCCGTGGCCGCGGCAGTCGAGACCTATGACGCGGAAGCCCGCGGTGGTGAGCGCCTCCTGCCACCGGGTGCCGACCCAGTTCAGCCGGTAGTCGGAGGCGAAGCCGTGCACCACGACAAGCGGCGCCCCTCGCTCCGGCCCATGCACCTCGTAATGCAGTCGAACGCCATCGCTGTCGAAATCCATGCGGCCCCAGCTAGGCTAGTCGATCGTCATGGCGGGACGGCGTGCTGTGCACGAGCGGACTGGGAAGGTGCTGGCCGAAGACCTCGAAAGGGCGACATCGTTGTTCGCCTTGACCGCTGGTCTGATGTTTCGCCGCACGCTGGAGCCAGGCCGCGGCCTGTGGCTGAGTCCATGCAACGGCATCCACATGATGTTCATGAGATTTCCCATCGACGCCGTCTTCCTCGACAGCCACGAGCGGGTGAGGAAGGTCTATCGCAACCTGCCTCAATGGTGGGGAGTGGTGTGGTTCGTGTGGGGCGCCCACAGCGTCCTGGAACTGCCGGCCGGCTCCACGAGGGACGTCGACCTCAATCGCGGGGACCAGGTCGTCATCAGCTGACCCACTGTTAATAAGGTCTTGACCCGGCCCGGTAGCCTCCAGGCGTGCCCGTCCGCGTGCTCCTCGACCTGTTTCTGCCGCCGAGGTGCGGTGGCTGCCGCCTGGTCGGGACGTGGCTGTGCGGCAGGTGCCGAGCGCGCATCCGGCGGCTCGAGGAACCACTTTGCCGGCGCTGCGGAGCCGAGGTTGAGTCGGCGCGCAAGGAATGCGGGTGCCGGTCCCGCCTGAAGTCGCTCGCCAGGCTCCGCTCCGCCGCGGCCTATGAAGGCCCGTTGGAGCTGGCCGTTCAGCGTTTCAAGTACCAGGGCTGGAGGCGCCTGGCGGGGCCGCTTGCTCTGCTCATGGCGGAGCGCCTGGTCGTAGAGGGGCTGTCGGCCCCCTGGGCGGTCGCGGTGCCGCTCCACAGCACCCGACTCCGGCAGCGGGGATTCAACCAGTCAGAGCTCCTCGTACGCGAGCTTCGCCGCCACCTTTCGCTCGCGTCGCCCCCTGGCGAGCTGGTCCGCACCCGCGCCACGCCGCCCCAGGTGGGACACGACCGCAGGTGGCGCCTCGAGAACGTCCGTGACGCGTTTGAGTGGCGCGGACCGCCCCTCGACGCGAGTTCGATCTTGCTCATCGATGACGTGGCCACGACCGGGGCCACCCTCGAAGCCTGCGCGGCCGCTTTGAGGGCCGGTGGGTCGGGGCCGGTAATGGGGGTCTCAGTGGCGAGGGTTAACGTATAGTTGGCAGCCGGTTCAATTCCGAAGCGGAGGCTAGCGAATGGCAGTTCGGATCCCAGGCATCAACATCGATGAGTACTACCAGCAGCTAGGGCCGATCGAGCCCCTGATCCGCGACGACCGCGTGACCGAGATCATGGTCAACGGAAGCGACCACGTCTACGTCGAAATGGCGGGCAAGGTCGTGCTGACAAACATCAAGTTCGTCGACGAGGACCAGCTCCTCAACGTCATCCAGTTCATCGTGCGGACCGTCGGGCGCCGCATCGACGAGCGCTCGCCATTGTGCGATGCCCGACTCGCGGATGGCTCCCGTGTCAACGCCGTCATCCGCCCGCTCGCGTTGAACGGCCCGCTGCTCACGATCCGCAAGTTTTCGCGCGATCCGTTCCAGGTCGAGGACCTCATCCGCTTCGGCAGCTGCAACGAGGCCGGCTTCGGCTTCCTCAAGGCCGCGGTGCTGGCCAAGGCGAACATCATCATCTCCGGCGGCACCGGCACGGGGAAGACGACGTTCCTCAACGTGCTGTCTGGCTTCATCCCGGTCGAGGACCGCATCGTGACCATCGAGGACGCGGCCGAGCTTCAGCTCCACCAGGAGCATGTCTGCCGGCTCGAGAACGCGCTCCGCATGCGCCCCGAACGAATCGTGGTCGGTGAGTGCCGAGGCGGCGAGGCGCTCGACATGCTGCAGGCCATGAACACCGGGCACGACGGCTCGATGACCACGCTGCATGCCAATACCCCCCGCGACGCTCTCGCACGACTCGAGACTCTTGTGCTGATGGCAGGCGTGGACCTGCCTGTGCGTGCCATCCGCCAGCAGGTGGGCAGCGGGATCAACCTCATCTGCCAGCTGAACCGTCTTCGAGACGGCTCCCGCAAGGTGACCGCGATCAGCGAGATCGTCGGCATGGAGCAGGACATCATCACGATGCAGGACATCTTCATCCTCGAGCAGAAGGGCGCCACACCGGACGGCAAGGTGATCGCGGAGTTCAAGCCGAGCGGCCTCCGCCCGAAGATCCTGGACCGGATCTTCGCGCAGGGAATTCCCCTGCCGAAAGAGATCACGATGCTGTTCCCGCCGCCGCCCGGATACAAGCCCTCAGCCCACTAGCCGTCGCGGCCGCCAGGGCGCCCGGATGAGTCATATACTCGGGCAGGAGGTGCGCGAGAACGCTGAGCGCAAGCTGGCGAGGCTCGCGCGCCACTTCGGCAAGGTGGCCGATGCCGACGTGGATTTCTCTGAGGAGCGCAAACGCAGCGGTCTCGCCACGATCGTCTGCAGGATCAACATCCATCTCGACGGCCGGCGCACCCCAGTGCTCTCGGCTCACGAGCGGGGCGCCGACGCGCTCTCCGCTCTGGACCTCGCTCTCGACAAGATCGACCGGCAGGTCGTCAAGTACAAGGAGAAGGTCACCCACCGCAAGAAGCCGCCGTCCCCCGTGCGTGTGCCGCCGCAGGATGGTGAGGAAGCGCGCTCTCCCGAGCCGGAGCGGATCAGGTTGAAAGTGCGCCCGATGACCGTTTCGGAGGCGGTCGCCGAGCTGGAAGCCGACGGTCAGGCGTTCCATGTCTATCTCGACGAGGATTCCGGTGCCATCCACATCGTCGCCCGGCGGGCGGACGGCACCGTGGCCGTGATCGAACCGATCGTCCCCTAGATTCGGATTCCGCGTCTCCGGGTACCCTAGATTCAATGCTTTCCCCTCTCACCAGGCTGCTCGACCCGAACGAGCGCGAGGTCAAGCGCCACCTCGTGGTGGCCACCGCGATCAACGCGTTGGAGCCCGAGCTCCAGGCGCTGGACGACGCCGGGCTGAAGGCGCGCTCGGACGAGCTGCGAGAGCGGGCGACCCAGGGCCACGACCTGGACGACCTGCTGATCGAGGCTTTCGCCCTCTGTCGCGAGGCGAGCCGGCGCGCGATCGGGCTCCGCCATTTCGACGTGCAGCTCGTCGGCGGCCTCGTTCTGCACCAGGGAAAGATCGCCGAGATGAAGACCGGAGAGGGCAAAACGCTCGTCGCGAGCCTGGCCCTCTACCTCAACTCGCTGGCGGGGAAGGGCGTCCACCTCGTTACGGTCAACGACTACCTCGCCCGGCGTGACGCCGGCTGGATGGGCCCCATCTTCAACCTCCTCGGGATGAGCGTTGGCATCAACGTCGGCACTGCGGGCACCTACATCTACGACCCCGAGTTCGTCGACGAGACCCATCCCGACCCTCGTCTGCAGCACCTGCGGCCGGTGACGAAGCGCGAGGCCTACATGGCGGACATCACGTACGCCACCAACTCCGAGCTTGCTTTCGACTACCTGCGCGACAACATGGCTCGCGACCTGGCCCAATGCAGCCAGCGCCCGCTCAACTACGCGATCGTCGACGAGGTGGACTCGATCCTTGTCGATGAGGCGCGCACGCCTCACATCATTTCCGGGCAGTCCGACGAGTCGACGGAGAAGTACTACGAGTACGCCCGCTGGGCGGGCCGCCTCACCGAGGGCGATGACTACGAGGTCGACCTCAAGCACAAGTCGGCATCGCTCACCGAGGCGGGCATCGCGAAGATGGAGCGCTGGACCGGCATCCGCAACATCTACGACCTGGAAAACGTGATCGAGGCACACCAGATCAACCAGGCCCTGAAGGCCAAAGCGCTCTTCCATCGAGACCAGGAGTACCTCGTCAAGGATGGCGAGGTGATCATCGTCGACGAGTTCACCGGCCGCACCATGCAGGGACGGCGCTGGTCGGACGGGCTGCACCAGGCCGTGGAGGCCAAAGAGGGTGTCAAGGTCCAGCAGGAGCAGAAGACGATCGCGACGATCACAGTGCAGAACTACTTCCGCCAGTACGACAAGTTGGCCGGCATGACCGGCACCGCGCTGACCGAGGCAGAAGAGTTTCACAAGATCTACGGGCTGGACGTGGTTGTCATCCCGACTCACCGGTCGATGGTTCGCGCGGACAGCCCCGACGTGATCTACAAGACCGAGCAGTCGAAGTTCGAAGCGGTAATCGACGAGATCGTCGAGATGAACAAGGCGAAGCGCCCGGTGCTCGTGGGCACCGTGTCGGTGGAGAAGTCCGAGCGGCTGGCGCGGATGCTCGAGAAGCGCGGAGTCAAGCACAACGTGCTCAACGCCAAGCAGCATGAGCGTGAGGCGGGCATCATCGCCGAGGCGGGTCAGCCCAGCGCGGTCACGATCGCAACCAACATGGCTGGACGAGGCACCGACATCGTGCTCGGCCCTGGCGTGACGGACGTGGGCGGCCTGCACATCATCGGCACTGAGCGGCATGAGAGCCGGCGCATCGACAACCAGCTCCGTGGACGCGCCGGACGGCAGGGCGACCCGGGCTCGAGCCGTTTCTTCATCTCGCTCGAAGACGACCTGATGAAAATCTTCGGGCCCGCCGCCGACCGTATCGGCCGGCTGATGGACAGCCTCGAGGTCGAGCCCATCGAGCATCCATGGGTGGCGCGATCGATCGCGGGGGCTCAGAAGAAGGTCGAGGGCATGCACTTCGACGCCCGCAAGCACGTGGTCGAGTACGACGACGTGATGAACAAGCAGCGCCAGATCGTCTATGAGGAGCGCCGGAAGGTGCTGGAAGGCGCGGACGCACGCGGCAACATCCTCGGCTACGCGAAGGACATCATCACGAAGGGCGTCGAGCAGCACTGCCAGAGCCGGCACCCGGAGAACTGGGACCTCGAGGGACTGATCAAATACCTCAACGCCTACCTGCCGATCGCGCCGGATTCGCAGGTCCCTGACGAGGCGTTGAGCCATGGTCCCGAGGGTCTGGTCGAGCATCTTTTCGCCGCCGCTTCCGATACCTACGACAAGAAGGTCGAGGAGGTCGGCGCCGACCTGATGCCGCTGGTCGAGCGCGACGTGATGCTGCAGACCGTCGACTGGCAGTGGATGGAGTACCTGACGCAGATGGAGCACTTCCGCGAAGGGATCGGCCTTCGCGCCTACGGACAGCGCGACCCGCTCGTCGAGTACAAGAACGAAGCCTTCGAGATGTTCAACGAGCTGCGGGAGCGGATCCAGGCATCGATCGTGGCGCGGATCTTCAGGGTGCAGGTGCAGCGCAACGTGCCGCCGCCTCCGCCGCCCGTGCGCCAGGTCTTCGAGAGTGGTCCGGGCGATCCGGACGGATCCGGCAGCAACGGCGCCCCGAAAAAGCCTCGGCCCGCCGCACCTGCGGGGAGCGCCGCGGTGCCGGCCGGTGCGCCAGGTAAGATCGGCCGCAACGATCCGTGCTGGTGCGGGTCAGGAAAAAAGTACAAGCGCTGTCACGGACGCTAAAGCTGGAGAGGTAATGGACGCTGAACTGAACCCCAAAGAGTTACTCGAGCGGATCTTGCAACTGAAGGAGCACCTTTGACCTTCCGGCCAAACGTAAGCGCGCCGACGAGCTCGACACCCAGCTCGTGCAGCCGGGCGTGTGGGATGACCCCGCCCGCGCGGGCCAGATGGCGCGTGAGTCCGCCGAGCTCCGCCAGGTGGTCGGTTCCTGGGACCGGCTGGAGAAACGCGCCCGCGACCTGATCGAGCTCGACGAGCTCTCGCGCGGCGATCCGGACCTGGAACGGCAGCTGGACGAGGAACGAGCCGCGATCTCCAACGATCTGCGGTCGCGAGAGTTGGACCTGCTGTTCACCGACCCGTTCGCGACCCACAACGCCGTGGTCACGCTGTCGGTCGGTCAGGGCGGAGTGGAGGCGCAGGACTGGGTGGAGATGCTGATGCGGATGTACCTGAAGTGGGCCGAGCACAAGGGTTTCGAGACCGAGATCATCGACACATCGCCCGGCGAAGAGGCCGGGCTCAAGAGCGCCACTTTCATCGTGCACGGCGCGCGCGCGTACGGCCTCCTGCGTTCGGAGCACGGCGTGCACAGATTGGTGCGCATCTCCCCGTTCGATCAGAACCATCGCCGGCACACCTCGTTCGCGCTCGTCGAGGTCATGCCTGAGCTCGAGAGCTCCGATGAGAGCGCGGTGGTGATCAATCCGCAGGACCTGCGCATCGACACGTACCGGTCGACGGGCGCCGGCGGCCAGCACGTCAACAAGACCGACTCGGCGGTGCGCATCACTCACCTGCCCACCGGCATCGTGGTGACCTGTCAGAACGAACGTTCGCAGATGAAGAACCGCGAGATGGCGATGAAGGTGCTCAAGGCGCGGCTGTTTCAGCGCCAGCAACAGGAGGCGGCGGCGCAGCTCGATCAGATCCGCGGCCAGGTCATGCCGGCCGAGTTCGGGTCGCAGATCCGGAACTATGTCCTGCAGCCGTACACGCTGGTGAAGGACGTGCGCACGGGGCTCGAGGTGGGGAACGCCCAGAGCGTGCTGGACGGGGACATCGACCCGTTCATCGAGGCGTGGCTGCGCTGGCGCCTGGGCCAGGGCGCGGCTGTCGCAAGCAACTCAAAACAGCCCCGTTAACCCCCATGTTTGGCACTCCTGGCAGGGGTTGGAGTATCAGGGGGCATCGGGTATACTGCCCGCGACCTAGCCATACGCGCCCTCTGGCGCGGAACGTCACAGCAAGAGTCGCACCTGATGGTACTGACACCAGATTTCGATACACGGCCCGTAATCAGCTTCCAGCACGTCTTCAAGACGTATCCGACTGGGACTGAAGCTCTCCGCGACGTCAATCTCGTCGTCCCGGAGGGCGATTTCGTATTCCTCGTAGGTCCTTCGGGCGCCGGCAAGTCCACGCTCGTCCGGCTGCTGATCCGAGAGGAGAAGCCCAGCAAGGGCAAGATCTTCGTCGACGGTGTCGAGCTCGGCCGGATGAAGCGGCGACAGCTGCCGCGCTACAGGCGCAAGGTCGGCCTTGTTTTCCAGGACTTCAAGCTGCTGCCCAACCTCACGATCTACGAGAACGTGGCTTTCGCGCTGCGAGTGCATGGCGAGTCCGAGCACACGATCAACGCGCGCGTGCCGGAAGCGCTCGACACGGTCGGGCTGTCGGGCAAGGAGAACACGTACCCGGCCAATCTTTCCGGCGGCGAGCAGCAGCGCGTGGCGATCGCCCGCGCCCTGGTCCACGCGCCGCGTTTCATCATCGCCGACGAGCCGACCGGGAACCTGGACCCGGCCACCGCCTGGGAGATCATGCAGCTCTTTCTGCGCATCAATGCGCGTGGAGCGACCGTTGTGATGGCGACCCATAACCGAGAGATCGTCGACCTGCTGCGCCGGCGCGTCATCGCCATCGACGCCGGGCAGGTGGCCAGGGACGATCGTTCAGGCCGATACCACGATGATTTATCGAAACCTCAGATTCGCGCTCAATAGCGCCTGGCAGAGCTTCTGGCGGAACCTCGCGGTCAGCACGGCCGCGGTGCTCTCGATCACGCTCATCCTGATCCTGGCCGGCGTAAACCTGCTGGTCGGACACGCGTTCTCGCAGGTGCTGGACGGCTTCAGGGCCAAGGTCAGCGAGATCTCGGTCAACGTCGCCGACGGAACGCCCCTGCAGAGCGTGTACGAATTCCAACAGCAGCTGGCCGCGGATCCGAGGGTGACCGGCGTGCGATTCGTCACCAAGGACGAGGCGCTGGCCCAGTTCAAGGCCGACCCCAACAATGTCGTGCTCGCTCAGCAGATCTCGGGCAACCCTCTCGATGCGAAGCTCGAGGTGCACGTCGCCAAGCTCGATGACGTGGCGGCCATCGACACGCTCGCTCGCCGCTGGTCTGGGGTGGACCCGACCGATCCCACCAACTATCAGGGCGATTTCGTCAATCGCATGCTCCAGTTGTCGGCGTGGTTGGGAGTCGCAGGCGTCGGGCTGCTCGCGATCCTCGTCGTGGTCTCGATCGTCATCGTGATGAACACGATCCGCACCGCGGTATATCACCGCCGAAAGGAGATCGAGGTGATGAAGCTCGTCGGCGCGACGGAATGGTTCGTGCGCGGGCCCTTCGTGATCGAAGGCGTGATGACGGGACTGATCGCCGCGTCGTTCGCGCTCGCGCTGCTGGTGATCGCCTATCAGCCGGCGGTGGAACGATTCCGCGCCGACGTGGCATTCATACCGCTCTCCTACGATCCCGCATTCGTCGTGAGCCTGGCACAGGACCTGCTCATCGGAGGCGCCTTGCTCGGCGCTCTCGGCAGCTACATCGGCGTTCGCAGGTACGTGAAGATCTGAGATGAAAGCTCGATTTCTCGCCGCCCTGGCAATCGCCACCCTATCGTGGGTTCCACTCTCAGTGCAGCCCGTTTCGGCGATCTTCTGCTACTCGGGCGATCCTCCCGCCGTGTACCAGGCCTGCCTGGCCTACAACAGCGGCATCGGCCAGCAGGTCAACAATCAGAACCAGCTGCAAAACATCCAGGCGCACATCAACAGCGTGCTGACGCAGATCAACGCGATCGACACACTGATCAACAACCTGAAGAACCAGATCGCGGCTCAGCAGGCGCTCATCGCTCAGACGCAGGCCGCGATCGACGACCTGAACAAGCAGATTCGTTTCGGCGAGGCGGACCTGACTCGATTGGTCGCGAATACCAGCGTCCGCGACGAGCTCTTGAGCCAGAGGCTGCGCTACATCGACTCGCATGGGGCGCTCAACTACGTCCAGCTCGTTCTGACCGCAAGCAGCTTCAACCAGATGATGGACCGCATGGTCGCCGCGCAGCAGGTGGCAGCCTCGGATCGAAAGCTCCTGAACGACCTCGCGCTCCAGCACTCTCAGGTCTCCCTGGCGAACTCAGCACTCGACGTCCAGCGCGGCCAGGTGACAGCGCTCCTGCAGCAGCAGAAAGCGACTGAGGCGGACTTGCAGAACAATGTGAAGGCACAGGCCGCGGCGCGGATCGTCGAGCAGCAGCTCGCGGTACAGCTCTCAGCGCAGTACGCGGCGGTCCAGGCCGAACGAGCCGCGATCGACGCCCGCGTTGCGCAGCTCGCTCAGCAGTACGACGCGGCAGCCATCAAAGCCGGCGGCGGCTCGGGCGTTTTCGAATGGCCGGAGCCGAATTGCGGACCAAACTGCATCAGCCAGCGTTTCGGGTGCTCCACCTTTTATCTCGAGGTACCTGACGACAACTGTCCCTGGCCGCACAAGATCCACACCGGCCTGGACATCGCCGGACCCTACGGAACCAACATCGTGGCGGCGGATACAGGGGTCGTTTACCTGTACCCGGGCAGCATTGGGTACGGGAACCTGCTGGTCATGATCCATGGCAACGGATACTCGACGTATTACGGACACACGGCCGGCTACGCTCCAGGACTCTCGAGCGGAGAGGTGGTCCCGCGCGGCACCACGATCGCGTTCGAAGGTTCCACCGGCTGGTCCACGGGACCGCACCTGCATTTCGAGGTTCGTGTCTACGGTGCGTATAGAGACCCGTGCATATGGCTCGGGTGTTGACCCAGGGGCTTTCGCTAGTCTGCTGACATGAATCGCCGCGCCGCCCTGAGGGGTGGCGCCGTCATTGCCGTCCTGATCGTGACCTTTGTCGCGGGTGTCTTTGTCGACCAGGCATTTCCGGAGTACGTCCCGTACTTCGGCCATCGCTCGGTCGGAAACGTCGACCTCACGGAGCTGCAGCAGGCCATCAGGCTGGTGCAGGCCGACTACGTAGACGCCGGCAAGGTGGACTCATCGAAGCTGTCGCACAG
>WNFL01278639.1_pt4 | contig 10537 bp, 11 predicted proteins | sample 5400361 | NCBI WGS metagenome assembly WNFL01 (sample SAMN13153351, study PRJNA577476) | soil metagenome | isolation source: 40 cm soil on Douglas fir-dominated hillslope | place: USA:California | collected 2013-09-17 | reverse complement strand
TCAAATTGGGGCCGTGGACGACGAGGATCTTGGGCATGGGCGGCGAGTTTGCCGCAACTCGCTGCACGATGTCCAGTTTTGGCAGAAGTTAGGGCCCATGGCCGGACAGGGGTGTCAATACCGGAGTGCAAGTGGGCACGGATTAAGCTTGGCGGCAGTCGCCCGAAGCTGATAAATGGCACTCCGAGCGAACTTAGGCGACTTTAGCCGAAGTTAAGCGGAGTTACTGGACCATTGCCCGCAGGCGTTCGTCCAGAAGCGCCTCCGAGTAAGGGCCCACTCGGCTTTCCAGGACCCGGCCGTCCCGATCCACGAGCACCGTGTGCGGCAGCACCCCCAAGCGGTTTCCAAGCCGTTTCGACAACTCTCCCACCTCATCACCCCCGACCCAGAGGGGATACGGGATTCCCAGGTCCTTGCCGAAGCGCTCGACACGCCCCGGGTCGTCGTTGGCCAGCCCGACGAACTGGACGTTGCGGTCCCCCCAGCGCGACTGCAGGCGGGCGAACGCCGGCAAGGGGGCGCACCAGGTCGCCCAGAAGTTCACCACCAGGACTTTTCCGTGGTATTGCCCGAGGGAATGGGGCTGCCCGCGGGTATCGGCGAAATTCGCCGCGAGCAACGCCCCCGGGGTCACCGCCGTCTCGACCGGCAGGGGCGTTCGGGCGCCAAGCCAAAGGGCCAATCCCGCCAGCAGCGCAAGAATCCCCACTGCGCCGAACACCGCGCGGGCGCTCATCGGGTTAGCATGTTTCCTGCTCCACCCAGCTCAGGTATTCCGGGAGCCCGCGCTCGACCGGCCAGGCGACGATCTCGGGAAGCGAGTAGGGATGGCGCTGGCGGATTGCCGCTTCAAGCTCGGCATAGCGCTCGCGGGTGGTCTTGATGAGGAGCGGGACTTCGCTCGCTTCCTCTTCCCGGCCCTCCCACCGGTAAAAGGAAGTCACCGGAGCGAGAACGTTTACGCACGCGGCGAGCCTCAAGTGAACGAGCTCGCGAGCCAGATTGAAAGCGGACTCGGAGTCGGGTAGGTTGGTCAGGACCGCGATGACGGCCAAGTGGGCGCTCCCCCGTGCCGGCGGCGAGTTTCAACGATGGAAGATGGTGCAGGCGATGCGACTCTTGCTGATTGCGATTTTACTGGGTTTCCCCTTGCTCGAAGCCGTGGTCCTCGTGCGGCTGAGCGAGACGTTGGGTTGGTGGGTCCTTGCATGGGTCGTCCTCGCGGCGTGCGCGGGGATGGCGCTCATCAAGGAGGCGCGCTTCGCGCTCGTGGCACGCCTCGCGGCGGGCATTGCGCAGGGCCAATTCTCGATCGTGGCGCTCACCGACAGCGCCCGCACCGTGCTCGCGGGACTGCTGCTCATCTTTCCCGGTGTGGTCTCCGACCTGATCGCGCTCACCTTGCTGCTGCTTCCGATCCCGCGCGTGGTCGCGGACCCGGCCATCCGGCGCGAGCGCACCGGCACGCTGGTCGAGGGCGAGTTCCGCCGCTCGCGCTGAAGAGCCCCGCGCATCCCGTTTGGTAGAATCCGCGTCGCCCCTTCGGGTGCGCAGGATCCGGGCGATCCGTTTCCCGCCGCCCCTACGAAAGCCTTCCATTGCCTGAATCCCCAGCGCCCGGCCACGAGGTTCGGCTCGAACCCAGCGGGCACTCGTTCACCGTCGCTGCCGGCGAGACCATCCTGGAAAGCGCCTTGCGGCAGGGAATCGGCCTGCCCTATGGATGCCGCAACGGCGCGTGCGGCGCATGCAAGGGCGTGCTGCGCTCCGGAGAGCTCGCGTACGGCGACTACCAGGAACGCGCGCTGCATCCGAACGAGAAGGCGGCGGGCAAGGCGCTCACCTGCTGCACGCGGCCCCTCACCGACGTCGTCTTCGAGGTGCGCGAGCTCTCGGGCGCGAAGGACCTCGCCATCCGCACCCTTCCCGCCCGCGTGGAGAAGGTGGAAAAACCCGCGGAAGACGTGGCGGTGCTGTACCTCAAGCTGCCCACCGGCGAGCGCCTGCAGTTCCTCGCCGGCCAATACATCGACATCCTCATGAAGGACGGCAAGCGGCGCAGCTTCTCGATGGGCAACGCGCCGCACGACGACCAGTTCCTCGAGCTGCACGTGCGCAAGACGCCCGGCGGCGCATTCTCGAACTACGTGTTCGACGCCATGAAGGAGCGCGCGATCCTGCGCTTTGAGGGACCGTTGGGCACGTTCTACTTGCGCGAGGATTCCGACAAGCCGCTGCTGTTCGTCGCGGGCGGCACCGGCTTCGCGCCGGTGAAGGCGCTGATCGAGCACGCGTTCCACCACGGAATCGACCGCCCGATGGTCCTCTATTGGGGCGTGCGCTCGCTGAAGGACCTGTACATGCCCGAGCTCCCGATCCGCTGGCAGCAGGAGCATCCGAACTTCACCTACATCCCGGTGCTCTCGGATCCGCTGCCCGAAGACGCCTGGCGGGGCCGCACCGGTTTCGTCCACCAGGCGGTGCTCGATGATTTCCCGGACCTCTCCGGCTACCAGGTCTACGCGTGCGGCGCCGCCGCGATGACCGACATCGCGCGCAAGACCTTCGTCGAGGAAAGAGGACTGCCCGAAGACGAATTCTTCTGCGACGCGTTCACGCCTTCGGTAGATCCGAAGAAGTAGCGCGCGCGGCTTCGCGATCGCGAAGCACGCGCCTCTGCACCTTCCCGGTCGTGGTCATCGGCAGCTCGCGCACGAACTCGATCTCGCGCGGCTGCTGGTACGGTGCCAGGTGCTTCTTCACGTGCTCGCGGATCGATTCCTTCAGCGTGTCCGAAGGCTCGTGCCCCGGAGCGAGCAGCACGAACGCCTTGATCACGGACCCGCGCGTCTCGTCGGGAATCGGCACCACCGCCGAATTCGCGACCGCAACGTGCTTCACCAGGCAATTCTCAATCTCCGCGGGCCCGATGCGATAGCCCGCGCTCTTGATCATGTCGTCGGCGCGCCCGTGATACCAGAGGTAGCCCTCGTCGTCCCACGCGGCCTCATCTCCGGTGCGGCACCAATCGCCGCTGTACTTTTCTTCCGTGGCGCGCGGATTCGCCCAGTAGCCGAGGAAGAAGACGGGATCGGGCGTGCCGTCGATCCAGGTGCGATGGACCGCAACGTCGCCGACTTCGCCCTTGCCGAGGGCCTTCCCGGCCGCGTCGATCACCGCGATGCGATGCCCCGGATACGGCCGGCCCATCGAGCCCGGCTTCACCGGCCAGAGCGTGTGCGAGTTGCCGACGATGTAGTTCATTTCCGTCTGGCCGAAGATCTCGTTCACGGTGAGGCCCAGCTCTTCGCGCACCCAGTGGAACACCGCCGGCCCCACCGCTTCGCCGCCGCTCATGAGCGAGCGCAGGTTGAGCCGGTACTTCTCGCGCGGCTTCGGGAACGCCTTCATCATCATCTTGAGCGCGGTGGGGAAGAGGAACGAATTGCGAATCGCGTACTTCTCCAGCAGATGGAAGGCGCGCTCGGGATCGAAGCGGCCGCGGTAACCGAGGATCGCCTTGCCGTGGTAGAGCGTCGGCATGAGCGCGTCCCACAGCCCGCCCGTCCAGGCCCAATCGGCGGGCGACCAGAAGAGATCGCCTTCCTGCGGGAAGCCGTCGTGCGAGCACTCGAAGCCCGGCAGGTTGCCGAGGAGGGCGCAATGCGGCAGGAGCGCGCCCTTCGGCGCTCCGGTGGTGCCGCTCGTGTAGATGATCGCCGCGGGATCGCTCGCGCGCGTCGGCGCCGGCTCGAAGCGCGGCGACGCCTTCGCGAGCGTGGCGTCCCAATCGAGCAATGCCGGCCCTTTCGCGCCCGCCGCGCCGATCACGTGCCTCAGGTCGGGAAGCCGGGAGCGCACGGCCTCGAGGTTGACGAGCGTCTGCGCATCGACCACCGCGACCTTGGCCGCGCTGTTCGCGAGCCGGTACTCGAGCGCATCGGGCCCGAACAGGAACGACAGCGGCACCGCGACGGCACCCATCTGGAAGCAGGCGAGGTAGACGACCACGGTCTCGGGGCGCTGCGGCAGGATGAGGGCAACGCGGTCCCCGCGGCCGATGCCCAACGCGGCGAGCGCGTTGGACAAGCGGTTGGACGCCCGCGCCAGCTGCGCATAGCTCCACGACTGCGTCTCGCCCGACTCGTCCTCCCAATGGATCGCCGGGCGCTCGCCGCCGCGCGCCCAGCGCCGGCAGGCGTATTCGGCGATGTTGAAATCGGGCGGGACCCGCCAGCGAAAACCCTCGTAGACCTCGCGATAGCGATCGGCCACGGTCGCCGCCGCTATCGGACGAGCGCCGCCTCGATGTCGGCGAAGGTTCGCGCCACTTCGAACGTCTGCAGCTCCATGCCGAGCTGGCGCGCCACCTGCGAAGCGGAGAAGAGGCCGCGGATTCGCCGGCCCCCTTCCTCCGACACCATGAGGTGCTTGCGGCCGATGGCCTTCAACGTGGCGACGATGTGACCGACGCGCATCTGTGCCGCGTCGAGAAGCGACAGCGCCTCGAGCATCGATGCGGGCGTCATGATGTCCTCGACGAGGATTTCCGCGTGGGACACGCCGCGCGATTGCATGAATCGCACCGGCTTCTCGCCGAGTAGGTCCGTGGCGGTGATGACGCCGCCCACCGCTCCTCCGGGCTCGAGCACGAAGAGGAGGCGAACGCCGCGGCGGATCATCTGCGCGTGCGCCGCGTCGATGGTCTCCTCGGGACGCGTGGTGGCCGCGGCGACTTCGCGCAGGTCGGTCATCACGGAGAACGCCGGATCGTCGAGCGTCACGCGGCCGGGCGTCATCGGCTCGGCCACGCGGGCGCCGGTCTCGAGCAGGCTGAGGGTGAGGGGCGAATAGACGCGCATGATTGTTTTCCTTCGTGGAGCTTCAGCCCGCCAGCTCGGCGCTGCGGCGGAAGTGCAGAACCGCTTCCTGGGGCTTGCCGATCTGTTCCATCAACGCGGCGAGCGTCATGTGTCCGTCGTGCGTGGGCTCGAGTGCCAGGCTCGCCTCGAGGTAGCTCTGCGCCTTGCCCCACAGGCCCTGGTGCATGCACAGCTTGCCGAGCGCCAGCAGCAGGGCCGGATCGCGCGCGTGCTCGCGCAGCCACTTTTCGGCGCGCTCGATCTGCGGCAGCGCGTCGGCGCCCGCGGCCTCGCCGTAGAGGGCGATCAGGCTCGCACTCCACTCGCGCTCGAGCGCCTGCTCGAGGATCGCCTGCGCCTCGGCGTTGCCGCCGAGCGCCAGGTGATAACGCGCCGCCGTCGCCGCGACCGCGGAGTCGATTCTCATGTCCGACGGCAGCTGCTTCCAGTAGGCGGCAAGCGCCCCCGCATCCTGTGCCTTGCGATTGAGGTTTCCCAGGTGCGCCGCGCGCCGCGCGCTCGCCGCTTCGGCGGGGCCGAGCCCGCCCAGCTTCGCCAGCGAGGCGACGGTGGCGAGGACCTCATCCCAGTTGCGCATCGCCTGCTCGGCCTGCAGCTTCAGGCGCAGCAGGCGCAGGTTGCGCGCATCGCGCGCCGAAAGGTCGTTCAGCACCGCGAGCGCCTCCCCGTAGCGCTGCTGCGAGACGAGGAGGTCGGCGAGGGTGGTGAGGCGCGCCTGGTCCACGTCGGGGGCCGAGCCCTTGGCGTGGTCGAGGAATTGTTCGCGCTCGCTGAAGCGGCCGAGCTCATGAGCGCTGCGCGCGGCGATGATCGCCGCCACGCCCTTGGTCTCGTCGCCGGTGAGTGCCGCGGCCGCGCTCTTCTCCGCCGAGGCGTAGCGCCCCTGGAAAAAGGCGAGGAGGGCGTCGTTCAGCGCCTGGCGCAGCCGCGAGCGCTGGCGTTCCTCGCGATACACACGCACGCGCTCCGGAATGGCGGCGAGCGTGGCGATCATGCGCGCCAGCGCGTAGAAGGCGATGTATCCCGCGAGGATCAGGAAGATGAGCAGGTTCAACGAGAGCTCGACGCGATATGGCGCCGCGACGATCACCACGTAGCCGGTCGAGTGGCGCGCGAAGAGAGCCACGCCCACGGCGACGGCGGCGAGGATCACGGACCAGATCGCGAATCGCATGGCCTAGCGCTTTTCGCGCGCGGCGCGCGCGGTGCGCACCGCGGCGAGGCTCGCGTTGATGTCGGGCGCGGCGATGGCGACCGGCGACTCGGCCACCTGCTTCAGCGTGGCGAGTGCGGCCGCGGTGGGCTTGGCGCGCGCGTCGAAATACTTCGCGATCCACGCCTGGGCCGCCTTCAGGTCCTCGCGGAACGACGCCTCGTCGCGCGCCAGCAGCCCCACCCGCGCCGAGAGCAGGCGCAGCCGCAGGTTCTCGCGCAGGAAGTAGCTTTGCGCCGGCGTGATCAGCGCGGCATCGGGCGTGTCCAGCTCGCGGATTCGCACCAGGCCTTTCATCTCCTCCCAGAAGTCACGCGCCGCGCGCGCCAGCGGGCCCGGCTCTTCGGCATAGCGCGCGCGAGCCGCCAGGCGCGCGACCGGAAGCGTCTCGGCGAGGACGAGCGGCAGGCTTTCCGATTGCGCGATGAGCCCATCGAGCTTCACCGCGATGCCGACGGTGTCGACTTGCGGGACGGCCTTGAGCTTGTCCATGTCCGCCGTGATGGCGCGGCGCAGCGGCGTGGCGGCGAGCTTCTCGGCGCGGGCGAGCCGTTGGTCCGCGGCCTGCAGCGCGGCGAGCGCGCCGCGCACGTTTCCGGCGAGCTGCAGCTGCTGGCTCGCGAGCACGAGCATCTGCTCGACCTCGGACAACACCCGGTCGTCGGCGCTGCGCGAGAGCTCGCGATACATCTCTTCCAGCGCCACGCGCTGCTCCTGCGTGTCGGCCACGCGAGCCTCCAGCTCGGCGATTCGCGCCTGCGCGTCCTTGAGCGCCGCCTGGGACTGCGCGAGCGTGGTCCGCGTCTGGGCCGAGGCCGCGCCCAATTCGGCGAGCCTGCCGCCGGCGCTCGATTCCATGGAGCGCACGCTCTGGCGCGCATCCCACGCGAGCCAACCGACGAAGAGCACGGCGACGAGCGCGACGGCCGCGATCACGCGCGCCCTCATGTCGCCCGCGGGAGCGGGCGAACGAATGGGAGGGTTCGAGGGTAGAGGATCGTTCATGTCAGGACCCGAAGACCGGCGAGCGCCTCGATGAGGCCCTGCGCGCCGTGGCCCGCGACCACGAAGCGAGCGAAACGCCCGGCGTCGCGCGCCGCTCCGATCGCCTCGTGCGGCACGACGAGCGTCAGCGCCCCGAGGGCGGCGGCTTTTTCGGGGCCGATCATCGACACGAAATTCTCCAGCGTCTGCGTGCTCAATACGCTCACGGCGTGCACTTCGCCGCGCGCCCACGCTTCCATCAGCGGCCCGGCGTCGCTGTCGGGGCGCACGCGCCGGTAGCATTCGGCGTACTCGACCTGCGCGCCGCGCGCCTCGAGGGCCTCCTTCAACCGCTCCTTGCCGCCCTCGCCGCGAAACACGACGATGCTCTTCCCCTCGACGCGCGAGCGCTCCAGCCGCGGCAATGCCAGCAGCGCGTCGCTGTCGTGACGCTCGGCGGGCGAGACCACCGCCGTGAAGCCCGCGCCGCGCAGCGCTTGCGCGGTCGCCTCGCCGATCGCGGCCACCGGCAGGCGCGGCGGCCAGGGCGCGATGCGCCGCACCATGGCGAGCGCCTTTTCCACGGCGTTCGCGCTCACGAAGATGGCGAGGTCGAAGCGCGCCAGGTCGGCCAGCAATCGTTCGAGCGGCGCGGTGAGCTTGAGATCCTCGATCGCGAGCGCGGGGAAAATGAAGACGCGCGCGCCCTCGCTCCTGAGCGGTTCGGCAAGGGCGTCGGCGGCCGCGCGCGGGCGCGTCAACACCACGCCGAGGCCTTCGAGACGGGGTGCCGCGCTCATGCCGTCGCTCCGTGGCGCGCCAGCGTGTCCAGGATCTCGCGGCCCCCCGCCGCGAGCAGCTTTTCGCCGAGCGTGCGCCCGATGTGCTCGGCCTCGGAGACCGGGCCGCTCGCACGGTCGCGAACGAGATGGCTGCCGTCAGGCATCCCGATGAAAGCTTCGAGTGCCAGCGTGTCGGCGCGCACGCGGGCAAGGCCGCCCACCGGAACCTCGCAGCTGCCCTCGACGACGAGCCCCAGCGAGCGTTCCGCGCGCGCGGCCGCCGCAGTCGCCGGATCGGCGAATTCACCAAGAAGCCGCGCGAGGTCGGGTCGATCGGCGCGATGCTCGACGGCGAGGATCCCCTGCGCGATCGCCGGGATCGATTCGGCTTCGGGCAGGATCGAGCGGATGCGTGCCTCGAGGCCGAGCCGCTTCAGTCCGGCGGCGGCGAGGATGATGGCGTCGTAGTCGCGCGCGTCGAGCTTCGCCAGGCGCGTGTCGACGTTGCCGCGCAGCGATCGCAGCTCGAGCTTCGGATAGTGGTGCCGCAGCTGGCATTCGCGCCGCAAGCTCGATGTTCCCACCACCGCGCCACTGGCCAAGGCGGCGAGCGAAGCGTGCCGGTTCGAGACGAAAGCGTCGAAAGGATCCGCGCGCGCGCCGAATGTCGCGATCGCGAAGGCTTCGGCAACCTCCATCGGCACGTCCTTCAGCGAGTGCACGGCGATGTCGGCGCGATCCTCCTCGAGCGCGACCTCGAGCTCCTTCACGAAAAGCCCCTTGCCGCCCACTTGCCTCAGGGGGCGGTCCTGGACCCGGTCGCCGCGCGTGGTCATCGCGACCAGCTCGATCGCGATCGCGGGATACCGCGCCCGGATGGCATCGGCGACCAGGGTGGCCTGGTGCAGCGCGAGGCGGCTCTCGCGCGTGGCGATTCGCAGTCGCTGGGGAATGGCGCTCATGGGATCGTCAAGCGTACTACAGACGACCACCGCAGTTGGCCCCGCGCGCCGCGCGCGGGGCCTTTGCTGCACTGCGATAATATTGTCCCACCCGTCGCAACTTGTTGCGTTTCCGCGGGATCGAAAGCCCATGACCGCCCGGTTACGCGAAATCCCGTACAACTACACGTCGTTCTCCGATCGCGAGATCGTCATCCGGCTATTGGGAGAGGCGGCGTGGAGCGCGCTCGAGGAGCTGCGCGAGCAGCGCGTCACCGGGCGCTCGGCGCGCATGCTCTACGAGGTGCTGGGCGACATCTGGGTCGTGAACCGCAACCCGTACCTGCAGGACGACCTCCACGACAGCCCGCGCCGGCTCAACATGCTCGTCGAGGCGATGCGCCACCGCCTGGGCGAGATCGACAAGCGCCGCGTCGACAAGACGCAGCCCGACCGCGTGGCCGATCTCCTCGCCTGCGCGCGCTCCGCGGTCGACGCCTTCGAGAACCAGTTCGCCGAGGCGCGCAGCCTGCGCCGCAAGGTGACGCGCCGGCTCTCCGCGATCACGCGCAAGGACAACATCCAGTTCGACGGCATGGCGCGCGTCTCGCACGTCACCGACGCGACCGACTGGAGAGTCGAGTATCCGTTCGTCGTCGTGAATCCCGACACCGAGGAAGAGTGCGCCGCGGTCGTGAAGGCGTTGATCGACCTGGGCCTCACCATCATTCCCCGCGGCGGCGGGACCGGCTACACGGGAGGCGCGATCCCGCTCGACCGGCTCTCCGCCGTGGTGAACACCGAGAAGCTCGATACGGTCGGCGCGATCGAGGAGCGCGTGTTGCCGGGGCTTGCCCAGCCATGCGCGGTGATCCGCTGCGGCGCGGGAGTCGTCACCAAGCGCGTCATGGAGGCGGCCGAGGAGGCGGGCCTGGTGTTCGCGGTCGATCCGACTTCCGCCGACGCCTCGTGCATCGGCGGCAACGTCGCGATGAACGCCGGCGGCAAGAAGGCCGTGCTGTGGGGAACCGCGCTCGACAATCTCGCCAGCTGGCGCATGGTTACGCCCGACGCCGGCTGGATCGAGGTCGAGCGCCTGGAGCACAACCGCGGGCGCATTCACGACGCCCCGCTCGCGCGCTTCCGCATCCGCCGCTTCGAGGCCGACGGCAAGACGCAGAAGAGCGAGGAGCTGCTCGAAGTCGAAGGCAAGCGGCTGCGCAAGGAAGGGCTCGGCAAGGACGTCACCGACAAGTGGCTCGCCGGGCTGCCCGGCGTGCAGAAGGAAGGCTGCGACGGGCTCATCACTTCGGCCACGTTCATCCTGCACCGCATGCCCAAGCACGTGCGCACGGTGTGCCTGGAATTCTTCGGCGACCTGCAGCGCGCCGTGCCCGCGATCGTCGAGATCAAGAACTACATCGACAAGCATCCCAAGGCGATCCTCGCCGGGCTCGAGCACCTGGACGAGCGCTATGTGAAAGCCGTCGGCTACGCGACCAAGGCGAAGAGCCGCGGGCGCCCGCGCATGATCCTGCTGGGCGACATCGTGAGCGACGACGAGGACGCGGTGCAGCAGGCGGCCTCGCACGTGGTGCGCATTGCCAATGCCCGTGACGGCGAGGGTTTCATCGCCGTCACCGCGGAGCAGCGCAAGCGCTTCTGGCTCGACCGCGCGCGCACCGCCGCGATCTCCAAGCACACCAACGCCTTCAAGATCAACGAGGACGT
>WNFL01024517.1_pt1 | contig 10537 bp, 13 predicted proteins | sample 5400361 | NCBI WGS metagenome assembly WNFL01 (sample SAMN13153351, study PRJNA577476) | soil metagenome | isolation source: 40 cm soil on Douglas fir-dominated hillslope | place: USA:California | collected 2013-09-17 | reverse complement strand
TGGCGAACGCCGCGGGAAAGATCACGCGTCTTGGTCTTCAGTTCATCGGCCGGGGCGCGACAGCGCTACCCGGTCTCGTCACCTTGCAGCTGGATCCCGACTACATCACCGCGCTCACGGGTGCGCTCCCGCACGGTGTCGTCCTCGTCTCCGGCACGAATGGGAAGACGACGACCGCGCGCATGCTCGCGGACGTCGCGAGCGGCGCGGGCTGGTCGCCGATCCACAACCGCTCCGGTTCGAACCTCGAGCGCGGCATCGCCGGCGCGCTGCTCGCCGATAGCAACTGGCGCGGCGAGCCGCGGGGCGACATCGGTCTCTTCGAGGTCGATGAGGCATCGCTCCCGCGCGTGCTGCGGCGCGTCAAACCGCGCGTCGTGCTCATCACGAATCTGTTCCGCGACCAGCTCGACCGATACTTCGAGATCGATCAGCTCGCGAAACGGATCGGCGACGCGATCGCCGAGATGGATGCGAAGACGATCCTTGTTCTGAACGCTGACGACCCGATCGTCGCGAGCGTCGGCCCACGCCATCGCGGCACCGTCCTCTACTTCGGCGTCGACGATCCCGCGGTCGGGGGAAAGGTCCCCCAGACGATCAGCGACGCGACGCGGTGCCCGCGCTGCAAGAAGGCGCTGCACTACGAGCGCGTGATCCTCGCGCACGAGGGTGAGTGGTCGTGCCCGTTCTGCGGGCTGGCGCGTCCGGCCCGCGACGTGAGCGCGCTCCGCGTTCGGCTTGGCCCTGCGTCGAGTGACATCGACCTGCGGCTTCCCGCCGCGACCGCGTTCGATCCGGTCGCCGTTCCGCTCCCCGGTCTGTACAACGCGTACAACGCGCTCGCCGCGATCGCGGTCGCGCGCGCGCTCGACATCGCGTTGCCGACGGCCGCGCGCGCGATCGCGGTGTTCCGGCCGGCGTTCGGGCGCCTGGAGCAGCTTCCGGTCGATGGACGGACGGTCCGTCTCGTGCTCGTGAAGAATCCCGCAGGCTTCAACGCGGCGGTCGGCGCGCTCCTCGAGACGGGCCGCACGCCACGACTTCTCGCCGCGCTCAACGACCGCGACGCCGACGGGCGCGACGTGTCCTGGATCTGGGACGCCGACTTCGAGTCGCTCGCGCCGGCCATCGCACACGTCGTCGCGACCGGGATCCGCTCGCGCGACCTCGCGAACCGACTCAAGTACGCGGGTGTGCCCGTCGAGCGGATAGAGGTCGTCGACGGCTGGGGCAGTGCCATCGACCGCGCCGTCGGCGGCGTGCCACGCGGCGGCGAGCTTGTCGTGCTCGCGACGTACACGGCCATGCTCGCGCTGCGGGGCGAGCTCGCGCGGCGTGGCCACGTCGCGCCGTTCTGGGAAGATTGAGGGATGCCACGCGTGATGCCGAAGTTCACGAAGACGCCGCCCGCGGTGGTCGCGGCGTTCGACGCCGCGTCCCCGTCGCGCGGCGACATCGAGCGGAAGACGATGTTCAGCTACCCGGCGCTCTTCGTGAAGGGGAACATGTTCGCGTTCACCTTCGGCCCGAAGATCGCCGTGCGCGCGAACGACGCGACGCGTGCGAAGCCGGGCATGAAGCGCTTCGAGCCGATGCCCGGACGGCCGATGGGCGAGTACGTCGAGGTGCCCGCGAAAGACATGAAGGGCGCCGCACTGAAGAGGTGGTTTGCGGACGGCCTTGCGTACGCGGACACGCTCCCTCCGAAGGCGAAGAAGCCGCCAAAGAAGACGGCGGCCAAGAAGAAGTGATGGATTTCCGTATCGCGCACCTCTACCCGGACCTCATGAGCATCTATGGGGACCGCGGCAATGTGATCGCGCTCACGCAGCGCGCGCTCTGGCGCGACATCTCCGCCGAGGTGCGGTCGTACACCGCCGGGATGAGTTTCGACGCGGAGTGGCCGGACCTCCTCTTCTTCGGCGGCGGTCAGGACATCGGTCAGGACATCGTCGGCGCCGACCTCATGGGTGCGAACGGCGACGCGGTTCGGCGCGCGATCGCCGGCGGCGCGGCAGCGTTCCTGGTGTGCGGCGGCTACCAGCTCTTCGGCAGCGAGTACCTCCCCGAGGAGGGCGCGCCCATCCCCGGGCTCGGCGTCCTCGATGTCCACACGCGAGCGGGGAAGCAGCGTTTCGTCGGCAATCTCGTCGCGGAGACGCCCGACGGTGTCCTCGTTGGATTTGAGAATCACAGCGGGCGCACATATCTCGGGCCGAAGGCGGTCCCGCTCGGCGCGGTCCTCGTCGGTCACGGGAACAACGGGGAGGACCGCAGCGAAGGTGCGGTCCAGGGAAAGATGATCGGCACGTACAGCCACGGCTCCTGCCTTCCGAAGAATCCCTGGCTCGCGGACAAGCTGCTGGGTTGGGCCCTCGAGCGCCGTCATGGGATCGTGCGCCTGACCCCGCTCGAGGATCGCGAGGAGCATGCCGCGAGCGATCAAGCGGTGGCCGTCGCGAAAGCCCGGCCCTAGCTTCGCGTCGGGACGATCAGTACTCGCGTACTGACCCGGAGTCCTCTGCGCGCCAATTGCGAAGCGACGTTGTATCGGCCCCATGCGCGCGAGCGTGTTCGTGGTCGCCGCGATGTCCTTCGCCCTTCCCTGCATGGTCGCGTCGGCGCTCGTCGCATCGGCGGACGAGGGTTCACCAACACCTTCGGGTCAGGTGGATCCTCGGATCCGCCCTCCCTCGGGAGTGCTGCGCCACGTCGACGCGCCGACGGCGGTGCCCGTCTTTACTTCCGCGCCTCGTGCGAAGGAGCTGGTCGTTCTCGTCGGCGGATACCAGTCCTGCGCGTGCCCCGACGACGGAACTTTCGGTCCGCTCCGCGAGCGTCTGGCCGCGATCCCCGACGTTGACGTCCTGCGTTTCGGAGCTGATCCGCGCTTTCCGTACGACACCTTCGGAGCGATCGAGCCCAGCGCGCTCAACCTGAGAGATCAGATCCGCTCCGTCACGGACCAGTACGCCGCCGTCCATATCGTCACGCACTCGATGGGCGGCGTGGTCGCCGATCGCGCTTTCGCGGACGGTCTGTCCCGTGACGACGGCGTCGTCACGTACGTGTCGTGGTCGGCACCACACGATGGCAGTGACGCGGCCCGCGGCTTGGAGATCGCGCGCCTCGTCACCGGCGCCGGCGATGGTGCCTTTCGGGAAGGTCTGCTCTGGCTCCAGATGGAGTCGAACTCACCCGCCGTGCGTGACCTTGCGCGGGCCAGAGCCGTCGTGCCACCCGACGGCGTGGTGCGCTTGGACCTGCGCGAAATGACCGACGTGCTCGTGACCGATCGAAACGCCAACGATCCCGGCGTGCCCTCGCGCATCCTCAGTCGCAAGGTCGAGGGCCACGGCGGGATCCTCTCCGACCCTGAGGCGCTCGATCTCACGATGCGAACGATCGAGACGCGCAGGGTGCCGCCAGACGAGCGCGCTCGCGCGCTGCAGGTGGGCGCGGCCGTCGAGTCCGAGCGCGTCGGCGATCTCGTCCTCCTCGCGGTCTGCGTGCTCGCGCTCACGGCCTGCGTGGCGGGCGTCCTCGGACACAACGTGCTCCTGTCGCGCGTCACAGCCGGTCTGGCGGAGTTCATTCCCCGTGCCGCGAGAAAGCCCTGTCCGTGAGGCGCGACGACGGGCAGGCCATCGTCGAGTTCGCGTTGGTGCTGCCGGTGCTGCTTGCGGCCGCGTTCGCGATCGTGCTCGTTGCGGAGATCGGCGTGGCGCGTCTGGCGCTTCAACACGCGACGGCCGAGGGCGCTCGGGCCGGCGCTCTCACCAACGACGACGAGGCGATCCGCGAGACGCTCGCGGCGGCGCTATCGCCCTTGTCGGCGGATCGCGTCGCAACCGCGATCGAACCTCCCGCGACTGAGCCGCCTCGCAACGGCGATCCGCGTGGCTCGCTGCTCACCGTATCCGCGAGCTACGACGTGCCCGTGCCGCTGGGCTTCGTGGGATTACCGAGGATCGTCGTGAGCGCGAGCTCCGTTCGGCGCATGGAGTGGACGCCCTGAGAAGCGCTGTTGAACGTGGGGATAGCGGCCAGGCCGTCGTGGTCGCGGTCCTGTTCATCGCGATCGCCGCGGTCGTGATCGGCGGCCTTCGGATCGCGCAGGAGCAGATCTTCGCGGCCGGCCGCGAGCATCGAGCCGGCGAGGCCGCCGCCGAGGCGGCTGCGGCCGTCATCGCCGATGCGTATGTCGCGGAGCTCTTGCGCATCGCGGCGTCCACCGCGTCCCCGCGTCCGACGCCAAATGTCCCAGCTGCGGTCTCGGCGCCATCCGTGCGCGAGAATGCACGCCTCGCCGCGAGCGATCTCAGCAGCCTGAACGGAAGTGAGCCAGTCGGAGAGCTCTCCGTCCGCTGTGAGCGTGGTGGCGTCGATGTCGCCCTGCTGCTCAACGGGCGAAGGTACCGCGCGGGTTTCGCTGCCCCCGAATGCTCCCAGCACTGACCTCGCGTCCGGGGCGCCTGCCGGCGCGTCGCGTGCTCCTCCTCGCGAGTGCGGCACTCTTCGCCGCGATCGCGCTCGTGACGCAGCTGGCGCCGTCGCCGACGGTGCCGCCTGTCGTCAGCCTTGCTGACGAGCTGCGTCCGGCGACCTGGGGCATGTACGTGCCGACCGCCTGGCTCGCTGCGCCGGTGCCGCGGCTGCGGAAAGGCGACACGCTGGACATCCTCGCGGTCCGCTCCGGGGACCGCGCGTATGCCGCTCCGATCGCATATGCGGTCGTCGTTCTCGCGACCGACGAACGCGGACTCGTGCTCGACGTCGACGAGAACGACGCAACGGCGATCGCCGCGGCACGTGGTGGCGGATTGCTGCTCGTGCCCCTGCTGCGTTCGACGCGATGATCTCGTCCGCGCGCGTAGCGGTCTTCGGTCCCGATGGTCTGCGCGAGTCGGTCGTCGCCCTCGGCTTCGAGCCGGCCGCTGCGCACCAGGCCGAGATCGCGGTGATCGACATGCGTGATGCCGATGCGCTTTTGGGAGCGGCGTCGCTCCCGCTGACCCTGCCCCGGGTGTTCATCGCGTCGGCTTCGGAGCGCGGAATGATCGCTGCCCTGGGCATCGATCCCGCCCGGGTGGTCGAGTCGTCTGAGCCGGCAAGACTCGGACCGGTCGTCATGTCCGCGCTGCCAACTCGTCGGCGGTCGGCGACGCACGTCGCTCTCGTGACGTCGCTCCGCGGCGGGGTCGGCCGAACGCTGCTTGCGACGAATCTCGCCGTCCGACTTGCGTCACGCATGCGTGTCTGCCTCGTCGACGCGACGGGGACTGGTGCGGCCGCCTGGTGGCTCAACACGCCGGCCCGGGCGTGGTCGTCGCTGGAAGGTCTCGTCGATGAGCTGTCTGCCGATCAATTGAGCGTGCTCGCGGAGGAGGTCGGCTCGGGCCTGCGCCTCGTTGGTGGACCATCGATCGCACCGAGCGTCGCGCTGCTGGCGGCCACGACGCGTGTCGCGACGACCCTCGATGACCTCGTCATCATCGACGCACCCATCGCGGCGGAGCGGCTCACGCAGGACGCACTCGCCCTCGCCGATCGCGTGATGCTCGTCACGTACGACGATCTGCTCTCGGTCGCGGCGGTCGATGCATTCTCGCCTGCCGACGACGTGTGGCTGATCGCGTCGCAGTCGCGCGCGGCGCGTCTGGGCACGCGGGCCATCTTCCGGACGCTTCCGCGAGACGAGCCTGCGGTCGCCGCCGCTTTGGGCAGCCGCGAACGCATGCGCGGTCAACTCGGGCGGGCGTATGACGATCTCGCGGAACTTCTTCTCATCGACGCGTCGTGATCTCCGAGGCTGTCCGCGGCCGCCTCGAGCGGTCGATCGTCGCACGTCTACCGCCGAGCGCGTCGCGCTGCCCGCCGGTGAGCTGCGAGAGCTCGAGCGCTTCTTCGAGGACCGTCTCTTTGGACTCGGTCCGCTCGCACCCCTGCTGCGCGACCCGCACGTCAGCGAGGTGATGGTCAACGGCCTCCGGGGTGTGTGGGTGGAGCGCGATGGCCGGCTCGAAGAGACCGGCATTCGTTTCGCGGACGAGGAAGCGATCCTCGTCGTGATCGAGCGGCTCGTCGCGCCGCTCGGGCGGCGCATCGACCTGGCCACACCGCTCGTCGACGCGCGGCTTCCGGATGGATCGCGGGTCCACGCGGTCATCCCGCCGATCTCGCTCGCCGGGCCGGTGCTCACCATCAGACGCTTCAGCGACCGCCCGCTGAGCCCAGAGGATCTCGTTCGTCTCGGAACCTGCGCGGAGCGCACGATGGCTCTGCTCGTCGCCGCCGTCCGCGAACGAAGGTCGATCCTCATATCCGGCGGCACGTCGAGCGGCAAGACGACGACGCTCAACGCCCTCGCGTTCGCCATCGGAGAGCGCGAGCGCATCGTCACGATCGAGGACTCCGCGGAGCTGAGACTGCCGCAGCCCAACGTCGTGTCCCTCGAGACGCGCGTGCCGAGCGTCGAGGGCACCGGATCCGTTGACGTGCGCACGCTGCTGCGCGCGGCGCTACGGATGCGGCCGGATCGGATCGTCGTTGGCGAGGTCCGCGGCGGCGAGACGCTCGACATGCTGCAGGCGATGAACACGGGCCATCGCGGGTCGCTGACCACCGCACACGCGAACGGGCCCTACGAGGCTCTGCTCCGCCTCGAGACCATGGCGCTCATGGCCGGACTTGAACTGCCACTCGCGGCGATTCGCGAACAGATCCGCCGCGCCATCGAGATCGTCGTGCATCAAGAGCGGGGCTCCGATGGCGCGAGACGGATCACGGCCGTCGTCGAGATGTCTCCCGCCTCCGGCGACGACTACCGGCTCATTCCACTGGTCGCATGAGCGTCGCCCTCAGTCTCATTGCCTGCGCACTCCTCGCGGCCGCGATGTTGCCGCGCGCGCGTTGGCTCGCGACGATCCGAGGCAGGCTATTCCGCGGAGGACACCGCGAGCTCCGCGCGGCACTGCCGACGCTGGTCGAGGCACTTTCGGCGGCGCTGGGGAGCGGCCTTTCGCTCCCGCTCGCCTTCGCCGAGATCGCTCCGACGCTGCGCCCGGAGCTCGCCCGGGCGACCGGTCGGGTCGCCGCGTCACTGGCGCTCGGTATGCGGATCCCCGATGCGATGTCGTCCTATGGCGGCCTCGTACCAGCGGAGGATCTCGCCCCGATCACGATCGTCCTCGCCTCGTTCGCACGAAGCGGCGGCCGTGTCGGTGCCAGCCTCGAGCGCGTGGCGACGCTGCTCCGTGGGCGTCTCGCGCTCGAGCAGGAGCGGAACGCACTCACGGCGCAGGCACGGGTCTCCGCGGTGGTGCTCGTCGCACTTGCGCCGATCGGTTGCTGCTTCTTCGCCGTCGCGATGCCGGACTACCTCGACACGCTCGTGGGTGCCGGACTCGGCCTTCTGGCCCTGGCCGTGGCGTTCGAGATGGTCGGCAGCGCCTGGCTCTGGTGGATCGTTCGATCGACCGCGCGGCCCGCGGATCTGGCGACGTTCCTTGATGCGGTCGTCGTCGGTCTCGACGCGGGCCTCACGTTCGAACGCGCCCTGGCCAGTCTCGTCGAGCGCGCGCCGGCATTCGGTCGCGTCGCGGATCTCCGGCGTCTGCTGGCGGATCTCGCGCTGGGCGTGCCGCTCCCCAGAGCAGTTCGTACATTCGCCGTCCTTCCGGATGAGGCCCGCGTGGCCGCGCTCATCGCGGCCTCGACGCGCTTCGGTTCACCTCTCGCGCCGCTGCTGGTGCTGCAGGCCGAGGCCATCCGCGCGACCGACCGACACCGCGCAGAGGCCGCCGCGCGTCGCCTGCCAGTCCTGATGCTGTTCCCACTCAGCTTCTGCATCCTGCCCGCGTTGCTCGTCGTATTCCTCGGCCCGCCGCTCCTGGCGCTCCTCCGCTAAACGTCGCGGCCCGAGCAGCGCCTCCGCGGCGCGGGGTGCATCCTGCGCTCATGCCCGCGCTCCTTCCCGATATCGCGCCGCTCCGCGCGTCGCGTGAGTTCCGGCTGCTCTGGACCGGGCAGCTCATCTCGCAGGCCGGATCGGCGCTTCGGCTCGTCGCCATCCCGTACCAGGTCTACGTGCTCACCGGCTCGTCGCTCGCGGTCGGCCTCCTCGGGTTGTTCGCCGCTGTGCCGCTCATCGCCCTGTCGCTCTGGGGCGGTGTCATCGCGGATCGCGTCGATCGCCGACGCATGCTCGTCATCACCCAGGTCTGCCTCGCGCTCACCTCGCTCGCGCTCGCGCTCTCCACGCAGATCGGCGCGGTCACCGTCCCGGTGCTGTACGTCCTCACCGCCGTCGGCGCGGGGTTCGGCGCGCTGGATCAACCGGCACGATCGGCGCTGGCCCCTTCGCTACTTGAGCGCCGCCACATCCCTGCGGCGATCGCGCTGAACCAAACGCAGTACCAGGTCGCGGGCGTCGTCGGCCCGGCCGTCGCGGGTGTGATCATCGCGCAGCTCGGGCTCGTGTGGACCTATTGGATCGATGCGGCCACCTACCTCGTCGCGATCGGCGCGCTGCTCCTCATGCGCATTCCGCGCCTCGAGACGGCCGTCGTCCACGCCGCGCCGCTCCGCGCGCTGGTCGAGGGCTTGTCCTTTCTGCGCTCGCGCCCGCTGCTCCTCGCGACGATGTCGGTGGACTTCTTCGCCACGTTCTTCGCGATCTCGCGCGCGGTGATGCCCTATTACGCCGATCGCGTGTTCGCCGTTGGGCCTGAGGGCCTCGGCCTCCTCTATGCCGCGCCCGGGGTGGGTGCGACCGTCGTCGCGTTCACGAGCGGCTGGCTCGGCGGCGTGCGCCGGAAGGGCCTTGGTGTGCTCGTCGCGGTCGCGATCTACGGAGTCGCGACAGCCACCTTTGGCCTCATCGGGTCGAGCGGGTTCGTCGCCGGTCTCATCCTGCTCGCCGTCGCGGACGGCGCCGATACCGTGAGCGCGATCTTTCGCCACACGATCCTGCAGCTCGAGACGCCCGACAACCTGCGCGGCCGGCTCTCGTCACTCAACCTCGTCTTCGTCGCCGGTGGCCCGCAGCTCGGCCAGGTCGAGTCGGGCGTCGTCGCCGATCTCTGGTCGCCCGAAGCCTCGGTCATCACCGGCGGCCTCGCGTGCGTCGGCGTGGTGTTCGTCGCGCACGCGCTGGTCCCGCAGGTCGCGCGCTATCGCGCGGAGCTCGCTACGGCTGAGCCGCGGTCTCCGACCGCCGCGTGAAGCGCGGTTTGCCGTCGGGCAGTGAGAACACGGTGTCGCCCTCGAAGTAGCCGACCGCCTGTGTCGCGCCGAACGCGTACAGCCATTTCCCATCGCGGTAGGCCCACGCCTTGTTCTCGGCCATCGTGAAGAAGTTCTTGCCGTCGGTGCTGTACGCGAAGGCTTTGCCGGTCGGGATCTGCATCAGCCACTCGGTCACCTCTGCCAGTCTAGGAATCCGTACGCTGCGCGCATGTCGTATCCGCGCGTGCTCGCGACGCTCGTGTACGCGATCCGTGGCGACGAGGTACTGCTCCACCGGCGCGTGAAGGACCCGAACAAGGGCCTGTGGGTCGCACCCGGCGGAAAGCTCGAGCCGACCGAATCGCCGACCGAGTGCGCGCTCCGCGAGATGCGCGAGGAGACCGGCCTGTCGCTGGAAGATCCGATGCTCCGCGGCGTCATGGTCGAGGTCTCGCCGCGGCCCGACTACCAGTGGATCACGTTCATCTTCGCGGCGACGCGCTGGACGGGCGAGCTCGTGCCCGCCGAAGGCATCGGCGAGTTCCGCTGGGTACGCATCCCCGAGGTCTACGCGCTCCCGATCCCGCCGACGGATCAGATCTTCTTCGCGCGCGTCGTGCGCCTGGGCGATCCGCCGTTCCTGTTGAAGTTCACCTACGACGCCGACCTGCGCATCACGCGCATGGACGAGGGTTAGACCTCGACGCGCCTCGCGGCAGCGACCTCCTCCGTGGTGAGGTTCGGGTCTCTCGTGCGCCGATCACGACGGTCATGGCCACGTCATCGGCCCAATGCCCACGCCGCGCGTTCGCCCAATCGATGACCATCGGGCCTTCGCGCCCCATCAGGACGTTCTCGGGATGCAGATGTCCGGCGCGACGATGCGTCCGAGCTGCTGGTGCAGGCGCGCGAGCGTCGTCGCGTGTCGATGCAGCGTCGATGGATCCTGTTCGAGCGCGACGCGCATCGTCGGTCCATCGACGCGTTCGAGGATGAGGTCGCGACCGCTCACGTCGAGGACCGCTGGCGTGGGGTAGCCGTGCGCGTGGACGTGATTGATGACGTTGACCTCGTACTCGGGGACGTCGCGCCGCCGGTAGCGTCGGAGCACACGGTGCTCATCGAGCGCGTAGACGTCGGCGTCCCGTCCCCGAGCGAGGATCGGACCGAGTGCCGCTATGCCTTTACGACGTAGGTGCTCGCGATCTTGTCGTGCCAGCCCTGCTTGTTCGCGTCGGCGACGCGCCGCGCGATCGCCGCGGCGAGGTGCGTACGCACGACGTCGCGATCGAAGTGGGAGACGAAC
>WNFL01185901.1_pt3 | contig 10538 bp, 7 predicted proteins | sample 5400361 | NCBI WGS metagenome assembly WNFL01 (sample SAMN13153351, study PRJNA577476) | soil metagenome | isolation source: 40 cm soil on Douglas fir-dominated hillslope | place: USA:California | collected 2013-09-17 | reverse complement strand
ATGGTGACCGTAGCTCAACGGTAGAGTCCTGGATTGTGATTCCAGTTGTTGCGGGTTCGAATCCCGTCGGTCACCCCAATCCTCCCCGCAAGTGGCAGCAACCCGAGATCGCTTGCGCGGGCTCGCCGGGATCGGCCTGCCGGTTGCTCGTCCACGCGGCACTCGATCAGATGGCGGCCAACGTCGCCGGCGCGATCGACGGCCGCGATCCGGAATATCTTCACCAGCTGCGCGTCGGCATGCGCCGCCTGCGCGCCGTGCTGCGCGTCTTCCGCAAGGTCACGAGCAAGAGCCGGCGACTCGAGCGGCGGCTGGGCGAGCTGGTCGTGCCGCTGGGCGAAGCGCGCGACTGGGACGTGTTCGTTGCCCGCTTCGACACGGGAAAGGCGCGACGGCGCGCGGCGCAGCTTCGCTGCCGCGCGGCGTTGTCGAGCCCAGAGTTCGCAGCCTTCTCCGCCGAAGCGCGGGCCTGGGCGAGGGCGAACGCCTGCGCCGCCGAGCCGCCGCTGACCGAGTTCGCGGCCGACGCGCTCGACCGGCTGCATCGCAAGGCAAGGAGGCGGGCGCACCGCATCGACTGGCGCGACGAGGAAGGCCGCCACGACGTGCGCATCGCCATCCGGCGGCTGCGCTATGCCTGCGATTGTTTCTCGCCATGCTTCGAGGGCGCACGTCGCTACCTTCGCGGCCTCGCCGATCTGCAGGACCTGCTGGGCGACTTGAACGACATCGCGGTCGCGAGGCGCTTCGGCGCCTCCGAAGCTGCGCTCGCCAAGCGCGAGCGCCAGCTCGTCAGCGAGCTCGCCCCGGCATGGAGAGCCTTCGAGAAGCGACGGCGCTTCTGGCACGGTACAGGAATACCTCCGGCAGCGGCCAGGTGACCGGCAGTCGTGGATAGCGCCGCTCGAACGTGCCGCGGTTGCCGCCGATCTCGCAAAGCAGCGCGCCTCCTGGATAGAGCTGCTGCGGGGCGGCCTCCAGGATTCGCGTCACGAGATCCATGCCGTCGTCTCCGGCGCCGAGCGCGAGTCCGGGCTCGTAGCGATATTCGCGCGGCAGGCGACGCATCACCGCCTGCGGCACATACGGCGGATTGGTGAGGATCAGGTCGTAGCGCCGGCCGCGGAGGTTGGTGAAGAGATCCGAGCGGATCAGTTCCATGCGGTGCCGGAGGCCATGCAGCTGCCGGTTTCGTTCGGCGACCGCGAGCGAAGCGTCCGAGATATCGACGGCGTCGACCTTCGCCAGGGGAAAGGCTCTGGCGGCGAGGACCGCGAGGCAGGCCGAGCCGGCGCACAGGTCGAGCACCCTGCGCACACGCCCGGGCCAGGAGTGCAGCAGGCCGGCGATATGTGAACGGGGCACGATCACGCGTCGGTCGACGTAAAAGGGCAGGCCGTCGAGCCAGGCTTCCTTCAGAAGATATGCAGTCGGGATGCGCTCGCGCACCCTTCGCCGGACGAGAGCTTCCACATGGCGCAGGTCGGCATCGTTCACCGGGATGCGCGCGTCGGCGTGAAAAGGGAGATCCAGAGCGCGCAGCACCAGGTAGGCGGCCTCGTCACGCGCATTGTCGGTGCCGTGGCCGTAATGCAAGCGCGCCGCAGCGAAGCGGCCGGCAGTCCGGGCAACCAACTCCCCCAGCTTCAAGGCAGCAGCTTGCGCAGCACGTCCAGGTAGATGCGCGGCAGCATCTCCAGCTCGTCCAGCGTGATGTGCTCGTTGAGCTTGTGGATGCTGGCGTTCACCGGCCCGATCTCGATCACTTCCGGGCAGATGTCGATGATGAAGCGCGCATCGGAGGTGCCGCCGGTGGTGGCAAGCTCGGCCGACACGCCGGCGTTGGCCTTGGCGGCCTCGGTGGCGATTTTCGCCAGGCGGCCGTTCTTGCTGAGGAAAGGCTTGGCCCCGAGCACCCAGCTCATCGAGTACTCGAGGCCGTGCTTTTTCAGGATCGCCTCGACCCGGGACTTGAGAGACGCCGCGGTGCTCTCGGTCGAGAAGCGGAAATTGAAGTCGACCTCGGCCGAGCCCGGCACCACGTTGGCCGCGCCGGTCCCGGCGTGGATGTTGGAAACCTGGAAGCTGGTTGGCGGAAACGCCTCGTTGCCCTTGTCCCACTTTGTGGTCGCCAACTCGGTGAGCGCCGGGGCGGCGAGGTGGATCGGGTTCTTCACCAGATGCGGATAGGCGACGTGACCTTGGATGCCGCGCACGATGAGCTTTCCGGACAGCGAGCCACGCCGGCCGTTCTTGAGGGTATCGCCGAGCCGGTCGACCGAGGACGGCTCGCCGACGACGCAGTAATCGATGCCTTCCTTGCGGCTCTTCAGCGCTTCGACCACGCGGACAGTGCCGTCGAGCGCCGGGCCTTCCTCATCCGAGGTGAGGAGCAGGGCGATCGAGCCCGAGTGCCCGGGCCGCTCCTTGACGAACAGCTCCGCGGCGACGACGAAGCAGGCAATGGAGGACTTCATGTCGGCGGCGCCCCGCCCGTAGAGCTTGCCGTCGCGGATCGTCGGCACGAAGGGATCGGAGTGCCATTCGGAGAGCGGACCCGTGGGTACCACGTCGGTATGGCCGGCGAAGCACACGACGGGGCTGGCGGCACCGCGGCGCGCCCAGAGGTTCGTGACCTCGCCGAACTTCATCGGCTCGCAACGGAAGCCGGCCCTGGAGAGCCGGCCGGCCAAGAACTCCTGACAGCCCCCGTCCTCGGGGGTTACTGACTTGCGCCCGATGAGCTCCTTGGCGAGCTCGAGCGCACCAGGATCAGGCATTCATGTCGATCTTGATGTTGCCGAAGGAGGCTCCGCCGGCGGCGGAAAGGATGCCCTCCTTCTTCTCCTCAGCCTTCGGCGCCGCCGGAATCGAGCCGGTCAGGGACTGGCCGCTGATCTCGCCGGCGGTGGCCTGGTTGATGAGCCACAGCATGTTGGTGGCGGAGTCGGCATTCGCCATCGCCTCGTCCTGCGTGATCTTGCCGTCCATGAAGAGCTTGAACAGCGCCTGCTCGAAAGTCTGCGACCCCGGCGCCATGCTCTTCTCCAGCGCTTCCTTGATCTCGTTGATCTCGCCCTTCTCGATCAGCTCGGCGATGTGGCGGGTGTTGAGCAGTACCTCGCAGGCGACCACGCGCGCGCCGGTCTTGGTGCGCACCAGGCGCTGCGAGATGATCGACTGCAGCGCCGCGGCGAGGTCGAGCAGCTTGATGATCCGGTTCATCGCGTGGTAGCTGTTGTTCGCGTGCAGCGTGGCGAGGCACAGGTGGCCCGACTGCGAGTAGGCGAGCGCGGCCGCCATGGTCTGCTTGTCGCGGATCTCGCCGATCAGGATGCAGTCCGGCGCCTGGCGCAGCGCGTTTTTCAGCGCGATCTCGAAGGCCTTGGTGTCGGTGCCGACCTCGCGCTGGTTCACGATCGACTTCTTGTTCTGGAAGATGAATTCGACCGGGTCTTCCAGCGTCAGGATGTGCCCGGACCTGAGCCCGTTGCGGTAGTCGAGCATCGAGGAGAGCGAGGTCGACTTGCCCGAGCCGGTGGCGCCGACCATCAGGATCAGGCCGCGCTTCTGCATGACCACTTCCTTCAGCACCTCGGGCACGCCGAGCGAGTCGATCGCCGGGATGCTGCTCGGGATATAGCGCACCACGACTGCCGGCGAGCCCTTCTGGCGGAAAGCGCTGATCCGGAAGCTGCCGACGCCTTCGACGGGCAGGGCGGTGTTCAGCTCCATCTCGTCCTCGTACTCCTTGATCTGCCGTTCGGTGAGGATGTCGTAGAGGAGCTGCTTGACGGTGTCGGCGGTCATGATCGCCTGGTTCACCGGCATCGCCACGCCGTTGATCTTGATGTTGATCGGCGAGCCGACGGAAACGAAGATGTCCGAGGCTTTCTTCTCGGCCATGATCTGGAACAGGCGCTTCATTGCAGACATCGAACCCTCCCGGAACCGCTGTTGCCGCTAGTTTAATCCCCTCGCAGGAGTTCGTTCAGGCTGGTTTTGGCGCGAGTCCTGGCGTCGACCTTTTTTACAATCACGGCGCAATAAAGGCTGTATTTTCCGTCCGCGGAGGGCAAATTACCGGAAACCACCACCGATCCGGCCGGAACGCGGCCGTAGCTGATCTGGCCGGTGGCCCGGTCGAGGATCCGGGTGCTCTGCCCGAGGAAGACGCCCATGGAGATGACGCTGTTCTCCTCGACGATCACGCCCTCGACCACCTCCGAGCGCGCGCCGACGAAGCAGTTGTCCTCGATGATCACCGGGTTCGCCTGCAGGGGCTCGACCACGCCGCCGATGCCCACCCCGCCGGAGAGGTGCACGTTCTTGCCGATTTGCGCGCAGGAACCGACCGTCGCCCAGGTATCGACCATCGTGCCCTCGTCGACGTAGGCGCCGATGTTGACGAAGGAGGGCATCAGGACGACGTTCTTCGCGATGTAGGCGCCGCGCCGGACGGCGGCCGGCGGCACGACCCGGAATCCGCCTTTCTTGAAGTCGAACTTCTCGAACTTCGACGGCACCTTGTCGTAGTGGCGGCGCTCCATGACGCGGTTGTCTTCCAGGCGAAAGGAGAGCAGCACCGCCTTCTTCAGCCACTGGTGGGTGATCCACTGCCCGCCGGACTTCTCGGCGACGCGCAATTTGCCGGAGTCGAGCGCGGCGAGCACCGCCTTGACCGCGTCGCGCAGCGGCTTGGTTGCTTTGAGCGTCGCCCGGGTCTCCCAGGCGTCTTCGATGATTTTCTTCTGCTTATCCATTTTCAGCACAGCGTTGCAGCCTTTGCGCCGCCTCGACGCATTCCTCGACCGGGGCGACGAGCGCCACGCGGATGTGGTTCCTGCCGGGATTGCCGCCGGCCGCGTCGCGCGCGAGAAAACTGCCGGGCAGCACGAGAACATTATATTCACGGTGCAGTCGCCGGGCGAAGTCGGCGTCGTCACCGGGCGTCTTCAGCCACAGGTAGAAGCCGCCGTCCGGCTTCTCGGCCTTCAGAATGGGAACGACCGCATCGAATTTCTCCGCATACAAGCGACGGTTCTCGATGACATGCTTCTCGTCGCCCCAGGCCGCGATGGAAGCCTGCTGGACAGCGAGGCTCATCGCCGAGCCGTGGTAGGTGCGGTAGAGGAGAAACTGCTTGATCAGCGCCGGGTCGCCGGCGGCGAAGCCCGAGCGCATCCCAGGGCAGTTGGAACGCTTGGAAAGGCTGGAGAAGGCGACGACGCGCTCATAGCTTCTGCCGAGCTTATGGCAGGCCTCCAGGGAACCGAGGGGAGGACGGTCGAAGTAGATCTCGGAATAGCACTCGTCCGAAGCGATGGCGAAGCCGTGCCGGTCTGACAACTCGAACAGGCGCTTCCAGCCTTCCAGACCCAGCACCTTGCCGGTGGGATTCGCCGGCGAGCAGACGTAGAGGAGCCGCACACCCTGCCACGACTGGGGTTCGCCATAGACCGGGGTCGCCCCGGCGAGCAGCGCCGCGCCTTCGTAGATTTGATAGAAGGGATTCGGGCAGACCACCCGGTCGCCTGGCGCAAGCACGGTCTGGGCAAAGGCGAAAAGCGCTTCGCGCGTGCCGTTCACCGGCAGAACCTGGCCGTCGGCGTTCGGACGGGGGATCCCGTAGCGTCGCTCGAGCCAGCCGGCGATTGCCTGGCGCAGCTCGGGCGTGCCGGCGGTCGCGGGATAGACGGCGAGCCCGTCGAGGCCGGCGGCCAGGGCTTCCTTCACCAGCAGCGGCGTCGGGTGCTTCGGCTCGCCGATCGACAAATTGATCGGCCGCAGGGCCGCGTTCGGCGTGTGCCCGCCGACCAGGGCCCGCAGCTTCTCGAAGGGATAGGGCTGGAGGCGCTCGAGGAGCGGGTTCAAGGTTTCCTGAAACCCCGCTTCACATGCTCTGCGATCACGCTGGTGGTGATGCCGCCGCGGACGTTGAACTTCGCCTCGAGCCGCATCCAGCGCGGCTTCGTGGCGTGCACCAGGTCATCCAGGATGCGGTTGGTCACCGCCTCGTGGAACGCGCCCTGGTTGCGAAAAGACCAGATATAGAGCTTGAGCGATTTCAGCTCGACGCAGAGCTTGTCGGCGATGTAGTCGAGCGCGAGCGTGGCGAAGTCCGGCTGCCCGGTCATCGGGCAGAGGCAGGTGAACTCCGGGATCTCCATGTGGATGCGGAAATCGCGCTCGGGAGCAGGGTTGGAAAACGTCTGCAACCGCTTGCTTGGGCGCGAGGGCATCGAGCGACGAAATGTTATCATTTTTTCTGTGCGACTCACGCAGATCAAGCTCTCCGGATTCAAGTCCTTCGTCGATCCAACCAGCATCAACGTTCCCGGCCAGCTCGTCGGCGTGGTCGGCCCCAACGGCTGCGGCAAATCGAACGTCATCGATGCCGTGCGCTGGGTGCTCGGCGAGACCCGCGCCTCTGCGTTGCGCGGCGACTCGATGCAGGACGTGATCTTCAACGGCTCGGGCAACCGGCCGCCCCACGCGCGCGCCTCGGTCGAGCTCAACTTCGACAATTCCGAAGGCCGGGCGGGCGGCCAGTGGTCGCAGTACGGCGAGATTGCGGTGAAGCGGATCCTGCAGCGCGACGGCGAGTCGAGCTATTACATCAACGGCATTCACGTCCGCCGGCGCGACATCACCGACATGTTCCTCGGCACCGGGCTCGGGCCGCGCGCCTACGCGATCATCGAGCAGGGCATGATCTCGCGCGTCATCGAGGCCAAGCCCGAGGAGCTGCGCGTGTTCCTCGAGGAAGCCGCGGGGATTTCGAAATACAAGGAGCGCCGGCGCGAGACCGAGAACCGTCTCGCCGACACGCGCGAGAACCTGTCACGCATCACCGATATCCGCCTCGAGCTCGGCGCGCAGCTCGAAAAGCTGGAAGCGCAGGCCAAGGTCGCAGCGCGGTACAAGGAGTTCCAGTCCGACCTGAGCCTGAAACAGCATCTTCTCTGGTACCTGCGCCGGCGCGACGCCGGCGCGGAGCGCGAGCGCCACGCGCAGGAGATCGCGCGCGTCGGCAACGAGATGGAGGCGGAGAACGCCCAGCTGCGGCACTTCGAATCGCGGCTCGAGACCGCCCGCACCACGCACTATCAGGCGGGCGACGGCATGAACACTGCGCAGGCGGCGCTGTATACCGCGAACGCCACGGTCGCCAGTCACGAATCGCAGCTGCGCTACGCCGAGGAGACGCGCAGCCGCCTGGAGGGCCAGCATACGGAGCGCCGCGCGCAGCTCGGCTCCTGGCGCGAGCAGCGCGCGCAGCTCACGCAAGCCCTGCACATGTGGGCCGCGCGCTCAGGGGCCGCCAAGGAACACGCAGCGCAGGCGAAAAGCAGGCTCGAGCAGGAAAACGCGCTGCTGCCGCAGGCCGAAGCGGCGTTCCGCGCCGCGCAGGAAGGCGCCATCGAGTCGCGCAGCGGCCTGCAGCAGTCTGAGAGCGCGCTGCAACTCGAGAAGGCGAACCTGGCGCACCTCGAGCGCGGCGTGGCGGCCCTGGGCCAGCGGCGCGAGCGGCTCGATGCCGAATTGCAGACGCTCGCCGCCCCGGACGCGGCAGCGGCGAACGCGGTCCAGGCGGGGATGCGCGAGCTCGATGCGGCGCTGCGCTCTTCGCAGAGCCGGATCGAGAGCCTGCAGGCGGAAAGCGCGGCCGCGGACGAGGGCCGCGCCGCGGCGACCGAGGCGCTGAACGCCGCGCAACGGAACGAGACAGCCGCGCAGGCGCAGCTCACGACCCTGCGCCAGATCCAGGCCGACACCGAAAACAATGCGCCGCTGCGCGACTGGCTCGACCGCCACTCGCTCGGCGGGCTGCCCCGTCTCTTCCAGAAGTTGCGCATCGACGCCGGCTGGGAAGCCGCTGTCGAAGCAGTGCTGCGCGAGCGGCTGCACGCGCTCGAGGCGGCCGGCATCGACAAGCTGCCGAGCGAGCTGCCGCCAGCCAAGGCCAGCCTGTTCGAGCGCGGCAGCGCCCCGGCGACGGCTTCGGTCGCCGGACTGACGCCGCTGTCGGCACACGTCCATGCAACGGACCCTGCCGTCTCCGGAGCGCTGGCCGACTGGCTGGCGGATGTCTATGCCGTCGAGGGCCGGCCGGCAAGGGAATCCCTGCGGCCTGGGATGCTGTTGGTCAACCGGGAAGGGCACCAGTTCACTCGCCACACGGTGAGTTTCCATGCGCCCGACGCGGTCGACGCCGGCCTGCTCGCCCGCCAGGCCGAAATCGAAGCGCTCGAGACGCGCTGCAAGGGGCTGGAGCAGGCGCGACGCGCCGCCGAAGCGGCTCACCAGGAGGCCGAGGCTAGTGCCGCGGAGCGAAGCGCGGCGCTCGAAGCGGGGCGTACCGAGATCTCCCGCATGGAGAAGGCGCGCCATGACGCGCAAATCGAGGAACTGAAGCTGACGCAGTCCGAGGAGCGCTACCGGGAACGAAGCGCCCAGGTGCACGCGGAGGTCGCTGAAATCGACCGTGAAGCCGCACGGGTGCGCCAGGCCCTCGCCGAGTGCCAGGCGGGAATCGCCCGCGGCGAGGAGGCAATCGCCGCCGCCGGCGAGCGGCTGGAGGCTGCCCGGCAGGCGCTGGCCGCGGCCGAGATCGCGGTCGTCAACCAGCGCCGCGCGGCGCAGCAGTCCGAGCGCGAGCTCCAGGATGCCGTGTTCGGCGAGCGGGAGTGCGCGTCGAAGATCGCCGAGATCGACAATTCCGTGAAAGTCATCGACCAGCAGATCGAGCACGCGGAACAGGAGATCACCAAACTCACCTCCGAGCTCGCCGCCGACCCGATTCCCGAGGTGAAGCGCCAGCTCGAGTCGGCGGTCGAGGCGCGGCTCGCCTGCGAGAAAACGCTCGCGACCGCGCGCGACGCGGTCGAAGCGGCCGCAGCGGCGCTGCGCGAGATCGAGGAAAGCCGCCTGCAGGTCGAGTCACGCGCCGCGCCGCTGCGCGAGCGCCTCGCCGAGCTGCGCCTGAAGGAACAGGCCGCACGGATCAACCATGACCAGTTCGCGACGCAGCTCAGCGAGGCGCTCGCCGACGAAGCCGCCCTGGCGGCTCATGCGGAGGCGGCGCCGCGGCCGTCGAGCCTACAAGGGGAGATCACGCGCCTCTCGGCGGCGATCGGCGAGCTTGGCGCGGTCAACATGGCCGCGCTCGAGGAGTTGAGCACCAGCCGGGAGCGCAAAGCCTATCTCGACTCGCAGGCGACCGACCTCGAGGAAGCGGTGAAGACCCTCGAGGACGCGATCCGCAAGATCGACCGGGAAACGCGCGAGCTGCTGCGCGAGACCTTCGACTCGGTGAACAAGCACTTCGGCTCGCTGTTCCCGACGCTGTTCGGCGGCGGCGAGGCGAAGCTGATCATGACCGGCGAGGAAATCCTCGACGCCGGCGTGCAGGTGATGGCGCAGCCGCCGGGCAAGCGCAACAGCTCGATCCATCTCCTCTCGGGCGGCGAGAAGGCGCTGACCGCCATCTCGCTGGTGTTCTCGCTGTTCCAGCTCAATCCGGCGCCGTTCTGCCTGCTCGACGAGGTCGACGCGCCCCTCGATGACTCCAATACGCTGCGCTTCTGCGACCTGGTGAAACGCATGTCGGCGCAGACCCAGTTCCTGTTCATCAGCCACAACAAGATCTCCATGGAGATGGCCCAGCAGCTGATCGGCGTGACCATGCCGGAGTCGGGCGTGTCGCGCGTCGTCGCGGTCGACATCGACGAAGCGCTGCGCATTCGGGAGGAGCTGGCCGCCTGACCGAGCTCCATATCGGTCTGGTCGTGCTTGGCGTCGTGGCGTTGGTCGGGGTCTTCGCCTACAACTTCCTGCAGGAACGCGCCGCGCGCCGCCAGGCCGAGCGCAGCTTCTCCTCGCGCCACACCGATGTCCTGCTGGAGCACGGGCCGGAGGCACGCCGCGAGCCGACGCTCGAAGGCACGCCGAAGCGCTCCGAGCCGAAGGGGGGCGCGCTGCCGGACACCCGCGTCGATTACGTGATCGAGCTTGCCTTGCCGGCCGGCACGGTGCTGAAGGAGGACTGGCTGGCCATCGATCACCGGTTCGGCCGCAGGGCGCTTCTGGCCACGGAAGGCGGCACGGCCCTGGCGGGGTTGCAGATGGTCACGCGTGAAGGCGTGGTGAGCGAAGCGGAGCTGATCGAATTCCGCTCCGAGGTCGAGACGCTGGCGGCCAAGGTCAAGGCCACGGTGCGTGCGCCGGAAATGCGCCCGGCCCTCGAAGCGGCGCAGGAACTCGACCGCGCGTGCGCCGACGCCGACATCCAGGTCGCCCTGCATGTCGTCGGCGTTCCCGGCGGCGAAGCGCCGGGCGGCGAACATCCGTTCCAGGTGACGCGACGCGAGGACGGCCTCACCCTCACGCTCGACGTTGCACGCACGCCCGACCTTGGCCGCAGCTACGAGGCGATGGCCCGCGTCGGACGCCAGCTCGCCGCCGCCGGCGGTGGCCGGCTGGTCGACGACAACGGTGCGCCGCTCGACGAGCGCGCGCTCGCTGCCATCGGCGCG
>WNFL01045648.1_pt1 | contig 10538 bp, 7 predicted proteins | sample 5400361 | NCBI WGS metagenome assembly WNFL01 (sample SAMN13153351, study PRJNA577476) | soil metagenome | isolation source: 40 cm soil on Douglas fir-dominated hillslope | place: USA:California | collected 2013-09-17 | reverse complement strand
ATCCACTACAACAAGCTCGACAAAGGCGGGCACTTTGCGGCTTGGGAACAGCCGCAACTCTTTTCAGAAGAGGTTCGCGCGGGCTTCAGATCGCTGCGCAAAATAGCAGTAGCAGCGTAGTTGCGGCTTGGCGCGCAAATCGATAAACCTCGTGCGGAGTCGATGGACTCCGCACTTCTCTTTTTCTCATACCCCGAGGTTCGGGGACAGCTCTCGTTGTTGGCGTAACATCGCCATAGCGCTCACAATGCCAGATCACGTCACTTTCGTGGATAGTCGGCAAGCCTGAAGTAATGGTGCGGTCGGGTTACTGGCATAACTTCGGCATAGCCCGTGACTCGGGCACAATCACCAAGCTTTCAGAAACGACCGCATGTCGGGCCTTGGCGAACACCCGTGGCGAGGCAAGATTGCCCAAACGAAAGGGGTCAGCCATCACCATGACTAAAGATGACATTCAGCTACTTTACGAGTTCGACCGCTGGGCGAACAACAGGGTTTTGCAAGCGGCCTCCACTCTCAGCGCTGAGGAGTTCACGCGTGATCTCGGCGGTAGCTTCCGTTCTGTGCGAGACACGCTTGTGCACATCGTCCGCTGTGAGGAAGGTTGGCTAACGTGTTGGAAGGAGCCGTCCCCCAGCTCCACCTTCGTCATGGACTTTTGGAAGCGGCACCACGCCCTATTTAGTCCGAATGCGTTTCCTGACCTTGCTGCGGTGCAGCTAAAGTGGGCGGAAGTCGAGAGAGAACAGGTCGAGTTTGTGAATCGCGTAACAAACGAATCCTTGGGAAGGATGATTCCTGTTCGCACAACACAAATCAGTCTGGCGCACCTCATGCAACATTTGGCGAACCATTCCACTTACCATCGAGGCCAAGTCGCGCTAATGATGCGGCAGCTTGCCGCCGAACCGCTCGCCACGGACTTCGCCATGTTTTTGATGGAGGACCGCCGCGAGGCAGCCGGTGCACGGTAGTCTACTCAACGAAGATTTGATACAGCCGAAAAAGCTAGAGATGGGCATCTCCCAACGTACCGGTGGCCGCACCGGGCATTTCGATTGGGGCCGGCACGAGACAACTCCCGGATGGTCGGCAAACCGGAAGCAATCTAGATCGGGATACGGCAACGGCGCCGTCGGAAGCAATCCTGATGGCCCCACGGTGATCGGTGTTGGAGAATGCCCAACCATTCGGTCGTTAGCCGAATGACCATTCTAGCAATCGCTGTATTCCGGGGCTGTTCCCGTGTCTATGTCACTAGAATGTTACACGTATGGCGGAAAAGCGCAGCTCGAGAGAAGTTCACCGATTTCCCTACACATAGTCGAAGAGCGTCATGAAGCCGAAGTCCATGTGCAGTTGCTGGTGGCAGTGGAATAGCGTCAGGCCTGGTTGGGCCGAAACAGTTCCGGAACTTTCGTGGTGGCTATCGCAGCTGAGATGACAATCAGCAGTGGAACGGACGCCGCACTCGTCCAAAGGCCGATCAACACCAAGAGCCCGCAGGCGATTTCAAACGTTCCCACAAAGTGCGCGGTAAAGTACGGATGAGGGAATCCAATCTTGGTGAAACGCTCCACACCCATCTTGGGGTCGGTGTATTTGAGAATGCCCTGCGTGAAGAAGATCAGTCCAACCGCGAGGCGGATGAACAGAATGCTGCCCGGACCTTGCGGGGAACTGAAAAAGAATCGGAACAGTGACCTCATGTGTTCATCCTTTGCCAGGGTGTCGAAGCATACTGATCCCCAGCGCGAGAATGATGAAGGACACCACGCGGCGGAACAGCGGCTCGGGAATTCTGCGCAGAACGCGCTCTCCTGCAATCGTGCCCACGACCACTCCAATTGTAGCCAATAGGAGGACCGGCCAGATTTCCAGCACTTGCTTTCCTTGCATCAGCGCGTAAACCGGCATGCGCGCGGCGTCCACAACCAGCGCAATCGCTGTCGCCGTGGCCACGAATGACTCTTTCGAGACGCGCATGCCCAGCATCGCGGCAGAGCGAATGCCGCCCTGGTTTCCGACCAGCCCGCCGAAAATGCCCGATAGCGCGCCGGCAATCCAGGCGGCTGGTCCTTCGAAGTGCAGCCGCTTCGACCAGCTTGTAATGCCCATCAAACCCGCGAACACCAGGAGAGCGCCGAGGATGTAGCTCAGTACTATGCTGCTGAACCGCGTATGAAGAAGCGCACCGGCGAGTCCCCCGGCGGCGCTCGTAATTCCAAAGGTCAGGAACACGCGTTTATCCACGTGCTCGCGAATCAGCGCGAAGCGGAGCGCAGTCGCGATCAGGTGCGGCACGGAGACAGCGGCAACCGCGAGCTTGGTTCCAACACGTATCGCCAATAAGGGAGTGAGGATGCTACCTACGCCGAAGCCGACAATCGAAGCAACAGCGGCAGCGATAGTCGCTGCAACCGAGATGAGCGCATCGAAAGCCATCCATGGTCCTCAGCTTCAGCCACAGTATCACCCGTGATAGATATCCAGACAAAATGGAACGACGACGATTCACGGAAAGCGTTGCGAGCAACTAGTTGGGTTCTCGGCGGGCCGGATGGGGCTGCGACCAGACTTGGAGTTAAACGTACAACCCTTCTCTATAAGATTAAACGTCTCGGCCTTTCTCCTGACGAAGGCTAATCAGTTTAGAAAAATGTCGGAGGCTTCGGTTCATAGCCGAATGGCCATTGCACCAATCGCTGTATTCCAGCGCTGTTCCGACGTCTGTGTCACGAGAATGCCCTGCGTATGGCGAAGAAGCGCGCCTTGAGAGAAGCACCTGCATCGGTCCGTCTTCTTCCTCGGTAATCGTTTCCATCCTTGCATTGATGAAATGTGAGTCACCTTCTGAAAGGCCAATAATATTGCTCGAGAACGAGGGAAGCGACGCCCACCATGCTTAGTACGACCGTACAAATCGCCAATCGTCGCGACGCCGAGGGATTCCTGGCGTTACGATGGATGATCGGCAGGTTGACCAAGGCACTTGCCACTGACGCCAGCACGACGCCATAGCCAGCCAATTCCGGCCGCATCTGCCCGTGACCTACCATGTTCGCGGCAGCCGCTGAAGTACTTGCGCTGCTGACTAAGCCTCCGAGCACGCTTATTCCCAAGAAACCAATCTTGCCAAGGTAGCGTTCACCGAGCGTCGAGACGATTTGAATCAACAGAAACAGCCCGGCAAAGCTCAGGACTCGCTTGAGCGAGACGGGAGACGCGAGATGAATCTCACCGGGACTGTCCTCCATTCCCGCCCTCTCGCGCCGAACGAAGAACAGCGCGAGGACGGTCATGGCAACAATGGGGACGGCAGCCGTGAATACCGCGCTTGGCGAAAAGAGGGCGAGGATCAGGAGGTTGCGAGCGAACATCGCCACGATCGTCAATAAAAGCGCAGCTACCGCTACGCCGGAGGACGTGCCCCCGGCACCGAGGGGCCGAGCCAGTTCCACTGCCGCCGCGCTGCTATTTACAAAGCCGCCCAGAAAGCCGCTCATGTAGACGCCTCGGGTGCCGTATATCTTTAACAGAACGTAGTTCACGAAGCCGATCCCGGCAATAACGATGACCGTTATCCACGTCTGTCGGGGGTTGACTAGCTCCCACTTATCCACGAACCGGTCGGGAAGAATGGGGTAGACCACGAGGCCCAATAACCCTAACAGCACGGCGCTCCGAATCTCGTCGGGTTGCAAGCCCCCAGCGAACCGGCGCAGCTCCACTTTCCAGGCAAGCAACATCGTCATCAGGATCGCTGACGCGACAGGCGTAAACAGGTGCCCCTGCCCCGCCAGCGCTCCAAGAACAAAAATCACAAGCAAGGCTGCCGAAGTGGTCGCCTCCAGCGACCGGTCTACTAACAAGCTACGAGTGTTCGCGAAAATGACGATCAGAAAAACGCCGACCAGCGACACGACGACCATGGATGGCCCGAACAAAGCCGCGATGGTTCCAAGCAGAGAGGTGAGCGCGAAAGTTCGAACACCGAGGTCTTTGTTCGACCACTCCCTTTCGATTCCTACGAGAAGTCCGATTCCCAGTGACACGGCAATTCTTGCCGCGACTTCCGTGGGAGGAAACCGATCCATGAACATTACCCAAAGCACCTAGGACAGCATCCACAGGCAATATACGCTTGAACGTACTAAGAAGGGCGGATGCTTCAGGCAACAAAACTAAAATGACGTAGTGTTTGGCTTGCCGCGAGGGTGAGTTGAAACGGGTTCTAGGAGATGTGAACGCAAGCAAGCTTTGATGAAACCTCTTTCCGCAAATCGTTCCCTGTCTGTATGCGCTGAACGGTTTGAACCGAACGGAAGTCTTGGGCGTGTACTTGTCGATTCGCAGCAGCGATGCAGCCCGCTCAATGATTTTATGACGATGGTAGATTCAAAAACGGAATGAGGGGTTTCTTTTTTGGGTCGGAACGCCCGCGTCCGATAGCGTGCTCGAATCCGGTTCAGGGATTCCGGCCTCGAACGTTCCGCGACCTGAACACTAAAAAACTCGGCGGACCTGCTCAATACCCGGAATTCCTGAACACACGCCCGATACGTTGCACTTTATTAAATTCCGTCTGAGAGGGTCCACGAAAGGGATCGGAGAATCATACGGGCCAATGCACTTGCCAGCGTTATTGAACTTCGAAAATTTGCAGGGCCAATTTCGCATCCGGCTTGCCCTTACCTGAATCAGCGACGTAGAGCCGTTTCAGTCCCGGCACAAACAGTGACGATTTGGCGCGGTACGCTGTCGGCACTTCCGCAACGTGCTCGTAATGGTCGGCATCACGCTGTTCAAAAACAGATGCCGTCTCACTTCCGGTCACGTAGATTCGTTTACGTTCGATATCGAGCCACAGGTCGCTGTTCACACCCACACACGGAAGAGCGGTCACAACTTTTCCCGAGTCGGTGTTAAAAACTATGAATTGCGAGGGTTTACGCGTGGCGGTGAACAGTCGATGATTTGTTTCGTCCAAGGCTATCGCGTGAGCTACATGCGCGTCCGGCAAGGGCCACTTGGCGATGAGTTGACGGGTGTTCAGGTCGATGACGCCAACCTCATCTGTGCCCGTAAGGTTCACGTAAAGTTTTTTGCCCTCATGATCGATGACCATGCCCTCGTTGGAATTACCGGGTAGCCCGGCAATCTCCCCGATTTTCTTGAAGGACTTCGTATCGATAATTGTGAGTGCGTGTACCTTCGCGTCTGGACCGCCGCCGTTCTCCACATAAAAGTAACCGTTCAGGGGGTTGTACGCGCTGTGGTCCACGCCTTGACCCAGCTTGAGTGTGTCAATGATCTTGTAGTCTTTACAATCGACCAGTTCGACGGCATCGGTATCGCCTCCGTCCGTGACGATAAGACGGTTGGACTCGGCTAAATAAGCCATCGTGAGCGGTTGACCGAAGCCTTTAATACTGTGAATCCGCTCGCCCGTCTGGACGTCGAACACTTCGACTGTCTTTTGATCTTCGGACGCAAGGAATAGACGGTTACCCTTTAGGTCGAGCCCGAAATGGTCGAAATCGCCCGTGAAGCCTGGCATCGGGGTGGTCGCAATCAATTTCAGCGGTGGCTTCTCCTGCGCTCTGACCGTTGGCACGCACAAAACTAATATCATCATGCAAATCTTCAGCGCTTGTCGCAATTGATCTCTCCTAAGAAAATGCTGCTGATCAAGCCGACATGAGAATAGCATCGGAGGGCGGATACAGCCTGCGGCGAGGCGAGATACGTTCCACTACGTTAAACGCTGCTGCTCTCTGGTGTGTTATCAAGCCCAGGGGAATATCCGTTTCCGCGTCGCGCGCTTCGAACAACTTTTGATTGTCGATTTTTTGGCGGGCCTCCGCGAAACCTTGACGGATTTCTGAAGCAAATGTTACAGTCCCGTAACATTCGGGCCTCCGCGAGCTGTTCACCCCGGGCCGGCCGCTTTATTTCTGAAACGTCTAAATGAGGAAGGTTGAATGAAATCTATCTCTCGCAGTTGGTTCGTCCATCGCCAGGGTGCCCTTGGGTTATTGTTTTTGGCCTCAGTCACGCTTTTCCTCTTCCAGGACCCCGCGCGCGCGCAAGCGGGAGCGGGAACCGGACGCATCGAAGGCACCGTGACCGATTCTTCGGGAGCGGTCGTGCCAGGCGCTCAGGTCATAGCCCGGGAGGAAACAACGAATATAACGGCATCGATTACCAGCGAAGACGATGGACATTTCACTTTCCTTTATCTTGCTCCGGGTTCCTACGATATCTCAGTCAAAAAAGACGGTTTCGACAGGGCCGAGATGCAGCACGTCGAGGTTCGTGTCGGGACAACGTCCTCCGTGCGACCCCTGCTGAAGATCGGCAACGTTAGCGTCACCGTCAGCGTCAATGCCGACGCCCCGCTCGTCGACCCGACCCAGTCCGCGCTTAGCAGCGTGGTGGACAAGCACAGCATCGAGGCTCTCCCGCTGAATGGCCGCAATTTCACTGACTTTGTGCTGCTCACTCCGGGCGCGACGACGGACGGCGATTTCGGAATGGTCAGCTTTAACGGGATGGCCGGCAACTTCAACAATTACATGGTCGACGGCGCTAACAATAACAACGCTTTTTTCCAGCAGCAGATTGGCCGCACCAGCATCCCCTTTCAGTTTAGCGAAGATGTCGTCCAAGAATTCCAAGTGTCCAGCACGGGCTACGAAGCCGAATTTGGCCAGGCCGGCGGGGGTGTGGTAAATACCGTCACGAAAAGCGGCGGTAACGCCTTTCACGGCGATGGCTACTACTACTTTCTCGATTCCGCGCTGAACGCCAACGATTTTATCAACAACGAAAACGGAATCGCGAAGCCCAGCAACCGCCGTCAGCAGTTCGGAGGCACGCTCGGTGGCCCGATTGTCCATGATCGGCTATTTTTTCTGGGTAACTACGAAGGCCAGGTACGGAACGAACCCATTACCGTCAACGATGCTCCCGCGCTCGCCGGGCTTTCCGATCCAGCCGCGTTCTTTGCCGCCAATCCCGGTCTCGCCGCGCAAGTGCAAGCCGCCGCAGGATCCTTTCCGCGCACATTTAACCAAAATACCGGCTTCGTCAAGATCAGCGGTCTGCTGACGCCTCGGAATAATTTCACAGCTACCTACAATTATCAGCGATTCCGCAGCCCCCACGGCTACTTCAACACGCCGACGTCGACGGGAGACGGTTTAGCACTCACCGATGGAGCCACCAGCCATTTCGCGCAATTCACGGTGGTCTCCTCCATCTCTCCCAGGTTCATCAATGAATTTCGCTTCCATTTCGGCAACGACTATCATTTCGACCTGCCGGATTCTGCGGCAACCAGTCCTTCTGTCGTCATCCAGAATCCGGACACGGGATTCGCATTTGGAGGGAATCGCTTTCAGCTTTCCACGTCCGATCGCCGATTGGAGTTCGCCAACAACGTGACTCGGATCCTCGGGCGCCACTCATTGCGTTTTGGCGTGGACATTAATATCAATCACGATCGCGACTTCTTCATCTACGGTCCCAAGGGGGAATATCAATTCGCCAGCTTGGCGGATGTTCCCGCCGGAAATTTCCAGTTGTATCTACAATCTTTCGGTCAGACCACCGCAACGTTGACGTCGCCAACGTATTCCCTCTTTGCGCAGGACGAATTCCACGTCTCGCGCCGCCTCAATGTAAATTATGGAGTTCGCTACGATCTGCAGGTTCTGCCGCAGCCGCCGGTGTGCAATCCGCAATTCACAGCAACCTGCAAAATCCCTTATAGCAAGAACAATGTCTCGCCTCGCGTCGGCTTCGCGTATTCACTCGATTCCGAGAGCAAGACCGTTGTTCGCGGCGGATTCGGCCTCTTCTATATCCAGGAAGATCTTCTCGATGTGTCGCAGGCGTTCCTGTCAAACGGCGTTTCGCGGCCGTTCCTTGTCGCCACTGGTCCTGGTTTTGGCAATACCTCGCCGATTGTGACATACCCAACGAGCCTGACCGCATTCCCGAGCGGGGCGGGGAGCACACCTTCACTCGTCGTGTTTGCGCCAAACTTCCGCAGCCCTTACGTGGAACAAGGAAATCTGCAGGTGGAGCGTCGCCTCGGCAGCCACATGGCGGCTAGCGTCGGTTACATCTATAGTCACGGGCTTGCGCTGCTTGGCAACTCTAACGGAGTTACCCGTCAGGCTAACGGTAATTTCGGCTTGGATCTTAACCTCGTTCCGCCGAGCCAGCAACCGGCTTTCGGCGGAACCTTTTCCACGGCAACAGTGACGCTCCCAAGCGGGACATCGTACGTGGTGCCCGAATTCGAGGCGATTGATGGCATTCTCAACCCGAACTTCGGCACCATCAATGCCGTCGACAACTCGGGCAAGTCCATCTATCACGCACTGCTTCTGTCCTGGCGCTACACCGGATCCCAATTCACGGGCGGCCTCGCCTACACCTTTTCCAAAACCATCGACCAGGGCACCGGCTACTTCAACCAGTTCGATCAAAGGAATGAACGTGGCCTATCGCAACTGGATCAGCCGCAACGATTTGTGGTGAACGGCGCGTGGTCTCCGACCTGGCACTCACTCAAGAACTTCACCTTCGCCTCCGTAGTAACGCTTGCCAGTGGAAGACCGTATACCGCCGTGTTTGACACCTCGTCACTCAATTTTTCCGTCGTTCCGAACGAACCGTTCAACGGATTCCGCGGGCCGGGCCAAGAAGTGATCGACTTCAGCGTGGCACGCCTTTTCCGGCTCAACGAACGCATTCACCTGAAATTTGTCGCGGAAGCGTTCGACCTCTTCAACCATCCAAACTTTCAGCAGAACAACATTAACAACGTCCAGTACACGACGACCCACGCGACGGATTCAACCGGCAATGGGCTGCCTTTCTGGACGGCCGTTGCCAATCCGTCTTTCGGCGCACCGGGTGCTATGGCGCCGCGCATCGGCTCCCGCAGCTTCCAATTTTCTGGCCGCATTAGCTTCTAGCTCTGCCGAAAGGCTAGACGGAAGGGGATGCGCAACCGCATCTCGCTGCCCTTGCCGTAAGTCAGCAAGGGCACAGGTTCCATTTAGACGCACTCCCAATTTACCGGCATCCCCTCAGTTGGTGTCACACGTTGCAGGGCGGATAAAAGGATGGCACGTGGCCATCGGAACATCTCATCCCAGGTGTACGAGCAGCGAAATCCGCAATCCAACCATCAGCCGTAGTATTTGTGCTGACTCTGCTCTGCTTCCAGCAAGCAGGCGTCGAGGGCAGAAGCATAGTCTGATTCAATCTTCTTGAAAGCGACACCGACCCCGTGCCCATGTTCCGAGTAACAGACTGTCCCTCGGGCCTGGAAAAAGTGCGGCCAAGCGTAGACCTTCACAACAACGGATGTGCCTGCGGCAAAGGTATCTCTCAATTGAAGGTCGCAGCCTTGGCGGCTTAGCTTGCTCACACGCGTAGTGAGGCACACATTTGAGTCTTCTACGACCAATTCGGCGTGCGCGACAAACGGATACCAGGATGTTTGGTGGCGTCCCTGCTCCATGGCACGATGTCAATTCTTATCCTAACTCGGAATTGCGGCGGTCGGAAAGATTAGCTTCGCGATTGTGGCCAAGCTCGAAGTGACCAGATGCCGATGCTCACGTTGGATTATTTCGCCCAGAATCGCACCAGGTGAAATACAGCAGACCCGATCACAGCCGCACCGGGGATAGTCATCATCCAAGCGAACACGATTCTGCGGGTGATTCCCCAACGCACAGCTGTGAGCCGACGAGAGGCGCCGACGCCCACGATCGCACCCGTGATCGTATGCGTGGTGCTCACAGGAATACCGAACTTTGCTGTGCCTAGCAGCGTAAGGGCGCCCGCGGCTTCCGCGGCAAACCCGCCAAAAGGCGTGAGCTTGGTTACTCTCTGACCCATGGTTCGGATGATGCGCCAGCCGCCCGCCATGGTCCCCGCGCCGATAGCTAGGTGGCAGCAAATTATGACCCAGTAAGGAACGTCGTAGCTCTTGAGCAGCCCTCCGGCAACCAGAGCCGTCGTGATGATGCCCATACCTTTTTGCGCATCATTGGTGCCGTGGCCCAAGCTATAGGCCGCTGCAGAGAGCAATTGGAGGCGGCGAAACCATCGATCGACCTTCAGCGGTCGCTGCTTGCGGACGATCCAACTGGTGGCAACGGTTAGCGCCATGCTTGTGAACATGCCCGCAACCGGCGACAGGAAAATGAAGAGAACGGGCATCGTCCAGCCCGCGGGAATAAGGGCCCCCAAACCTGAACTGGCGACTGCAGCCCCTCCGTAGCCTCCCATCAATGCGTGTGAAGAGCTGGTGGGAAGGCCGAGAATCAGAGTAATCAGGTTCCAAAAGATCGCACCCAACAGTCCCGCCAGCAGGACTTTTTCGTCGATCATCTCGATGTGGACAAGGCCCTTGCCAATGGTCTTGGCGACGGCCGTACCGAACACGAAAGCGGCGATGAAGTTCCAAAATGCCGCCCAGATCACGGCCCGCAGTGGAGTCAAGA
>WNFL01386492.1_pt1 | contig 10539 bp, 11 predicted proteins | sample 5400361 | NCBI WGS metagenome assembly WNFL01 (sample SAMN13153351, study PRJNA577476) | soil metagenome | isolation source: 40 cm soil on Douglas fir-dominated hillslope | place: USA:California | collected 2013-09-17 | reverse complement strand
TTAGTTTAACCTCTCTCGTTATTTTTCAATTTCTCATTCAGGGAGGGCATATTCTTTTCTTTAGACTGTCTTTCTAATTGCTGACGCTTCCCGTTACGCTTTGACTAAAAACCCTTTAGAAGCAGATGCTTAAGTGGCCTGCCCCTGCGGCTCGAAAACTTCTGTTGATTATACCGTTGTCTTGCCGGCAGTTGCGCTTCGGCGCACTCAACTTGCCAGTTCCTCGCGGATGATTTCCAGTTCCAGCCAGCGGGTCTCGGCTTCGATAAGCTCGCTTTGAGCCTTTACGAGCGCTGCGCTCGCCTTTTCGAAAGCTTGGCGATCTTTCGCATAGAGCGCCGGATCTGCGAGGCGCTTTTGCAGGCCGGCAATGTCCCTTTCAAGGCTAGCGATCTTTCCAGGCAAGGTTTCGAGCGCGTGCTTCTCATTGAACGAGAGGCGCTTTTTTACCCTCGGCTCACTAACGGCCGAGGGCTGTTTTTCCTTGGTTCCGCGCACCGCTTTGCCCGGCGCGGCTCGCGCCTCGGGCGAAAAGGGACGGCCGCCTCGTTGCGCAACCATGTCTGAATAGCCGCCGGCATACTCGATCCAGCGCCCAGCACCTTCGGGCACAATGACCGACGTCGCCACACGGTCCAGGAAGTCGCGATCGTGGCTGATAAGGATAAGGGTACCAGCGTAATCCGCCAGCATATCCTCAAGCACATCTAGTGTCTCTAGGTCGAGATCGTTCGTCGGCTCGTCCAGAACGAGAAGATTGGAGGGCTTTGCCAAAGCCCTGGCTAGCATCAGGCGGGCGCGCTCCCCGCCGGACAGTACCTTCACCGGCGTTCGCAACTGCTCGGGCAGGAATAAGAAGTCCTGCATATAGGCCGCGACATGCTTTGCAACGCCATTGACCACGACTAGATCGCCGTTACCGCTCGTGAGCGCATCGGCTACCGTCCATTCGGGCTTAAGGCTATCCCGGCCTTGCTCCAGGCTCGCAATTTCGAGATTGGCGCCAAGGCGCACCGTCCCTTCATCGGGTTCCAGCTTCCCGATGAGCATATTGATCAATGTCGTTTTACCTGCGCCGTTCGGACCGGCGACCCCAACGCGATCGCCGCGATTAATGCGCATCGTGAATTGATCGACAACTCCATTGTCCGCAAAGGACTTCGAAATCGCTTTCGCTTCGATCACAAGCCGTCCCGAGAGCGCGCTGCCTCGCGTTTCGCTTCTCATCGCGCATGGCGTGAAGGGCTCCAAGACGGCGCACATTGCGCTTTCGCCGCGCCGTGACGCCATATCGAAGCCAATCCGCTTCGCGTTCGATCCTGCGCGCGAGCTTATGCCGCTCTAACTCTTCCTGCGCGAGCGCCTCGTCACGCCAAGCCTCGAAGGCAGCGAAGCCGATATCGATACCGCGTGTTTTGCCGCGGTCTACCCACGTGGTGGTATTGGAGAGATTGGTTAGGAAGCGCCGGTCGTGGCTGATTAGGACGAGAGCAGAACGCATACTGCCCAGCGTTTTCTCAAGCCATTCGATTATCTGAATATCGAGGTGGTTGGTGGGCTCGTCCAATAGGAGAACGTCAGGCTTCGGCGCGAGCGTCTTGGCGAGCGCCGCGCGGCGTCCTTCTCCGCCGGATAAAGTGCCCGGGAATTCCGCACCCGAAAGGCCAAGGTCTTCGAGAAGCAATTTTGCTTGATACGGATCGTCGCCCGGCCCCAGTCCGCTTTCCACATAAGAAAGAACCGTTTGGTGCGTGCAGAAATCTGGCTCCTGAGGAAGGTAGCGGAGTGTGACGCCCGGCTGCAAAAAGCGCACGCCGCGATCCGGCTCGATGAGACCGGCTGCGATCTTCATGAGGGTCGACTTGCCGGACCCGTTTCGGCCCACGATGCAGATGCGATCGCCCTCTCTTACCGAGAGAGATGCGTCTTCAAGAAGCGGGGTGCCGCCGAAGGTCAGTGCGATATTTTGGAGAGTGAGAAGAGGAGTGCCCATGCGCCCGCGTTGTTGCCGTTTGCCTTAGGTGATTTGGGCAAGAACCGCGGCGGATGCAATCACAAAGAAATCCAAGGCAAGTATGCCGACGCGAGCGAATGTCTGCGTCACGGCCTGTTTCGGGAAGCGGGGAGCCACTATCAAGACCGGTCTGAAGGCATCGAGCGGTTAAGCCTTAGCTTCCCAAAATGCCTGATGACGAGTTGCATAACGGCGAAGCCACTCGCCGGTGCGATAGGGTCCGCAAATGCGGCTTTCGCATTCGCGGACTTGGAGTGAAGCAACGACGCCAGTAAGGCACCCTTACCGCCTTGCGCTCACATTGCGAGGATTCAATGCCTGGGCCATCTGTAAGTGGTGCTGGATTGTGGGTAGAATATCCGATGCAAACTTCTTCAACGCGTCGTTATCGCCCCGCTTCGAATAGTTTTCGAGCAACCGGACGGCTTGCTGATGCCCCTTGAGTTGATCTTTAGCGTAGGCGCGATCGAAGGCCGCTCCGTCCACTTTATTCAGCTTCGTGAGGAGCGCTTGATGCTCTTCATCGAGTTGGGGATTTGGCTCGGGCAAGTTAGCCTGTTTCAAGGTCTCTTTTAGTTTCTCGGTGGTCTTAGTGTGATCGTCGATCATCGTCTGGGCGAAGCGCTTCACATCGTCCTTTTGCGATTTCTGCAAAGCGAGCTGGCTCGACTGGATTTCGAACTGATCGGTGGTGGCTACTTGCGCTCATTCCTCGTGGTCTCAACCGCGCTTCCGAGGGGCTTATGAACCCGGCAATCGCGAGAACCGCCACAAGGGCGGACACGATATACTTCATTTGGCTGTCTCCATGGGTCATGGTCGCAACCCTGCGACTCTCTGTTGAAGAACAGCGGGTATGATAGGTCGTTCCCACTAACCCAGGGTGAGCTTATCGAGGCACGGGTCCTAGTGACGGCGAGAACGCAAATATTCATCAAGCCGGACAATATTCGGCTCGCCAGGCAGATTGGGGGCATGAGGTACAGGCGGACGCACTGCATGCTCCATATTCAAAGGACCAGTCCGCGAAAAAAGCGTCTTGGGAAGCGGTTTCGAGGCGCGCCAAAGCGCCGAAAAGCTTGCATTCGCTTCCCCAAGGATCGCGGGCGTACCGTCGTCGACGCGATCGATCGCGCTGCGGGTGTCTTCAGCGCGCCGCATTGAGTCGCCCGTCCAGCAAAGGCTCCGGCCGAGGGTAAGGCGCTCATGCGCATCGAGCAGGGCGCGGTTCTTTGCCCACCGGATAATTAGTTCGGGCGCATGGCGGCACGCGGTGCTCAACGCCTCCAACATGAAGGTCAAGGCATCGGCAGGAGCAATCTGCGCAAAGATAATATTCACTTCCACGGAAAGAGGCTGGAAGCGGCCGAGATTCATGGCGAGTGCCTGGGCGCAAGGAGATGCTGGCGAGCGTGCGATCAGCGTGACCGTCCGGTGCTCGAGATCGGCCTCCTGCTTAAGGCTCAGACCATAAACATCGAAATAGGCATCGAAGCGGCTTGCGGCCTGAAGTGGCGAAACAAGGGGAATTGGCTCAAAGTCTGAAGTGAAGCTCATATCTCTCATCCGGGCTAGTGCAAAGGGCGGCGGCGGGCGGCTTTCGCATTCTTTGGTAAACTGCCAAGGTTAAATAAGACTTGCGGCTAGAAAAGATGTACTCGAAAAATTCAAGTCCATTTTTGACGGTTACTTAAGAACAAAGAACGTTCAGTAAAGGAATGCTCCCACCTTTATCAACCGAAAGGCGAGGACTAGCGAAATACACTACTTAGCTGCATGGTACATCGGGTGTGCGGCCATGCCCGCACCACCGTTCAGTGAAACATGGTGTTCGATGGATGCAACGATGTCGTTCACGACGTCCGAAATGAGATCCCTGTCATCCCCCTCGGCCATGACGCGTATAACGGGTTCGGTGCCAGACGGTCTGATCACAAGCCGCCCAAGATTGGCAAGCCGCTTCTTGCCCTCTTCGACAGTCGCCATGACGGCATCGTTTTCGAGCGGTTTTCCACCTGAATACCGGATGCTTTTCATAATCTGCGGAACGGGCTCGAAGCGCTGAGTCACCTCGCTGACCGGCTTCCCTTTCTGAACCACGACGCTAAGCACTTGAAGGGCGGTCACGAGGCCATCGCCTGTCGTCGTATAGTCGGACAGGACTACGTGGCCTGATTGCTCTCCTCCGACATTGTAATCATTGCGTCGCATCTCCTCGACCACATAACGGTCGCCGACCCTGGTGCGGACGAGCGAAAGACCTAGCGCGCCAAGGTGCCTTTCTAGGCCTAGGTTCGACATGACCGTTGCCACGATGCCATTGCCACGGAGGCGTCCCGCCGCATGCCAGCTCCCCGCGATAACCGCAAGAATTTGGTCGCCATCGACGACGTGGCCATTCTCATCGGCGATTACGACCCTATCGGCATCGCCATCGAGGGCAATACCTACGTGAGCGCCCGATTCACGTACTTTCCTGCAAATCGTCTCAGGGCTGGTCGAACCGCATTCGCGGTTGATATTACGCCCATCCGGGTTCACGCCAAGCGCAACTACCTCAGCGCCGAGTTCCCATAGGACGGCAGGCGCCACGCGGTAGCCAGCTCCATTTGCGCAATCGACGACAACCTTGAGGCCGTTCAAACTTATCGTCCGTTCCAGCGTCCGCTTGGCGAATTCGACGTAGCGATCGTACACGCCGTCGATGCGGCGAGCTTGGCCGATGCGGTCCGGCGCGGCTAGCAGCGGTCCAATGTCTCCGTAAACCTGCGCCTCGATCTGATCTTCCACCTCGTCCGAGAGCTTGTACCCGTCAGGACCGAAAAGCTTGATCCCGTTGTCTTGATATGGGTTGTGAGAGGCGGAAATCATGACGCCCAGGTCTGCCCGTAAGGACCTCACGAGCATCGCGACCGCCGGCGTTGGAATCGGCCCGAGCTGAACCACGTCCATTCCAACCGAGGTGAATCCCGAGACCAGCGCCGATTCGATAACGTAGCCCGAAAGCCTTGTATCCTTGCCGATCACCACGCGATGGCGGCGCTCACCATTCGTGAACATATGACCCGCGGCCATGCCAACCTTCAAAGCAATTTCAGCGGTCATCGGGGTGATGTTTGTCTGACCGCGAATGCCGTCTGTACCGAAAAGATTTCGCGCCATGGTCTTGACCTTGCTTTCCCAGTCACTCTCTACACGATACAAAAAAAAGAGCCGGATGATGTCCAAGGATGGGGAGAGGGCAAGCCTCTATCTCATACTAGCCAGCTAACCCTGATACTTTACTTAAATATCGAGTCACTTTGAATATAAAAAAATCCATGGTTACTATTGAATACTGCATTCGCTTCGTTGCATACAAAATAAAAGCAATATTCGAATAAGGCAGTGTTTTTGCCGAATATGCGCTTCTTTCGCAGCCGCAACCCCTACCGCCGGGCCTTAACGCGCGCTTTCCGCCTTATTGACATCCAATTGTGAAGCCTCTCCGGTAATTGCTTCCAACCCGCGAAGCGACTTCCAAAACGATAACGCCTGACGCGTGGCCCCGATGTCATGGACGCGCACCATCTGGACGCCTTGAGAGACGCAATCAAGGGCGGCCGCGATGCTAGCGCCAACACGCTCCTTCGGCTCCTGCGTCCCTCCGAGCTTCCCGATGAATCTCTTCCGGGAGGTTCCCGTGAGGACAGGCGCACCGAGACCATGAAACAAGCTTATACTCTTGAGAAGAGACAAATTATGAGCCGAGCTTTTCCCAAATCCGATGCCCGGGTCTACAATAAGCTGATTGCGTGGCACTCCCTCTGCCACTGCGGCTTCGATGCGGCTTTCAAGAAAATCGTAAACCTCAATAACCACATCCCGATAAGATGGATTGTCCTGCATGGTCTTGGGATCGCCCTTTGAATGCATCAAAATAATAGGCTTTCCTAGACTGGCAGCGATGCCGCAACTGTCGCGGCTAAAAGTCAGAGCTGAGACATCGTTGATCATCGCTGCACCAGCCTCGACCGCCTGGCGCATTACCTCAGGCTTTCGAGTATCGATGGAAATTGGAATTGGGCAGCCACGCAGTTCTTGCAGGACCGGCATTACGCGCCGGAGTTCCTCCTCCAGCGAAACAGGTTCGGAGCCGGGCCGTGTCGACTCCCCTCCGATATCGATGAGATCCGCGCCCTCACTGACAAGGCTTGCGGCATGGCGAACAGCGGCTCTGCTGTCGTAATGGTCGCCGCCATCCGAAAAACTGTCGGGCGTGACGTTTACGATACCCATAACCCTCGGGCTATCCATCGAGATCGCGGCGATTGGAGCCCGTGGCGATACAATCCTATCCAGGAGTTCTTTCACGCGCGGGTCGTCGATGGCCTGGATGGTATTTGTGCGGACAACAGCATGTTTGATGTTCCCCGGCTCACCCTCCCAAAGACGAACCGCTCCGAAAGCGATCGAGCCTCCCGCCAGCGGTAATGCGCTGCCGAGCGTGACAGCCTCGCGTGCGACAGGCCCATACAGCAGGCCAATAGGCTCCAGATAAAGTCCGGGCATCGAAATCTCCGCGAAGGTCACGAACCATCTTGCAGGCTCGCGTCTAAATAGATGCTCGTCAGGGACGGCATGGAAAATGAGTACCGGCAGCCGTAAAGGAAGTCAGCCGAGGCCGGGCATAACGAAGGATCACAAGGTCATTTTGGAACCAAAGGCCGATAGCGCCTAGATCAACCCGCCTTTAATGGGAATCGATTAAGGGCGGAAAAGTTGATCGGTTCTAGAGTATTAGAGAAATTTATCTGCGTCCTAAGACGCAGGTTGCTCTAAGCCTCTTCGCCGCCAACACGCCTAAGGCCCTCATTTGCAATCTTGCTTGACGCATTGATCTGAATCGCCCTGCGGTAGGCGCGCGCGGCCTCTTTGCGATCGCCAATCGCCTCGGCAGCCTGACCCGCGTTGGCCCAGGCCTCATAATTATTGACCTTGTTGGTCCCCGCTACCTGAAAGTCCTCGAGAGCCTTCTTGTAATCCTGGACGGCCATGAAGCTTACGCCGCGAGCAAAGTGGGGGTCAGCAGCGTCTGGCCGGTAATTCACGGCCACGTTCAGATCGTCGAGAGCGCTCCGATGATCGTTCATCGCCTGATAGGTCAGGCCACGGCTGTAATAGGGGGCTGGATCGTCCGGCTTGAGTTCGATCGCCTTCCCAAAATCGGCGATGGCCATGGGATTATTGTTTTGTGCTTTGTACACATTGCCACGGCCAACATAAGCGGCTGCATAATCGGGCTTGATAGTGAGGGCTTGATTGTAATCGGTGAGCGCCGCATTCAGCTTGCCCATCCGCAAGTAAATGAGGCCGCGATTATTATAAGCCTGATAATACTGGGAGTTGGCTTGTATCGCAGCCGAGAAGTCCCCAATCGCCTTTTCGTACTCGCCAGCCTGTCCGTAGGCAGTTCCGCGCAAGTTCAGCGCGTTCGTATCCCGCGGGTTCTTGGCTAGGACCGACGAAATCGAAGCGATATTATTTTTTGAGTCCACCTGAGGTTGGTTCAGCTCAGCCGAACGGTGTTCGGGAATGCCGGCGGATTCGCAGGCGGCAAGCCCAATCAGGGCGAGACTAAGCCCCCCCGCTGTCAGCACTCGTCTTTTTGTCACACCTGTCATCACGATGCAGGCTCCACCCTTAAACTTCTGCTCCACCGGCTACCAAATTGCCGCGAGAATGCGGCTACAATTGGTGCGATTCAGAAAAAGCAAAAGGCGAACGTCAAAACGCAGTCACAAAGTCCGGAACGCGATATGAATTTTTACCGCGCAACCGCCCGGCCAGGAGCAACGACGCCTTCCCGCTGTGCTTTCTTCCGAGCGAGTTTGCGCGCCCGGCGCACAGCTTCGGCCTTTTCACGAGCACGCTTCTCGGATGGCTTTTCATAATAATTCCGCAGCTTCATCTCGCGAAAAATACCTTCGCGCTGCATCTTCTTTTTGAGCGCCTTCAGCGCTTGATCGACATTGTTGTCACGAACGTGAACTTGCACGCTGGCTCCTTTTGCAGTTGATGATGAATAAAAAAGCCCGCACGAATGCAGGCCCTTGCTGAGCCAATATAACAAGCTTTACAGCGGATGTCCATTTCCCGCTTCGGCTATCCCGCCAATATTCTACTTCTTTTTGCCTGGTGATATTCGGGTTACATGACCAAGCTTCCGGCCTTCTCTTATCTCGCTCTTGCCATAAAGATACAACGACGAGGCCGTATCGCCTTCCAGAATATCACGCCATCGCAGTATGTCGGCGCCGATAAGGTTTGTCATCACGGCATCGGAATGCCGCTCCACGGACCCGATCGGCCAGCCCGCAACGGCCCTGATATGGTTCTCAAATTGGCTTATCGGGCAAGCGTCCAGCGTCCAATGTCCTGAATTGTGCACGCGTGGTGCAATCTCATTGACGAGCAGAGGCGTCGCGGTACCGGCTGGCATCACGAAGTACTCGACCCCCAAGACGCCGCAATAGCCGAGCGCGCCTGCGATGATTCCGGCCATGTCCTTCGCAAGATCTTGATGGCTTTCGGAGCAAGTGGCCGGGACCGTGCTCGTACGCAAAATTCCGCCCGCATGGCTGTTCTCGGGACAGTCGTAGCAACAGACCTGGCCATCTATTGAGCGCACCGCGATAACAGAGATTTCCATCGAGAAATCAACCACGGCTTCCAGAACGCAAGGCGCGGCAAAATCCAAGAACGCGGCTTCAAGCTCATCATGGGACGAAACGCGCTTTTGTCCTTTTCCGTCATAGCCTTCACGGGCGCGCTTCAAAATAGCGGAGCGGACCTCTGTCAGAAAGGCCGACGCGCTGGCCAAGTCACCCTCGTCTTCGATGATCGTGAAGGGCGCAAGGGGCAGCCCGAGAGACGAGAGGAACCGCTTTTCAAGAATTCGATCTTGCGTAATCTTGGCAGCGCGCGCGCCGGGTCGAACCGCGGTATGAAGCGCCGCTATTTCCAGGGCCTTCGCGGGGACATTCTCGAATTCGAAGGTAACAACATCGCAGGCTTTTGCAAATTCGGCGAGGGCGGCCTCGTCGTCATAACCGCAAAGCCAGTGCCGCGAGGCTACCTGAAACGCTGGGCTATCCTCTTCCGGCGCGTAGATCGCGGTCTTGAAGCCGAGCTTCGCCGCCGCCGCCGCCAGCAAGCGCGCCAGCTGCCCGCCGCCAAGAATCCCGATCACGGATTCTGGGGGCAAGGGCTCAGGGCGCATCCGCGGGTCTTTCCACAACTTTTGAGGTCCTATCGGCCCGCCAGGCTTCGACACGCGCCGCGAGGCCGGGATCGCCCAAGGCGAGGATCTTCGCAGCCAGCAATCCGGCATTCACCGCGCCCGGCTCACCGATGGCGAGCGTGCCGACCGGAACTCCTGCCGGCATCTGTACAATAGAATAGAGCGCATCCCGGCCGTGAAGCGCCGTCGTAGCAATTGGGACTCCGAGCACGGGTAATGTGGTCAAGGCAGCTGTCATGCCGGGAAGATGAGCAGCGCCGCCCGCTCCTGCAATAACCACTTTCACGCCCGCGTCGCGCGCGGATTGCGCGAAGGCATACAAACGATGCGGGGTCCGGTGCGCTGAAATTACCCGTGCTTCGTATGCCACGCCAAGCTCATCCAGTACGGCGGCCGCAGCCCGCATGACCGGCCAGTCGGACTGACTGCCCATGATAATGGCTATAGGCGGCGATTGAGTCGTCATGGGAGATCTGAACCATGGAATCGCGTCTACGGGAAGCCGCTATGGAGAATCGGCCGCTTTTGCCCACGCTTTCCTGAGCGTAGAAGCGGTCAGGCAATTATGTCCGGCAAAAGACGATCTTCGAGGCGCGCAATCTCGTCTTTGATATTAAGCTTTCGCTTTTTCAGGCGGGTAAGACGAAGCTGATCCCTTTCTTGCGCCGCTTCCAGCGCGGTAATGGCCTCGTCAAGATCGCGGTGCTCTTGCCTAAGCTGCGCAAGTTTGAGACGCAGAGCTTTCTCGTCCGAAGTGTTCATCAAACCCCCCGGAATGATGCCGTACATTTACGGCCCGGAAAAATCGGTGATGGACGTCATACTAGCACAGCTTCCCGAAAACTCGAAAAACGCAACCCCAAAGGCAGCAAAGCTGTAGCACAGCATTAAAGAAGTCTCATTCACTTTCCACAAAAAAGTAAACTTTGATTAACGATTGCGGCAAATATGCAAATCCTAAAAGTTGTCGAAAGCGTGGCGCTCAACCAAACCATAATTAGAGCTTTTTTTTGTCATTTTTCCGACATATTATGGCGTTGCGATAGAGTGCTAACAAAAGTGGAGGCCGCAAACATGAGCCTTTTTGCGCATATCGAGGAATTGTCAGAGAAGCACCAATTCATTCACCGTCAGATTGAATTGGAAATGAGCCGCCCTCTGGTCGATAGCCTGAAAGTCTCCGAATTGAAACGCCGGAAGCTGCGCCTTAAAGAGAAGATCGAGAAGCTGAAAAACGAGCGCC
>WNFL01284088.1_pt1 | contig 10539 bp, 11 predicted proteins | sample 5400361 | NCBI WGS metagenome assembly WNFL01 (sample SAMN13153351, study PRJNA577476) | soil metagenome | isolation source: 40 cm soil on Douglas fir-dominated hillslope | place: USA:California | collected 2013-09-17 | reverse complement strand
GTCGTCGACCAGGCCCGGCGCGAGATGGAGGTGAACTACTTCGGGCCTTTGCAACTGCTCCAGCGGCTGGCGCCGACGCTGGCCAGGAACGGCGGTGGGGCGGTCGTCAACATCGGCTCGGCAGCCGGCCTGACCAACGTCCCATTTTTCCCGACCTACAGCGCCTCGAAGGCCGCGCTCCATTCCCTGACCCAGGCCGCGCGCATCCTCCTCCGGCCGCAGGGCACTTCGGTCTTCGGTGTCTACGCGGGCCCCGTTGATACCGACATGGTCCGTGAGCTCGCGATGCCGAAGTCATCGCCGCGCGACGTGGCGTTCGCGATCCTCGACGGCATTGAGGCCGGCCAGGAGGACATCTTCCCAGACCCGTTCGCGGTGGGTTTTGCCCGGCAATTCGAATCCTCGCCGAAGGCCTCCGAGCGGCAGATGGCCGCAATGGTGGCCGCCGCGGCCGAAACATTCCAGGAGACAGGAGAAGGGCGATGACGACGCACACGACCGGCACACGTGAAAAATGGCTTGCAGCGAGGCTCGAACTGCTCAAAGAAGAGAAGGAACACACTCGGCGTGGCGACGAGTTGGCGCGGCGACGGCAGGAGCTGCCGTGGGTGCGGATCGACAAGGAGTATCGATTCGAGACCGACGAGGGGTCGCAGCTTCTCGTTTACCACTACATGTTCGGGCCCGAGTACACGGCGGGGTGTGCCACTTGCTCGACGATCGCTGACGGGTTCGGCGGCTTCGTCGTCCACCTCGCCAACCACGACGTCACGCTCGGCGCGGTGTCGCGAGTTCCGTTCGCGAAGCTGCAGGCGTACAAGCGGCGCATGGGGTGGACCTTCCCCTGGGCGTCCTCATTCGGCGGCGACTTCAACGCCGACTTCAACATCTCATTCACCGTGGAGCAACAGCGTACGGGAGGAATCGAATACAACTACCACCGCGAGCCCGCGTGGGAGGTACGCGACGACCAGGGAATGGCGAGCCGCATGCCGGGGACGCCTGTCGGCGACAACGCGACCATGACCGGAACCGATCCGGCCACATACACGCGCGAAAGGCCGGGGATGAGCGCGTTCGTCCTCGAGGGCGGCGTCGTCTACCCCACGTCCTCCGCGTTTGCGCGCGGACTGGACGGCCTCTGGGGCATGTACCAGTGGCTCGACCGAGCGCCGAAGGGGCGCAACGAGACGGGCGTCTGGTGGCGCCGCCACGACGAGTACGACAAGGTCTGAGCGAAGTCGTGGCGTTTCTTGGCGTCTCGGCGGTGATCTTCGCTGCCAGTGCGGCGCTCACGATCGGCTGGTGCGCGTCCATGCCTGCGATGGGCGGGATGCCGATGCCCGGCGGATGGACGATGTCGATGGCGTGGATGCGGATGTCCGGGCAGACGTGGCCCGGCGCCGCGGCGTCGTTTCTTGGCATGTGGGTCGTGATGATGGTGGCGATGATGCTGCCGTCACTCGTTCCAATGCTGTGGCGCTATCGCGAGGCCGTTGCGCGCGCCGGCGAGACACGCCTCGATCGGCTGACCGCGCTCGTGGGCGTGGGGTACTTTCTCGTCTGGACGGTGTTCGGACTGGGCGCGTTTCTGCTCGGCGTCGCGCTGGCGGCCGCCGAGATGCAGCAACCGGCACTGGCGCGCGCCGTACCGATCGCGGCCGGCGTGGTCGTGCTGATCGCCGGCTCCTTCCAGTTCACCGCACGGAAAGCGCGTCATCTCGCTTGCTGCCTGGAGGCACCCGGACGCGGCCATCCACTGCCGGCCGACGCCGGCACTGCCTGGCGGCACGGCCTGCGTCTCGGCCTCCACTGCAGCTACTGTTGCTCAGGTCTCATGGCAATCCTGCTGGTCGTCGGGATCATGGACCTTCGCGCGATGGCCGTCGTGACGGCAGCCATCACCGTCGAACGTCTCGCGCCCGCCCGTCAGCGCGTCGTGCGAGTCATCGGGGCTGGTATTGCCGGGACAGGGTTGTGTCTGATCGCGCGAGCGGCCTGGCTCGGATGATGCGTCCGCTTCTGGTCGTCGCGCACGGCGCCAGCCCGCAAAGCGGACAAACGGCCGCAGGCTACACACGACTACACAACGCGTTACTCACTGACCGCGGAGGCTCACATGAGAAGGTTGATTGGAGGAATGAAGGTTTCCCTTGATGAGAAGGCCGAGGGCCCCGAGGGCTTCGCGGATTGGGTGGACGCATGGTCGGAGGACTATGGTCTGACGCCACAAATAGATGCGTGTCTCCTCGGCGGAGGGATGTATCCCGGCTACGAAACATACTGGACGGCCATACGGAATGAGCCGGGCAAGCCCCTGCCGATGACCGGCAAGCTGCCGACCGCGGGAGAAGTCGAATGGGCGCGCTTCATCCCGCAGACCACGCATTACGTCTTCTCGAACAAACTGACTTCGGCTCGCTGGCCCGAGACGCGATTCGTGCGGGCACTGGATGAAATCGCCGCCCTCAAGCGGCAAACAGGCAAGGATATCTACCTCATCGGGGGTGCTCGAACCACAGCGAGCCTCATCGATGCGGGCCTCGTCGACGAGTTGCGCCTCATCATGTATCCGCTGCTCGCTGGCGGTGGCAGCAACCTTTTCGGCACGTCGGAGCGTCGTCGCAAACTCGAGCTGCGAAAGGCTCAGCCACTTGCGGATGGACGCGTGAGCCTGATCTACGGAATCGCGTGAAAGGCCGGCATCCAATGCTGTTTCAAAACAAGAACGCGGCGATCGCCGGCGCGGTGGCCGAGGGGTTGGCAACCGCGAAAGTCGTCGCGCGCGTCGCAGCGACGGCGATGATCTTCACGATCGTCCAGAGGCTGAACGCGCAGGACGCGACGAAGGCAGGCCAATCCGCCGCCGAGCGCATGCTCGTGCCCGACGCCCAGGGGCTCGCCTTGGCTCAACGGGCCGGCACCTGGAATGTGATCTCAACACTCAGACTGACGCCCGATGCCGCGCCGATCGTGCAGAAGGATTTGATTGCCGACCGCAGCATGATCGGGCCGTACCTCCAAGAAGTGATGAAGGCTGTCGCTGCGTCTTCCAGCCCCGGTTTCCGGCGCATCGCTTATCTGACGTATTCCAGAGTGGAAGGTCGCTGGCAGTACGTGTCCATCGACACTCGGTTCCCGGTTGGCATCATGCCGGCCTACAGCTTCGGCAGGGACACACCGGGAAAGATCGAGCTCGAATTCCAACCAATCGCGTTTGTGGGGCTGGGGCGCGATGTTGAGGGCCAGATGGTCCGTTCCAACTTTGTCATCTCCTGGGACGGTCCGGATCGCGAAACCGCCCGTCAGTACTGGGTTGCGGCCGATGGCACTGGTCGCCAATGGCTGGCGGTCGAGTACGGCTACACGCGGGTTGCGCCAGCAAAGTGACGCGTAAAGGAAGGACCAGTGGAGATAGTTCTGATAGACACGTTCGTCGTGCCGGAAGAGTCAAAGGCGACGTTCCTTGCGGAGGTGCGCAAGTCCTGTGACGACTGCGTATAGCCGATCGCCCTATTGAGAGGGATTGGCAGATGTCCAGCGGCAAGCGACGCTATGCCTTGATCGAAGCGCCATCCGTTCTCGGGCTGCGGCCGACGGGTGTCGACAAGCTGCCGCAATCGCTCATTCGGAACGGTCTGGCGAATCGCGTGGGCGCGCGTCATGCGGAATGCGTCGATGCACCAGCCTATCGTCCCGAACGCGATCGTGACACCGGGACGCTGAATGCACACGCCATCGCTCGCTGGAGTACGCGACTCGCTGACGCGGTGGAACACGTGGTCGAGCGCGGCGAGTGTCCGGTGATTCTTGGTGGCGATTGCTCGATTCTGTTGGGTGCGATGTTGGCGTTCAGGCGCCGGGGTCGCTGTGGTCTCCTCTTCGTTGATGGGCACGCAGACTTCTATCAGCCTGAGATGAACCCGAACGGCGAGGCCGCGTCGATGGAACTCGCGTTCGCGACGGGCTACGGTCCGCGGCTGCTGACGAACATCGAAGGGCGACATCCTTTGGTGAGGTCGAGCGACGCGGTGGCATTTGGATTTCGGGATCAGGATGAACAGCGGCGGTACGGAAGCCGGCCGCTTCCGCCGGATCTGCTCACGTTCGATCTGGAACACATACGAACCGTGGGAATCCGGAACGCAGCGGCTGCGGCGCTTGGGCGCCTCGTGCGGCCCGACCTCGATGGGTTCTTTCTCCACTTTGATGCCGATGTCTTGGATGATGCCGTGATGCCCGCGGTGGACTACCGCCAGCCGGACGGACTGAGCTGGGACGAAACGACGGCGCTCCTGCGAATGGCGATGGACACCGGTCGCGTCACGGGACTCGAGGTGACGATCTACAACCCGGAGCTCGATGCAGAAGGGTCCGCAGGACGAGCGTTAACCGACATGCTTGGCGCCGCACTGGGCACGTCGGCAGCATGGCGGGCGTCCGTCGTGACTATTGGCCCTTGACCTCGTCCCGCCGGAGGGGCATGCTCACCCCAACGGAGAACCTCCATGAATTCTCGACGAAGAAATTGTTGGACAAAGGTCGCGCTGGCCGTTGTCCTGGCGATCGGCGTGGCACCGACAGCTGGTGCGCAGCAGGCTCCCGCCGCTGGGCCGGGTCGGGGTCGTAACAGCGACCCGAACGCTGGTGCGCCCTACACACCTGCAGCAGGAGCCAAAGACCTGAGGGCCGTGCTCTTCAACTGGATGTGGCACCAGGGCATGCTGAAGGGCACCGACGAACGCGACATGGTCGGGATGCTTGAATATCAGGCCAAGGGCGGCGCGATTCAGGTCGACGGCCAGCCGTGCACGCTGTCGAAGTACCGCGCGAGCACCAACTACCAGACCTTGAGCCAGCGGATCAATTACTCCTGCACGCGTGCGAATCAGCAGACCTACTCGAACATCGAGGTGGTCAGCTGGCAGTACGCGTGGAACGAAGACACGCCAGGCGCAGAGATCGCCGGAACGAAAGGCAAGGTTGCGGCGATGCCGGCAGCCGTGCAGGAACGGCTGATTCGCATCTGGGCCAGTCCGCAGGGCGCGCCGAAGTCCGCGCTGGCAGGGACGATGGACACCTGGACGTTGGGCGCCAACCCGGGGATTGTCGTCGCCGAGGGCGTCGACAAGGTTGGCAACACGTCGGTGTCGTGGGACGCCGCGGGCAAGGCGTTGGTGACCTTCCCAATCCCCGGCGTTCCGGGAGCAACCGGTACCGCCACGCTCGATGCGAAGTACATGACCGAGAAGGTCGTGGTCAAGCTGGGAGCGACGACCACCGAGTTCACCTACAGCGACTACAAGGACTGGAACAGCCCGCTGAACAAGATCGAGGTGTTCTACGCGGGCAGGATGATCGAGAAGAAGAACGGCGCGGTGGTCCGCGATCTGACGACGGCACAGACCGAGACCGGCAATGTGTACGTGGTGGCGCCCGTGCCGGCAAGCGTGCAGAAGGCGATGAACGTCACGACAAAGGCTCCCACGATCGTGTTTGCGAAGCAGGAGCCGCCGGCGAACACCACGGCGAGCGTGCCACGGCTCGGCGCGCATCCTGACCTGACCGGCAATTGGGCGTGGAATGACTGGATTGGCAACTACATGGGGAACGGCGGCCGGCGATGCGGCCCGACGCAGGTGAGGCCGTGTAACAGAGGCACGAACCAGACCGAAGACTTCGAGCTGTACTCACCCTCGCGCTTCGGGATGTTGGGTCGCCCAGTCTACAAGCCGGAGCACTGGGACAAGGTTCAGCAGCTCGACATGTGGACCAACAAGGAAGATCCGGTGATGACGTGCCAGCCGCTGGGGCTTCCGCGTCAAGGCCCGCCGCGGCGCATCTACCAGACCGAGAACGACGTGACGTTCCTCTACGGGCAATTTGCCGATGCGGGTGGTGGGCTCGCGGAATTTCGTGTGGTCCGGATTGGCAACCAACACGGCCCGGACGCCAAGTACGCGAACACCTACTACGGCGACACGGTGGGAAGCTGGGAGGGCGATACGCTCGTGCTCGATTCCATCGGCTTCGTCGACACGACGTGGATCGGTCGCGGCGGCTACTTCCATTCCGACAAGATGCATCTCGTGGAGAAACTCACGCGTGTAGGCGATGCGATCAACTACGACGTGACGCTCGAAGATCCGGAGGTGTTGGCGGAACCGCTGGTCTTCCCGACACGGGTCATCCGGCGGCAGACGGGTGGCGGCGGGTTCATCGCGGAACGTGGCAACTGCGAGACGGATTTCGAGCGAGGAGCGGCGGCCACGCAGATTCGACATTAGCAGAGGCGAGATCTTCAGGAGGTTGAGAATGGCTAAGTGGACGTTGGGATGCGTGGTCCTGTCCGGGTTTCTGATCGCCGGTGTGTCGTTGCAAGCGCATCATTCCCTGGCGGGCGTCTACGCATTGGGAAAAGAAGCGAAAGTGACCGGCACGTTCAAGGCATTCAAGCTGGTGAATCCCCACTCGTCGATGAAACTCGACGTCAAGAGCACCGATGGCTCGGTAGTCGAGTGGTCGTTCGTCGGTGGCAGCGTCACCAGCATCGCGAGGTTCGGTCTCAAGGACGGACCGAATGCCCTTCACGTCGGCGATGAAGTCACTATCACGTGCACACCGGCGGCGGACGGCAAAAGCCCGGTCGGGCTCCTCGTCGCGATCACTTACCAGGACGGGCACACGGTTCGCTTCCGATCACCTGACGAGTAGACGTGACGAAGAGGACGATCGTCGGACTGTTGCTGGTTTGTGGCGCGTGGGGCGCCGCCGCGAACGCGGCACAGCTTGCCACTCCCAGGTGTGACCGCGAATGCCTGCGCGGCAAGGTGACGCAGCTGCTGTATGCGCTGCTGAAGCACGACGTGAAAGGCCTGCCCGTCGCCGACACGCTGCGCGTGACCGAGGATGCCGTCGAGAAGCCGCTCGCCAGGGTCGGCCTCGTCGGCACCGTGACGCGCCTGCGCGGCTTCCGCCAAGACGTCATCGACGAGCGAGCCGGCGTGGCGGGCGCCCATGTCATCGTGGAGGAGACTGGCGCGCCCGTGCTGCTGGTGGTGCGGCTGAAGGTGGTGGACGACAAACTCACCGAAATCGAGCTGGTGGCCACACGCGGCCGCGCCGAAGGGCTCATCTTCAACATCGATGGCTTGAGCGCTCCGAGCGCCGGGATGAACTACGCGCCTGGTCCCGAGCAGCTCGCCACTCGCGACGTGGCGATTAAAGCCGCGCTGAAGTACCCGGAAGGGCTCACGGCCGCGAAAACCTTCGCCGCCGTGAACGCACCCTTCGCCCCCGACGCGTATCGCTACGAGAACGGCCAGGTGATGGCCGGGCCGGACTGCAAGTTCGCCCCCGGCTGCCAGAACATCTCCACCCAGTCGCTCGCGATCTTCGAGCGCCTCGGTGACGCGCAGACGCGTGTCATCGCCGCTGACGAGCGCATGGGCATCGTCTGGCTGCGCATGGCCTGGGGCGTGCGCGAGCGCGGCGGCGATCAGCTGACCGTATGGGAGATGTTCAAGGTCTACGACGGCCAGATCCACGCCGTGGAAGCGTTCATGCGGATCCTGCCGGTGGAGAAGCGCGACGGCGGGTGGAAGTAACGCCTGCTACTCAGCGACCAGATTAGGACACATCAACTTCAACACTCCAACGGCCACCGGGGGTAATCCCACAATCTTCGCATCGCGTCCCGCAGCTAAGACTTCCGTCAGGAGGGTCTTGGTAACGGCCACCCATCCGTCTGGCGTCCTGTAACTGACAAGGCACCGCCCCTCTCGACGATCGCTCAGGAGTTGCGCCTCGTCATAGGACTCAGCCCTGTGCGTCGCCGCAGTCTCTGGAGCATCACTGAGTAAGATGATGCGCCCGGTCTGGCCAACAGCGTTCGCCTCGCCATCGGACACGCGTTTCCGTAGCGCCTTCTCGATCCGATCGAAAATGTCTTCGGCAAACTGCTGCGGGTAATCGAACAGCTTTTCCACTTCCGGTTGGAGGTGCGGCAACTTCCGCCAGCCGTTCACCCAGGCGAGCTTGCCGCTGTTGGCGTCCCCACCGACAAAGACATCTTCAAGACTGAAGTGTGTGATGGCCTCGGGCTGTGAGGCCTTGAGCGCCATGTGTTCCATGAGATGTGATGAAAACCCGCACAGAACACCGTACGGAGAGTAGGCGCCGGCAACCGGACGGAAGTGGGGACAGTCTTCGGACAACGGCTTCGACAAGCGACCGATCCGTGCGTCGTACTCCTGGAGTAGTTGAACGTGTCGTCGTCCCATGGGCGTGTAAACGGCGTGCCCATCGCGATCTGTCGTGATGAAGAGCTGCTCGATCATGCTGTAAGCACCTAACAACTCGACACGATTCACCAATAACTCTGGATCCGCGGAAATACCCTGGCAAATGGCGCCGGCCAGTTCGAGCCTCTTCTGGCCGTCTTCACCGTGCCAGGCGTGTTCGTAGGCCTCGAGCAACGGCACGAGCTCTTGAATCAGCAACGCGAAGTCAAGGGCATTGGAGTTGCGCGTGCTCAGAACGAGGCTCTGCTCATCGAGAGACACCGCCTTCTTCATGGAGAGGTGGCGAGTCTGCGAACGTAAGTGCGCGGCCGTCATTCGAACGCCGGCTTTGTGGATCGCAATCCGGTCCTGGTTCGAGAGGGTCTCCGCGACGTTTTGCGCGACGTCAAAGTAGGCGCCGAGGTCGTCGGTCGCGGGGCTCTGCGCCAGCTGGATCAGCCATCGCGCATCTCGCACGAGAGCCGGCTGATCGGGCGGTGCGGTTTTCCAGAGCTGGTCGAGCACGCTTTGAACTTGCGAGAGCCGATGGCTGGCGCTGCTCGATCCGTCATCCCACACGCGCATACTCAGCATCTCAAGACACCGAATCACGTAGAGGTTGAACAGCGTGTGCGCGTAACGGACACGGCCATTGCGACCCGGCCAGCGCGTCTGCCCCCAGAGATGAAAGACGCGCGTCATCATCTCCGCCGGATCGATCAGGCCGTTGTGCACTCCCGGCATCTCCCGAGGCCTGAATCCGCTGGCCCAATGCGCTTCTTCCAGTTGACCGCGAAGGCTTGTTTGACTGTCGGTTACGCCACCGAGTGTGAAGAAGCAATCTTCACAGTGCCGAAAGAGAAGCGAGCGGTCCCTGAGGTATTCGATCGGCTTTCCCTGGGCGTTCAGCAGTCCTTGAATTCGCTCGACGATGGCATCGCGGTGGGCCAGGAAGAAGTGGAGGAGTTCGATGTGGGCTTGAAACGGCACCGGACCACGACGCGGTCCGGCGGGCCTCTCTACTGGCACGAGCAATGATGCTACTACTTCCTCGCTGGTGCGCAGACGCAGGCCGCCGCTGTAAGGCGTGCTCCGAGGCCGTAAGGCGTGCGCCGAGGCTGTAAGGCGTGCACGGAGGCCGTCAGGCGGCTCCAGACTGCGTTCAGCACGACGCTGACAGCATCCGGTGTTGTCGCGCCCAGAAAACGCCGTCGCTCGGGCTGTCAGGCCCGCGCGAATCCCGTCAGCGCGTTTCTTCGCCTGCTTTTTCGTGCGCCGCGACTGTAAGGCGTGCGAGCGGCCGGTTTTGCACGACAATTGGTCCGTAATGAGGGCTAGTCCTTCATAAGTCGCCTGTTCGGTTTCGCCCGTCAGCCCGCCCGATATGCGAGCCGCGCGGCTTCGGAGTACGGCACCGGCGCCACAGTAGCGCGGACTTCGAGCTGCACGTGCCGTTCGACAGTGGGCTTGGACGAGCCGCCGCCTTCTTCGCCCCACACGAACGTCACGGGCGTGCCCGGTTCGCTGTGTTCGACGTCGACGATCGCCAGCGTGAGCATCGCGCTTTCGTTCGCGCTGTAGCCGCACCAGGTCGAGACGCCGATCGTCTTGCCGTTCCGGACGACTTTGTCGTACGGCAGCGTGGAGTACACGGCCGACGGGAAGTCGAAGTACTTCGTCTTCTTCCCCTGGCTGAACATCGTGCTGATGCCACGTGTGACGTCCTCGGGGTTGAGGACAAGCGTGACCTTCTTCCGTCGCGGCCGCGCCGCGATCTTCTCGAGAGCTTCGCGGCCGATAAAGTCGTGATCGAACTTGACGACGGGTCCATAGCCCAGGTCGTGGGGCGTGAGGTAGTAGTCTTCGACGTTGTCGGAGTAGAAGCTGCCGCCGAGTGACGCCGACGCTTCATACCCGTTGCCCGGCAGCCACTGGCGATAGGGCTTCATCTTGTCGCCGGAGTAAATAGCCGGCATCGGCGAAGGAATCCAGCCCGACTCAAGCGTGTTGCTTGAATACGTTCGCGAACCTGACTGGCGAAGGCCGAACTCCTGCCCGGCCTCGACGATTGCGGCCTTCACCGCCTCGCCATCGTCCCATGGCCCGAACAACTCGAATCCCGGCTGGCCGACCATGCCGTGCCGCAGCGCGCGGACCTGACGGCCCGCGATCTGAAACTCCGCCATGTTGAAGAACTTCACGTTCGGCACCGGCTTGCCCGTGACCTTTTCCATCACCTTCAGCGCGTTCGGCCCCT
>WNFL01240617.1_pt3 | contig 10539 bp, 10 predicted proteins | sample 5400361 | NCBI WGS metagenome assembly WNFL01 (sample SAMN13153351, study PRJNA577476) | soil metagenome | isolation source: 40 cm soil on Douglas fir-dominated hillslope | place: USA:California | collected 2013-09-17 | reverse complement strand
AGTTCATCATGAGATACGAACCATCGCCGACCATGACGACGACTTCGCGATCGGGATGCGCCATCTTCACTCCGAGACCGCCCGCGATCTCGTAACCCATGCAGGAGTAGCCGTATTCCAGATGGTAGCCGCCCGGCTGCGACACGTTCCACAGCTTATGCAGCTCGCCTGGCAGGCCACCGGCTGCGCAAACGATGATATCCGAGGGCGAACACGCGCGCTGCACGGCGCCGATCACCTGGGCATCGGATGGCAGATCCGCATTGGACGCCGCGGTTGCCTTCGCGGCCGCCTCGATCCACGCCGCCTTGTACCGCTGGGCAGTCGAAATCCAAGACTCGGGCGCCCGGTAAGACCAAAGCACCCCTGACAGAGCCTCGAGCCCGACGCTGGCGTCAGCCACGAGGGGCTGCGCGAGGTGCTTGGTCGCATCGAGAATTTGCACGTTGAGACACACGATTCGCCGCGTCGGATCCCGGAACAAGGCCCACGACCCGGTCGTAAAATCCTGCAGGCGGGTGCCGACGGCGAGGATTACGTCCGCCGCCTCGGCCGCCGCGTTGGCGGCACTCGTGCCGGTGACGCCAAGCCCGCCCAAATTGAGCGGATGGTCGTGCGGCAGCGCGCCCTTCCCGGCCTGCGTTTCGGCGACCGGGATGCCGTGGCGCTCAACGTGAGCCGCAAGCGCAGCCGTCGCGCCGGAATAGTGAACGCCGCCTCCGGCGATGATGAGAGGCTTCCGAGCCGTGGCAATCAGGCGTGCGGCATCTTCGAGTTCACGCCGATCAGGAGGCGTGCGCCGCCGGCGCCAGACGCGCTCGGCGAAGAAGCTCTCCGGATAAGGGAAAGCCTCGGCCTGCGTGTCCTGGCACAACGCGAGCGTGACCGGGCCGCAAGCGGCGGGATCGGTAAGGATGCTCATGGCCCGCGGCAGGGCAGCAAGAATCTGCTCGGGCCGAGCGATGCGATCGAAGTACCGCGAGACCGGCCGCAGGCAGTCATTGGCCGACACGGTGCCGTCGCAAAAATCCTCGACCTGCTGCAGCACCGGATCGGGGCGGCGGCTCGCGAATACGTCGCCAGGCAGGAGCAGTACGGGCAGCCGATTGACATGGGCAACCGCCGCGGCCGTCACCATGTTGGTCGCCCCGGGTCCGATCGAGCTGGTGCACGCCATCATGCGCTGCCGCCGCGAGGCCTTGGCGAAGGCGATGGCCGCGTGCGCCATTGCCTGCTCGTTGTGCGCCCGGAAGGTCGGCAGGACCTCGCGCGCCTGCCACAGCGCCTCGCCCAGAGCGGCGACGTTGCCGTGGCCGAAGATCGCCCAGACGCCGGCAAAAAGCGACTCGATGCGTCCGTCGAACTCGGTTCGCTGGGCCGCGAGATAGCGCACCATCGCCTGTGCCGTGGTGAGGCGGAGGGTGGTCATTGGCATCGCCTCCCGTGAGACGAGTAAAACGAGAACGTCGCGTCAGACCGTACGCGACGGATGCGGAGCTTGCTCCCAACAGCCGAGAACGGACTGGTCATAGTCGATGATGGCGCCGGTCATCATCCCGGATTCCGCGCTCGCCAGGAAGGCGACGGCACGTGCAGCTTCGGCGGGCTCGATCAACCGGCCGAACGGCTGCTCCGCCGCGGCGCGCTCGCGCCAGCCGTCCTGCGCCCCATGATAGAGCCGCATGACGCGGTCTTCGCCGGGGGTATCCATCCAGCCGAGATTGAGGCCGTTGACGCGGATGCGCCACGGCATCAGCGAGAATGCGGCGTTCTTGGTGAGCGTTGCCAGCCCCCCCTTTGAGATGCTGTAGGGCGAGAGAAACGGCTGGCCGCCATGCGACGACATGGACAGGATATTGACGATCGTGCCCTCGATCCCCTCCCGGCGCATGACCGCGGCCGCATCCTGGATGAGAAAGAACGGCGCGCGAAGATTGACCGCCATCATGCGCTCGAACAGGTCCGGCGTAGTGTCCGAGATGGTGCCGCGATCGGTGATGCCGGCAGCGTTCACCAATATGTCGATTCGACCGAAGGAGCGATCGGCGGCGGCGATGACGGCCCGCGCTTGGTCGAGATCGCCAAGGTCGGCCCGCACGAATTCCGCGCGGCAACCGGCGCGATCGAGGTCCGCCGCGACCGCCTTGCCGCGCTCGACGTTGCGGCCGCAGATCGCAATACCGCTGGCGCCGCGCGCCGCAAACAGGCGTGCGATCGCCTCGCCGATACCCTGCGTTCCTCCGGTGACCACTGCGATCTTGCGGTCGAGCCTCGCGCTGTCCCGATGTGCTTCAACCATGTCTAATCCTCGGACAGTGAGACCTTATTCCGGCGAAGCGGAATCGCAATATGGTTGTCCGGTCCGTGTCTGGCCCCTAATCTGCGCGTAAGGGTTTGCCCGAATGCAGGGGGAATCGAGACGATGCGGGTCGGGCTTCTCGGTGCGGGGCGGATCGGCCGCATTCATGCCGGCAATATCGCGGCGCACGAGCGCGCAAAACTCGTTGCGGTCGCCGACCCCGACATCGTCTCCGCACAGGCAGTCGCGGCTGCGACGGGTGCCGCCGTGAAGAGCGCCGATGCCATCCTTGCTGCGCCCGATATCGATGCCATCTTCATATGCACGCCGACCGACACACACGCGCAGCTCATCGAGCGCGCAGTGCGCGCCAACAAGGCCGTATTCTGCGAAAAGCCGGTTGATCTCGACGCGGCGCGCATTCGTGCCTGCCTTGATGTGGTGCGGAACGCGGGCGCGAGGCTTATGGTGGGTTTCAATCGCCGCTTCGACCCCAGCTTTGCTACAATTCGACGCCGCTTAGTGGCGGGCGAAATCGGTGCAGTCGAGCTCGTCACCATTCTCTCTCGCGACCCTGCACCACCGCCCGCGACTTACATCGCTCGCTCCGGAGGCTTGTTCCGCGACATGATGATTCATGACTTCGACATGGCCCGCTTTCTGCTCGGGGAGGAGCCGGTGGAAGTCCACGCGGTCGCATCGTGCCTAGTCGACCCGCAGATTGGTGTGGCCGGCGATGTCGATACCGCAGCCGTGCTCCTCAAGACATCGTCCGGTAAGATCGCGCAGATCTCCAACTCCCGGCGCGCAACCTACGGCTACGACCAGCGCATCGAGGTGCACGGCAGCCTCGGCCTGCTCGCGGCCGGCAATCAGCGTGCCACTAGCGTTGAACATGCGAGCGCCGCCGGTTATTGCCGCGATCCTGCCTTGCCGTTTTTTCTCGACCGCTACGCGGATGCGTACCGGCTTGAATTCGATGCCTTCGTTGCCGCAGTGCTAGACGGGGCGCCGGCCGAGCCGAACGGCGAAGATGGCCTGCGCGCGCTGCTCCTGGCTGACGCGGCGACCGAGTCCGCCCGGACAGGGCAGCCCGTGCGTCTCAAGTCATGATGCGGCGATGAGTGCCCCCGATCTCGATCGACGTCTCGCACTCGCCTGTGCGGTTGCACGCGAGGCCGGAGCGGTCGCGCGGGCGGCGTTCCATGACCGCTCGCACCTGCCGGCGCACACACTCAAGGGCCCTCAGGATTATTTCACGCACACGGACGCCGAGATCGAGCGCTTGGTCTACGGCCGCGTCGCGGCGTCGTTCCCGGCGGACTCATTCTTTGGCGAGGAGACGGGAGGCAGCTTCGGCCCTGACGTGTGGGTTGTCGACCCGATCGACGGCACCGCGAATTTCGCGCGCCGCATACCGCATTTTTGTGTCTCCATCGCGTTCGTCCGGGACGGCCGCGTTGAGCTTGGCGTGATCTATCAACCCGTAACGGATGAGCTTTACGTTGCGCGCCGGGGCAGCGGTGCGACCCACAACGGGCAGGCCATCATGGTGAGCACGGTGCCCACGGTCACGCAGGCGATCGTCGAGGCCGGCTGGTCCACACGCCGTCCGCGCGAAGCCTACGTGGCGCTCGTCGATCGCCTTCTGAGGGCCGGCGCGCAGGTGCGGCGCACGGGCTCCGGGGCGCTCGGCCTTGCCTGCGTGGCTGACGGGCGCATCGATGCTTACTGCGAATTGCACATCAACGCTTGGGACGCGCTCGCCGGCCTCCTGATTGTCGAGGAGGCGGGCGGATGGACCAATGATTTTCTCCACAGCGACGGACTGCGGCATGGGAATCCAGTGCTTGCCTGCACGCCGGCCCTAAAAGATGTTCTCTGCGACGCGATGGATGTCTCAGGGTCGCGTTGACACCCCCGTGGTGCGGGTTGAAACTCCGCGGAAAATCAGAAATCCGAGGAAGGCCCCCATGAACAAGCGACTGCTGTCGGCAGGACTCCACCTGGCGGAGGTCGGTCCTCTCCTGGCAATGGCCCTGCTTCTCTCCCCGGCAGGCGCCCGCGCGCAAGGCGCGCTGGTCGTCTACTGTTCCGTCGAAGAGGAATGGTGCCGCGCCATGGTGCCCGTCTTCGAGCGGCAGACGGGGGTCAGGGTTGCAATGACGCGCAAGAGCGCCGGCGAGACCTATGCGCAAGTCAAGGCCGAGTCTGCGAATCCGCGTGGCGACATCTGGTGGGGTGGCACGGGCGACCCGCATGTTCAGGCCGCCGGCGAGGGCCTTACTGTCGAATACAAGTCAGCAAGACTTGGCGAGCTGCAAGATTGGGCGGTGCGTCAGTGGGAGCAGACGAGGGGCCGAACCGTCGGAATCTACTCGGGCGCCCTCGGCTTTGGCTTCAACGTCGATCTCATCAAGAAGAAGGGGCTCGCGGAGCCGAAGTGTTGGGCCGATCTGCTTGATCCGAAGCTCAAGGATGAAGTTCAAGTCGCCAATCCGAATTCTTCCGGCACCGCGTATACGATGCTCGCCACCATCGTCCAGATCATGGGCGAGGACAGCGGCTTCTCTTATCTCAAGGCGCTCCACAAGAACGTCAATCAGTACACCAAGTCAGGTGCAGCTCCCGCCAGGGCGACGGCGCTCGGCGAGACGACGGTGGGCATCGCGTTTCAGCACGATCTCGTCACCTCGGCGATCGACGGCGCGCCCATGAAGGTGGTCGCGCCGTGCGAGGGCACCGGCTACGAAATCGGATCGATGTCGATCATCAAAGGCGGACGCAACGCCGACAACGCGAAGAAATGGTACGACTGGGCGCTCACTCCCGAGGCCCAGGCGTTGGGAGCGCGGTCGAGAGCGTTCCAGGTGCCCTCGAACAAGGATACTCCCGTGCCGCCGCAGGCGCCGAAGCTTGGAGAAATCAAGCTGATCGATTTCGACTTCGTCAAGTACGGCTCCTCGACGGAGCGCAGGCGCCTGCTGACCAAGTGGGACAACGAGGTGCGGAATCTGCCGAAATAAAGTCGCTCGCCCCAGTGACGCGTGAACCCGATGACCACGACCGCCCGCATATGGCTTGTGCTCGGCTGGGCCGGCTTCGCGCTCCTGCCATGGCATTTGCCCTCCGACGCGAATTGGTACGACTGGGTCATCGGCTATTCGGCGCAGGGGCCGCGTACGGCGCTCGGGCTCGCCTGGTCCGGCGGCGCCTGGTGGCTCGCGCCGATCACGCTGCCGCTTGCGATCGCGGCTTGGCCATTGGTCCGCTATGGGCGCGAACAGGCGAGCGGCATGCTGGCCGGCGCCGGTATTGGCGGACTTGCACTTGTTGTGATCCAAGGTTTCGCGATTGGCTTGCGGGGCTGGAATTGGTCCGTTCTCGCCGATCTCCTCGGTACGGAAGGGCCGAGTCAGGCGGGTATGGGGCCGGGCGCAGGCCTCGTGTCGACGGCTTTCCTGATGCTGCTGTGCCAGGGGTTGGCTGGGCGCGGCTGGTGCCGCGGCGATGCTTTCATCGTCGGCGCCATCGGGGTCGTGGTCGCTCTTACGGTCATTTTCGTCTTGTTCCCGGTCGTAATCATCCTCACCAGCGCCTTTCGTGATGACGAAGGCGCCTTCGCGCTGGCGCAGTTCGCAGACAAATTTTTCGACCGCTCGGTCTGGGGACTCGATTGCCTAGGTTCGACGCTGCGCTGCGGTGTCGCATGGAACACCTTGATCCTTGCGATTGCGGTCGGCTTCGGCGCGACCGCGCTGGGACTTGCCTTCGCGCTGGTGGCGACGCGCACTGGACGACGCTTCGCCGGCATGTTGCGCGTTCTGGCCGTGCTGCCGATCATCACACCGCCATTTGTGATCGGCCTTGCGCTCATCCTGCTGTTCGGACGCTCCGGCAGCGTCACCGCGCTGCTCGCCGACTGGTTCGGCATTGCGCCGTCGCGCTGGATCTACGGATGGCCTGGCATCCTCATCGCCCAGCTGCTGGCGTTCACGCCAATCGCGTTTCTGGTTCTGGTCGGGGTCGTCCAGGCCATCAGCCCCTCGCTCGAAGAGGCTGCGCAAACGCTCCGCGCTGGGCGCTGGAGGGTGTTCGCGACAGTGTCATTCCCGCTCATTCGACCCGGCCTCGCCAACGCATTCCTGCTGAGTTTCGTCGAGAGCATGGCAGATTTCGGCAACCCGCTTGTTCTCGGCGGCAATTTTGACGTCCTGTCGACCAAGATCTTCTTCGCGGTAGTCGGTGCGGCGCACGATCAATCACGCGCGGCGGTGCTTTCGATCGTTCTGTTGGGCTTCACCCTGGCGGCGCTCATGCTGCAATACGCCTGGCTCGGCCAACGCGCCTACACGACGGTCACCGGCAAGGGCGAGGGCGGCCAACCGCTCGCGCTGCCGCGGCGCGTAGCGTGGCTTTGTTACGCGGTCGTCGCGCCGTGGGCCCTCTTCACTGCCGTCATCTATGTGATCATCCTGGTTCCATGGGGCGCGACCACACCTTCACCTTGGCACACTACCTCACGGGATTCCGCATTGAAGCGGTGCCGGGCGGATTCTTCTTCTCCGGATCGGCCTGGAATTCGCTGTTCGCCACCCTCGAGATCGCCGCGCTTGCCGCACCGCTCACCGCGGCCATCGGTCTGCTTATCGCCTATCTGCTGACCCGCCAGTACTTCGCCGGCCGCCGCGTCTTCGAACTCGCCACCATGTTGAGCTTTGCCATTCCGGGTACCGTCATCGGCGTCAGCTACATCCTCGCCTTCAACGTGCCGCCGGTCGAAATCACCGGCACCGCTTTCATCCTCATCGCGTGTTTTGTTTTCCGCAACATGTCGGTCGGCGTGCGCGCCGGCATCGCGGCGCTGAGCCAGATCGACAGGAGCCTCGATGAGGCCTCCCTTACGCTGGGCGCCCGCTCCGCGACGACGTTGCGCCGCGTCGTCCTGCCGCTGCTGCGTCCCGCCGTCGTCGCCGCCATGGTCTACAGCTTCGTGCGCGCGATGACGGCCGTGAGCGCGGTGATCTTCCTGGTCAGTGCCGAGTGGAACATGGCGACGACCTACATCGTGGGGCGCGTCGAGGCCGGCGAATTCGGCCTCGTTATCGCCTATTCATCGGTGTTGATCGTCGTCATGCTGGCCGTGATCCGGCTGATCGATGTGGTTGTCGGTGAGCGCAGTCTGGGGCGACGAACGACGGGCGAAACAGCTGTCCAGTTTGCTGGTTGAGCGAACAAAATGCCAAGGTCATGAACCGGTCCGGGCCCGCAGAGGTCGAATTCCGCTCCGTCGCGAAGCTTTACGGCGCCGTGCGGGCGGTAGACGACATCTCGTTTAAGATCGAACCCGGAACGCTCGTCACGTTGCTGGGCCCCTCCGGCTGCGGCAAGACCACGACGCTGCGCCTGATTGCCGGCCTCGAAATTCCCTCACACGGCCAAATCATCATCGGCGGGCGCGACGTCACGCGCCTTTCCGCTTCCGAGCGCGACGTCACCATGGTGTTCCAGTCCTACGCCCTGTTCCCGCATTTGTCCGTGTTCGACAACGTCGCCTACGGGCCGACCGTGATGGGGTTGCCGAAGGTGAAGGTCCGTGAATTGGTGTCGGAGAAACTGCACCTGGTCGGTCTGTCCGGGCTGGAGCGCCGCTCGCCCGCCGAGCTTTCCGGCGGTCAGCAGCAGCGCGTCGCCATTGCGCGGGCCATCGTGCTCGAGCCTCAAGTGCTGCTGTTCGACGAACCGCTTTCGAATCTCGATGCGAAGCTTCGCCGCCGCGTGCGGGAGGAAATTCGCGAGCTTCAACGCAAGCTCAACCTCACGGTCGCGTACGTGACCCACGATCAAGAGGAGGCTCTCGCGGTTTCCGATCGCATCATCCTCATGGAGAACGGACGTATCGCGCAATCCGGCACCCCGGCGGAACTCTATGAGCATCCGGCCAATCCGTTCGTCGCGGGTTTCATTGGCGACGCCAATCTGCTCGACGCCGAACTCGTGGCGGAGCGCGGTGACCGGGCGCTGGTTCGCCTGGGCGCATTCGCCCTCGATTTGCCGCGCCGGGGCGCGGCGGCCGGCCCGGTCAAGCTCGCGATACGCCCCGAGGCGATCACGTTGCATGCCGCGAAGCCCGATGGGCTCGCGTTTGCAGGACGGATCCTCAGGATGTCCTATGGGGGAAGCAACTTCGAGTACACGGTCGAAACGACACTGGGTGAGTTGTTTGTCACCGATCACACCAAGACGCAGCCTTTCGCAAAGGGCGCGGAAGCCTGGATCAGTTTTGACGAAAACCGCCTAAGCATCGTGCCGACATGGTGATGCAATCCTCAGCCTGAACGAGCTGCCACGATGACACCAGTACCTTTCAGAAGTGCGCTCAAGCGCCAAGCCAATGGCAGCGTGATCAGGACCAGGGCCGCGATCAGTAGCATCGCGACAGGAATACCGAGAACGTCGCCGACCAGCCCATACATTGCGGGGGACAGCGCTCCAGCTCCGATCGTGCCGGTGTAGAAGAGTCCGAAAGCGCGCTGGCGCTTCTCCGCTGGTGCCAGCTCGGGGACCGTGCCGTAGAGTACCGAAGACGTGCCGTTCAAGGCAATGCCGATGGCCGGCAGCACTGCGAGGGCCGCTCCTAGCGGCAGAAGCAGCGACATGGCGATCCCGATCGCGGTCGCACCCTCTGTTGCAATGACGGTCGCCAACATGCCGATGCGTGCCCCGAGGAAGCCACAAACAAGTTTGCCCGCAGCGCCTCCGGCGAAAACCAGCGTGAGCGCCATTCCAACGGTCGGCAGACCCGCGCCTTTCGTCTTCAGGAGAAACGGCAGGAAAGTCAGGAATCCCGTGCGGGTGGCACCGTCGATAATGCCGATCGCGAGCAGCAGCGCGAAGCCGCTGTGAGGCCGGGCGGCTCTATCATCTATGGCATGGTCACGGACAGGTGTCGCTTCGCGGCCCGCCGGGTCCGAGCGGCTGAGCAGGAACGCGATCGCGAGTGCGGTCGCGATGCCGATCGTCCCGAGGGCCAGCACAGCGCCGCGCCAGGGCATGAGCAGAAGGAGCGCCGCGGTCGCGGAGGGGAGCGCCATTTTTCCGAGGTCGCCGGCAAAGTTGTACATTGTTAGCGCGCCACGCGAGCCTTGCGCATCATACGCCTGGGCTACGAGACTCGAGGCGATCGGATGTTGCGTGCTCGACCCGACGCCGCCGAGGATGAGCGCGGCAGCCAGGATGATGAAGCCGGCGCTTGCTCCCGCCAGCGCGTAACCGGCTGCGGCGAGCATGGTGCCGGCGGCGAGCACGAGCGGATTGCCAATCCGCCGCGCAATCGTGGCCGCGGGCACTTGCAGGCCCGCCATTGCGGCGGTGTAGAGCGAGCGCAGGGCACCGACAGCCGCGTATCCGAGCCCGAATTCCGCCTGCCACAGCGGCAGCAATACGTAAAGCGTATCGGTGAAGCCGTCGTGAAGCACGTGCGCCCCGCACGCGGCCCAGAGCACGCGGCGCCGATCGCCTTGGCTGCCACCGGCGAGGCCGAGCGCCCAGCGCAAGCGGATCGGGATCATCGTGCACCACCCAGGCATGCGGCGCCGCAGGCAATCACGATACATGAGGCGATGCGGTGTGCACTGAGCCGTTCCTTGAGGGCAAGGCGGCCGATGAGGGCGGCAAAGAGCACGCTCGTTTCGCGCAGAGCCGATACCGGTCCCATTGGACCGTAATGCATCGCCCAGATCACGATGGCGTAGGCGATCAGCGACACCCAGCCACCCAGCATCGCGCCGCCAAGGCGCCAGGCTGATCCCGCAAGAAACGCTGCGATTCCGGTCCGGGGACCCCCTCTTAGCACCACAAAGACGACCGGCATCGGACCGCCCCAGAAGAGCGACATCCAGGCCGCGTAGGCGAGCGTATCGCCGGCAGCGCGGACGCCGATCCCATCGACGACGCTGTAGGCGGCGATGAGAGCACCCGTCGCAAGGGCCGCCGGCAGCGAAGCAATTCGAAGGCCCTTCCCCTTGAGCGCGAGCGAAATGATGCCGCCGCCCACGAGCGCGATTCCAAGCATTGCCAACAAATCGGGCCGCTCGTCGGCTAACACGGCTGCACCCACGCAACGAGCATCGGGGATGAACCGCGGGCGATCGGATAGGTTTCGCTGAAATCGCCCGATCCATATGCCTCGACAAGAAATAGGTTATACCCGACATGGAGGAGGCCTGACGCCACGATAT
>WNFL01177059.1_pt1 | contig 10539 bp, 6 predicted proteins | sample 5400361 | NCBI WGS metagenome assembly WNFL01 (sample SAMN13153351, study PRJNA577476) | soil metagenome | isolation source: 40 cm soil on Douglas fir-dominated hillslope | place: USA:California | collected 2013-09-17 | reverse complement strand
CTTGACGTAGGCTTCCGCTTTGCGCGCAACGTAGCGCGGATCACGTTCGTAGGGCTGGAGGGTGATCGGGTCGTACACGTCACAGGTGATGACCAGTGTCGGGATATCAGCAACAGGATCAATGAAGGCGGATTCGGGATCGGGCATCAGGAGCATATCCGATTCGTGGATCTCCTGAAAGCCGCGGATGGATGAACCGTCGAAGGGCAGTCCTTCCGCGAAAAGTTCCTCATCGAGGCGGCGCACGGGAATCGTGAAGTGCTGCCAGGTGCCGGGCATGTCGATGAAGCGCACGTCCACCATTTTTACGTCTTTGCCCAGTTTGAGTACATCAGCTACAGTCTTTGCCATTTTCTTACTCCTTCTTATTGGTTTTTATGAATGTTGGATAATGTCGTGGGTCATTGTAGTAGTGTGATGGGTCATACGTCTATTACCCAAACGGAGCATATTTTTACTCTTCCTAAAAATGTCACTGAGTTTTCAATTTGTTTTTTTCTCAGCAAGTCGCTGGATGCTGCGTATTGCCCTTGCTGCGTGGTCACTAACCCTTCTGCCAAATTCATCCGAACCGTTATCATTCTTTCGAGCCAATTTCAAGACTGGTATAGCACGGCTGTCGCCCAAATAACCTAAGCCATCTGCGGCTGCAATTCGTACTACTACATCTTTATCTGAAAGTGCAACGATAAGTGGATCGAATGCACGCTTCTCACCAATTTTGCCCAAAGCCATCGCTGCAAAGTGGCGTGCAAAGTTGGTTTTGTCATGATTATTCAAAATTTCTAATAAAGGCCCAGTTGCTATTTTAGCTTTCAATTCTCCAAGCGCTAGAGCAGACGCATCAATTAAATTTCTGTTTTTGGATCCAAAGAATTTGAGAATAGGTTTGATCGCTTTTTTGGAACCAAGATTCCCTAGTGCAATAATTGCACTGGCTTGCACATCTGCATCGCTAAGTCCTATAGTCAATGTAGTATTTTTCGGTGCTTCTAAATCTGCATCATTCAAGATTGCCAATAGTCGCTTTGTTGCCCGCTTATCTTTGAGTTTGCCGAGGGATACTGCTGCATTATTACGAACCCAATTATTTTCATCTTTCAATGCTCCAATTAGAGGTTTGACAGCCCTTTGATCTCTGATTTCTCCCAATATTTCGGCTGCACTTCCCCGGATAGTTCTATTTTCAGATTGTAATCCGGCTATTAAGGGAATAACAATCCTCCGACTCTTAATCCAACTTAAGGCTCTAGCCGAATGATAAGCGTAATTGGGCTCACTAAACATAAGGACGAGAGGATCGATAGCTCGTCTATCGCCTAAAATGCCCAAAGACAAGATTACTTGACTACGGTCTTGGGAATCCGAATCGTTGAGCGCGTGTATAAGAGGCTCTACTGCTGAAAGATCGCCTCGATATCCTAGTTCGCGAGCCGCGTCACGACGCTCTGCCCAATTTTCTGACTTTAGCGCAACCAGCAGTTGCGCTACTGTTCTATGATCATTTGAGAAATATTTACGAGGCATAGTAATCTTATGCGTCTCCTGCCTCGCTATTTTATCAACAACATGTTAGTCTCGTTGGAAACTCAATTGTTCAATTAGGATCGAAATTGCTTGTGAACCAGCCACAGGTATAATGAATTCATGGACAATGCGCTAAACAACATCGTTACCATCTTCGGGAAATCGTTCGACACCATCGAACCTCACCTCCAAACTGCGCTCACCTACGCCGCTGACCCCGAGCGTTCGTTGATTTATTTGGAACGTCTGCTTGATAGTGGGGATGAAACCTTACTTCCGGCGCTGTTAAAGAACCCTCGCGTCATTGAAAGCCTAGTCACGATTTTTTCGGGCAGTCAATTCCTCACTGAGATACTTTTACGCAACCCCAAAAATGTCCATTTGTTGGTTCATCGCAAATCACTGACCCAACGCAAGAACGCTGAGCAGATCCATACTGAAGCCGCTCACGTGATTCACGAAACGGTGGAAGAAGAACGCCTCAAGGCACTGCGCCGTTATCAACGCGGAGAACTCTTGCGCATCGGTGCAAGTGACCTGCTCGCCTTATATGATTTGAAAACTGTCACGCGCCAACTCTCCCATCTTGCCGATGGACTCGTCCGTGCCTGTCTTGATCTCGCCAGTATCCAAAGTGGAATTAGCGCAAACGATTTCGTAGTCATTGCGATGGGTAAACATGGTGCGGAGGAACTCAACTACAGTTCCGATATTGATTTATTGTTCGTCGCTGGGCACGATCCGATGGATAAACTTAAACTCGGCGAACGCCTCATCGATAACCTTGGCGGTGTCACGCCCGAGGGGTTTCTCTATCGCGTTGATATGCGTCTCCGTCCGTGGGGCAGAGATGGCTTCCTCGTCACCACACACGAGGGTTATCTTCAATACATTCAACAACACGCGCGCCTGTGGGAAAAACAAGCGTTGCTCAAAGCGCGTCCCGTCGCAGGCGATATTGCGCTCGGCGAAAAATTACTATCACAGGCTGAATCCTATATCTTCGGAAACGCGCCTGAAGATGTGCGTGCCAGTGTCTTTGCCATGAAGCAGCGCACCGAACAAGTCCTCCAACAAAAGGGACGTGATTGGGGTGAAGTCAAACTTGGTGAAGGTTCCATCCGCGATGCTGAGTTTGTTGTCCAATATCTGCAACTCGCGTATGGCAATCAATATCCCGACCTGCGCGGACGTGCCACGCTGCAAGTCCTGCCGCGGCTTGCCCATCATCATCTCCTCACCAACGAGGAGACGCGCATTCTCACCGACGGCTACACTTTGATGCGCACCATCGAGCATTACATTCAAGTGATGCATTATCAACAAACATACACGATGCCCTCCGATCCAGTTGCACTCGCATTGCTTGCGGGTCGCCTCGGCTTCAAAAACACGGATGCGCTCATTCATCGTTATGATGAACATCGCAAAGCTATCCGCGCGATTTATTTGCGACGTGTTGGTAACGAGCCCACCAATGAGCCACAGCCGCAAGTCGTCCAACACATCGCGCGCCTCGGCGCTGATTATGTCGATTCATTTTCAAGCGCTGAGATTCAGCAACACGCCGATCCCGCCATTGTCGAAGTGCAATCCGTCAACAAACATACCTGGCGAGTCACCGTCGTCGGTTATGATTATCCCGGCGAGCTTTCCATTATCTGCGGTCTCTTTTTTGTTTTTGGATTCAATATCTTGGATGGGAACGCCTTCACCTACGAACCCTATCCTGAAGCTCCAACGGAATCCCGTTCAACAATTAAACGCTTCGACTCTACCCGACGCCTGCCTCCGCGTCGCGAACCTTCATCCCCGCCTGAGCCTGATACCCGCCGCAAAATCGTGGACGTATTCACCGTCAAATCGATTTTGTCGAATCCGCCCGATGACTCCATTTGGCAAACCTACACAGCAGACCTTCACCATTTGTTGCGCATGATGCGCACCGGTCAACGCCGTGAAGCGCGCGGCGAACTCGCTGTCCGTGTGGGGCAGATGTTCAAAAGCGTGCCGGGGAAAACCGCTCCACTGCTTCCGATTGAAATTGAAATTGATAATGAAGTTGATGATCGCTATACCGTCCTGCGGATTGACACACCCGATACCATCGGCTTCTTATATGAATTTACCAATGCGCTGGCTCTGACGCGTACCTATATCGCACGCACCATTGTTCAATCCATTGGGTCGCGGGCTCAGGATATTCTTCACGTCACCGACGAGAATAATAACAAGATCACCGCACCTGAAAAGCAACGCGAATTACGTGCCTCCGTCCTATTGATCAAGCACTTCACACACCTTCTTCCACATTCCCCCAATCCATCCACGGCGTTGTTGCATTTCCGTGAATTTCTTGCGCAACTCTTTCAACGTCCCAACTGGTTCGATGAAATCGCCTCCATCGAAAAACCAGATGTGTTGAACGCGTTGGCGCGTTTGCTGGGCGTCAGCGATTTTCTCTGGGAAGATTTCCTTCGTATGCAATATGCCAATCTCTTCCCGGTGGTTACAGATGTAGATGCGCTCTCCACTTCCAAGCCGAAGTCAGAATTGGAGCGTGAACTCGCGCAGGCGTTGGAAGAAAATAAAGTTGGCGAAATCCAATACGATGATTGGCATGGCGCGTTGAATGCCTTCAAAGACCGCGAACTCTTCCGCGTGGACATGCGCCATATCCTTGGCTTGACCAAAGAGTTCGATGATTTTTCTGTTGAGTTGACCGATCTCGCTGAAGTGACCTTATGCGCCACGCTGGCGCATTGCGAATCTGAATTACGCACCAAGCATGGCGATCCGCTTTTGGAGAATGGCGAGCCGTGTGGGTTATCACTCATCGCTTTGGGTAAATGCGGCGGACGTGAACTGGGCTTTGCTTCCGATATTGAATTGATGTTCATCTATGCGGGCGATGGTAGGACGAATGGTGCGGCTCCGATAACGACCGCGGAATATTTCGAGCAACTGGTACGTTCCATTGTCAGTTCCTGGCAAACACGCCAGGAGGGTATCTTTCAAATCGATTTGCAATTACGTCCCTATGGTCGTTTGACTCTTTCAAAAATTATTATGCGCCCGATGGTGCAGCGTGGGCATATGAGCGGCAGGCATTGGTCAAGATGCGACCGATTACCGGTGATGAAAAACTCAATGACGAGCTATGCCGCTTGCGCGACAGCTATGCTTATGAAAGTGGTCCCTTTGATGTGAATGCCATGCGTGCGATGCGTGAACGACAGGTGCGTCATTTGGTGACAGGTGGCACCTTCAATGCCAAGTTTAGTCCGGGCGGTCTCGTGGATATCGAATATTTGATTCAGGGCTTGCAGATCAATCATGGTGCGCAGAATCCCGCCTTGCGTTTGACAAATATACGTGATGCCATGTCCGCCATGCATACGGCTGGCATTCTTTCAGAAGATGATTACACTCGTCTGCGTAAAGCGCATACTTTTTTGCGTTGGTTGATCGATTCGTTGCGCATGGTGCGTGGCAACTCAAAAGATGTGACTATGCCGCCCTTTGGTAGTGATGAGTTTGTCTTCCTAGCTCGCCGCCTGCGTTATGAATCAGATGCAGGACACCTGCGCGAAGATTTAACGCGTTATGTTGCCGATGTGCAGGAGATCAACTCCCGATTACTGGGAAAGGAAGGTTGATATTCATTACTTCAGGCATGTCACTCTGAGGGAGCGGTTGTTGCGACCGAAGAGTCTCGATTGCAATGGTAGAGACCCTTCGCTATGCTCAGGGTGACATTTAAAAAATAGTTTTTAAATTTTTGGACGGTTGAGAATTTCTCAACCGTCCAAATTTTGTAAATCAATTTGCAAGTCTTACAATATTTTAGTCAGCAGTTCCAAATGCTTTCTTCACTGCCGTACCCGGAACAGACACGGGTCCTTCATCATCCAAATTGGAAGGTTCCCAATCGACGGGATAACCGAGCGAACCCATTTCGGGAATATCCAAACCTTGCAGTTCAACTTCACGTGAGACACGTAGAAGTTTCAACGCGGCGAGTATCTTGAAGAACACATAAGAGAGACCAAAGACGAATACGAAGATACTGCCAACTTCAGCAAGCTGCGCAAGGATTTGGGTGGTGCCACCGTACAATAAACCGGTTACCGGTGATTCGACTCCGTTCCAGGCGGCTGTATCGGGGTTGCCATTGGCAAAGATACCCACAGCGAGGACGCCCCACATGCCATTAAAGAAGTGTACGGGAACAGCGCCGACCGGATCATCAATTTTGAGTTTTTCCAGCAACACAGATGCCCAGCAAACAATGAGGCCCGCAATCAAGCCGATTACAACAGCTGCCCATGAGTCTACAAATGCACAGGGAGCGGTGATGGCAACCTTGACCGACATGCCAGGATCTGGTTTTTTGCTTGATCCAACCAACCACATGTATGCCATGGCTGAAACACCGCCTGCTGCGCCCGCCAACAGCGTATTGACAGCAGCTATCACTGCGAGATTTCGGAACGCTCCAACAAAGCCTAAGGATGAGCCAGGATTGAAACCAAACCAGCCGAAGAACAGGATAATGGTTCCAAGCACACCGAGCGAAATGCTGTGACCGGGAATGGTGTTAGCAGAGCCGTCCTTGTTGAATTTGCCAATGCGTGGACCGAGCACAATGGCACCGGCCAATCCGATAGCGCCACCGATCATGTGGACAACGCCTGAACCTGCGAAGTCTACTGCGCCATTGCCCAAGCCCACGCTGCGACCAAGATTCTGCAGCCAGCCGCCACCCCAGATCCAGCCGCCGACCAACGGATAGATGAACATGCTGACCCATAGACCCATCAGCACAAAGCCAATGAACTTCAAACGTTCAGCTATCCATGAACACCATCTGGAATAGGAAGAAGCCCAACACACCCGCATTGGCGCCCAAGCCTGCCAGAACAAATCCGCTGCCGCCGAGAAGACCAAATTGACCGAAGCGAATTAATGGCGTGGCGAGTAAGCCGGTCCAATCTCCAAGAGTAATTGGCGAGTGTGCCCATGCACCAGCGATCACGCCGGCGCGCGCCACTTCCGGATAGGCGGCATTGACCGCACCAAATTGGAAGGCAAAACCGGTCAGCCAGTAGCCCACTGCGCCGATGCAGAACACCATCATATTCATCATCATGGTATGTGCTACATTTTTGTTGCGGGTAAAGCCCGTTTCTACCAGAGCAAAACCTGCTTGCATGAAGAATACCAGGAAGCCGCCTAGCAGCAGCCATAGGATATTCAATCCCAATGTCAAGTCGCTGACCTGCGCACTGGTGGGTCCACCATCATCGGCTAATGCCGGAGAGGCGATTGCCAATGTAAGAACGACCACCAAAAACAAAGCCAAGCCCCATTTATTTTTTATGTATTTCATCTTTCTGTACTCCTTTGAATTTAATCGAATAGGTATCGGCGAATACCTGTTTTCACGAAAGAATATTTCTAATGCCAGCCAATGTGACCCTTTACGATCATCACGAGCGATGCAAACACCATGACCAATAAAGTGGGTGGGACCGCTACCAGCAACCAACGCTTCCATCCGATGGAACCGTGATTGCGTTCCATAAATGAATACGCCACTACATTGGCAGAGGCGCCAATGGGAGTGAGATTACCGCCCATATCAATTCCCAATGCCAATGACCAGACCATTAGACTCAGTGCTGGCATACCAGGGATTTGTGCAAGGTCTTTGAGCACATAGCTCATGGCGAGCGCCAATGGGACATTATCCACAATGCCGCTGGCGAGACCGGGGATCCAATGCAGTGCCATCACCAAGCTGTTTTGATTTGAAGATGTTAGGTTAACCAACCCTGCAGCAAGGGATTTGAATACGTCGATCTTTTCCAAGCCGCCGATCAATACGAACAAGCCCGCAAAAAAAAGAATGCTTTCGCTATCCACTTTGAGGACGGTCTTCTTACGATCATCATTATGCATTGCCAGTAAGGCGAACCCAGCGGGAATTAGTGCTGCCATCGCCGAATTGATGTGGATTCCAGTCCAATCGCTGAGAGGTGTGTGAAGTACAAGTAGGATAACTGCTGATAGAAAACCGACCAGCCCGACCTGAGTCAGATGCGCGTGTAAAGGTTCGTTGTGAAGCGTTTCTATGTCATTAATCGTGCCCTGCGTCAATAAGCTGTGGGCATCCATCAAAGCTTTGCGGTTTGCCAAATAGAACATGCCTAGCAAGAGCAACGCTGCAATGGCAGAGATGGGACCTGTGTTCGTTGCAAAATCTGCAAAGTTAAACCCGAGCGTTGTTCCGAGAATTACGTTGGGCGGATCACCAACCAATGTTGCAGCACCACCTGTATTTGCCGCGCAGACTTCTGCGATCACCAACGGGACCGGGTCCAGCTTGAGCATGCCGCAGAGTTGTAGCGTCAGCGCCGAAAGGAAGAGCATGACCGTGATGCTATCCATGAACATCGCCATGACCGCTGCAAAAACGATCAGGATTACGAACAATGCGACAGGATGATAATTAACTTTCTTGAGCGCTTGCATGGCAAGCCATTTGAAAAAACCAGCTTCCTGTAAAATGGAAACGAGTAGGAACATTCCGGCGAGCAGCCCCAACGTTTCCCAGTTGATGTATGAAAACGCTTCATAAGGACTAAGTATGCCAAACACAACGAGCAACCCGCCGCCAATGAGTGATACCCAGTGACGGGGAAATTTTTCACTTGCGATGATGATGTATGCCAGTACAAAAATAAACAATGTGAAAAACATGGTGGTCTCAATTCCAAACATCCATTCGGATATTTATATAGAGTTTATTGTATGGAATTGAGACGGTATGCCTATTACCCTAATGGAGTATCTTGCCTCGAGAAAACGTTGATATACGGGTATGTAATCAAAAACCTCTTACCCAAATGGAGCATCACCACGGAGTTTCATACAAACGAGTGTGTCTTAAACCTAAAGACGGCCTGCGAGCGTAAGCACAGGCCGTCTTTATGAGGAGGAGATAATTTATTTAATGGTTGCTACTCGGTTGCGAAACTTTGTTCTTCCTGTTTGCCGATTGGAACAATGCGCACGAAAGTGTTTTTCCAATCCACCAATAGGTTGAGCATCTTCTGCGACTCTTCGTTTTGATGATTATGTTTTAGTTCGTCTGCATAAGTAGTCAACAGTTCTTGCAGATTCTTGAGATCTCGTTCTCCAACTTCCTGGATGACAACCTTCGCGCCCTTCGCGAGTCGACGCTGGATCGCAGCTTGATCGAAGTTGAGATGTGGCTGTAAGCGCAGATATAACACGCCGCCGGTCATGCCCGCGCAGATCCACGGACCGGGGTCGCCTAATACGATCACGCGTCCAGCAGTCATATATTCACAGAGGAAGCCTTTGATATTTGCGCGCGCGCCGATAAACCCAAGACTGTCATTGAGCGGCTTGAGGATTTCGCCGCCGATCACAACGTCTGCACCAGAAAGTCGAATACAAGCACGCGAGTCGGCATCGCCTTGCACAATGACCATGCCCTTCGTGCCGCCATACGCGAGACTTTTACCAACCGAACCATCGATCAGCTTGCCATCATGGTTATACCCTTTCATGATGACCACACGTCCGCCGGAAATTGCCTTGGCGACTCCATCCTGCGCGCCGCCTTCCACGCGGATGCAGACCGGGTCGGCGTTGTATGCGCCCAATCCATTGCCGGGTACAGAACTGCTAAAGAAGCGCAAGGATGTAGCCGGGACTGATCGCGTATCAACACCATCAACGGGTTGACGCCAGGTTTCGCGATGTCCACCGATGCCACCGTGTCCGGGTGACCACGTCCAGTTATGACTGAAGCGCGTCAGTGCGCCGGTGAGATGCGTGCCAAGCGCGCGGTCCACCGGTGTGACTTTATCATCTTCAAAAAGAACATTATCCTGCCGATATTTTGTGAAGCTTTCCATGATCAGGTTTGAGATCACCGTCGTCAGGTGATTGCGTGGGCGATGTAAAGGTCCGCGGTCAATTTCAGCCATCTCATTGATTGGCAAAGAGATCGGAATCGGTTTCGCCATGTATTCTTCCAACGGTATAAGCATTTCGTTGAGATCAATTTGTTCGTGATGCGATATTTGCATCAGCAAGTCAGAGCGACCCACAATATCTTGCGCATGCTTGATGCCTAACTTTGCCAAAGTGTCTTTGATGCCTTCACCAATGCCTGTGAACAGATTGACCAGTGCCTGCGTAGCTTGCTCAAAATCACGCGGAACAAAATGTTTGACGCCGTAAGCTGTCGCTTCATCTTTTGTTTCAAGCTGAGTCGTGATGCCTGTATGACAGGTGCCCAACTGACAGTCTCTACAGATGGTGCAGCCGATCGCGACCATGGGAAGTGTGCCGAACCCAACTCGGTTCGCACCCAAACACATCAACTTGAGCACGTCTGCTCCGGAGCGTACGCCGCCATCAGCCCAGATCTCAACTTTCGTGCGCAGACCAGATTCACTTAAGGCACGATGTGCTTCTACGATTCCAATTTCAGCGGGCAAGCCCACGTAGCGGAGTGAATGTTGACGCGCCGCACCCGTTCCCCCGTCATATCCAGTTAAATAAATAATATCCGCATCGGCTTTGGCAATGCCGACAGCGATAATGCCGATGCCAGGCACAACCGGAACCTTCACCGCGACGCGCGCCTTGGGATTGATCGTTTTGAGCTCTTCAATAAATTGCGCGAGATCTTCGATGGAATAAATATCATGATTGTTGGAGGGGGAGATGAGGTCAACTCCCGGCTGCGCATGGCGTGCCGCTGCAACTTTTTTCGTAACTTTGCGTGCAGGGAGATGACCACCTTCACCAGGTTTAGCGCCCTGCCCCACTTTGATCTCCAATAAATTCGTTGAATTGATCGTTTCAGCCGTGATGCCAAAACGACCCGATGCAATTTGAATGCCGCGATTGAACGGATATTTTCCCATCAAGTCAGGGATCTCACCGCCCTCACCATTGAGCGAGATC
>WNFL01275864.1_pt2 | contig 10540 bp, 7 predicted proteins | sample 5400361 | NCBI WGS metagenome assembly WNFL01 (sample SAMN13153351, study PRJNA577476) | soil metagenome | isolation source: 40 cm soil on Douglas fir-dominated hillslope | place: USA:California | collected 2013-09-17 | reverse complement strand
CGCCCAAAATGTCGCTGTGGCTTCTCACAACCCCGTTTCACGTTTGCTCTTCACTGGGGTTCCTTTCACGGAAACTGTGTCCGTGGATCAGTTTAGGGGCTTCACTCCAAGAGATTTTCAACGCTTCGCCGCCGATATGGCGGTAAATTCCGAGAGTTTCGCGGTCGCGGCCAGCCTATTTCCGATCCTGTCCTTTGTTTCAGTACTTTTCCTTGTCTCGACCAACCGGTGCTCTGTACTTTTTCTGGCCCAGAGGTCAGTAGTTCTAGCGGCGGCAGGCCTCTAACTTCATTGCGCGAGAGCAGGAAACGAATCCAGCCGTCGGTTTACAGCAAAAAGAAAAAAATCGATACGTCAACAACTTCTGTTCGCGCAATCAAGCAGCACGGTAGTTGGGAGGGAGTGTCTATGAACGTTGTGAAAGTTTTCAAAGCCACACGCGAATGGGCGTGCCTAGCTGCCCTGTTAACGGCAACATGTTGTTTTGCGCAGTCCGATCCCGGTCCCCGTGGCGGCGCCCTTGGCGCGGGCACAGCTATCGGCGGCCTCACACCTGGTGAACTGGACTTTTTCAATAACCACGGGATACCGCAGTTCTCTCAGGTGGAGGCCGTTGCCGATGGACTCGGCCCGCGTTTCAATCTGGATTCTTGCGCCGGTTGCCACGTCCAGCCGGCCCTGGGAGGAAGCAGCCCTGCCATCAATCCCCAACTCGCTCGTGCCTCGACCGTGGCGCCTGGAAATACAGTGCCTTCTTTCATCACCGCGAATGGACCAGTCCGTGAAGCGCGCTTCATCAAGAACACGGACGGCAGCCCGGACGGTGGAGTGCATGATGTTTTCACCATTGCTGGCCGTGCTGATAAGCCGATTGGCTGTGCCATTCAGCAGCCGGATTTCGCCGGGCAGCAGGCCAACCACAACGTGATCTTCCGGATTCCGACGCCCACTTTCGGCGCGGGGTTGATCGAATCGATCACCGACACAACCATCCGGAACAACCTGGCGAGCGATCCTGGCGGAGTGAAAGCTAGTTACGGCATCAAAGGTCACGTCAACACCAACGGCAACGATGGCACCGTCACACGTTTCGGCTGGAAGGCGCAGAACAAGTCGCTCCTGATTTTCTCGGGTGAGGCCTATAACGTGGAGATGGGCATCACCAATGAAAACTTCCAGACGGAGCGCGAGGAAGACCCGAAATGCGCGACGAATGCCACGCCGGAGAACCACTCGGGGTTCAACGTGGGCACCACGGACGTCGCCGATATTGTGGCCTTCATGGGGTTCATGAAGTTTCTGGATCAGCCGACGCCGGTAAGCTCCTTTGGCAACGTCAGTATGGTGTCCATCAACAATGGACGGGGCCTATTCGTCTCGACGGGATGCGCTCTGTGTCACACGCCAACGTTGACTACTGGCTCTTCCTCAACGGCAGCTCTGAGCCAGAAGCCTGCAAATCTCTTCTCCGACCTGGCTGTGCATCACATGGGTTCGAACCTTGCCGATGGAATCACGCAGGGCGGAGCCGGTCCGGGCGAGTTCCGCACGGCACCGCTCTGGGGCCTGGGGCAGCGTCTGTTTTTCCTTCACGACGGTCGCACTTCCGACCTGTTGCACGCAATTGGCGCACACTCCACGGACTGCGGCCTCCTCGGCGGTCTGCTAGGTGGTTGCGTGCAGTCGGAGGCGAATCAGGTGATCGAAAGGTTTCATGCGCAGAGTCCGTCGCAGAAACAAGACCTCCTGAACTTCCTTCGCTCGTTGTAAACGCATTGGAAGGGCTGAACCTTGAGCCCATCGCACCTCTGCGTTCTGGGCGAGAAGTAGGTTACGGCGGAAAGTGCGGAAGTCGTTACGCTGCGAGAGTTGCCCAACCGGAGCGATGAAAGGTTGTGATGCGCGTTAATCGTCGATGCGCTGAGCGAATCGATCCACAGATCACGCGCGCGACAGTTTCGCCAGAGTGACGGGCTAACCGGAAAAGTGCTACTTCAAATCTCCGGTAATCCGGGCACTACCGCCAAGGCCGCCAGAATAAAGGGATTTCTTTTCATTTGCCAACCGCGCATGCCAGCCGGAGCCACGTATTTGCGCGCCTTCCACATGTGCGAATCGTCCCAGGAAAGCAGGACCGCGAATCCAACACCTCGACGCTTGGGCGGGATCGCGTCTACCGACAGGTTTAGTGGAGTCTTGCAGGAGCTGCTATGGACTTCGCACTCTTGGGGCTGGCTGCACTAAGAGAGCAAGCGCGGTGGGTTTTTTCGCCACCGAAACCCGCCCGGAACCGTCTCGATTCGCGGACTCTCGTCCGTACTCCATCGATCACCGGTGGTATGGGATCGTGTGGAACACCGCGAATTAGAAAAACAATCAGTGCGGCTTCGCCGGGAGAATCCACGCTTGAGCCGATGCCCACTCCTTGCACACCGGACTTCCTCATCCATTCTTCGGCGCGCGCGGCATGGACAACATTCGCCCGGGCAATCTCTGCGTCCGGCACGGAGTACACAAGCTGTGGCAGCGGCGCCGATTGTTCCAACGCGGCGCTATCCCCCGCAGACAGCACGCCTCGCTTCGAGAATAGATCTGCTTCGATGATCCGCGTGCGGACCCCATCGACCTGGGTGGGAATATTTGTCCGCGACTGACCTCTCGTCACGAAAAACAGGATTGCAGGTTCGGCTGGATTGTCGTAGCTCCCTCCCACTCCCACCGCCTGGACTTCGGGATGCGCAAGTAGTTCGGGTGCGCGGGCATCCCGCACCGTGAGCGCTCTTTGGAGACCCTCGGCTGAAGTTTTTGTGGCCGGCACTGTTAGCGTTGCCGAAGCAGGTTTCACTGGCAGCGTGCAGCCAATAACCTGATGAGTTCCGCCGCCTACAAAGGTCACAGCATTGCCGCCACTCGCAAAGAAGTTGAGCACCTGCGACACCGGATTGCTGACAGTATCTTGATCTGAGCCAGCAAATAGCAGAGCCACTGGATCGGCAGTATCCTGTGTGACAATCAGAGATCCGGAATCGCCCGGCGCACTAAAACTGCCTCCTGCAACGTCGACCTGATTTGTGAAGGTTTCGCTGAAAGTTGTCCCTGAGCCGCATCCTTTCTGATACTGAACGGAGGTCGTGACATTGGTCGCCATAACCGTCGAACAGGTAAGTCCAGTAGAACGGCCGCTTTTGGCAACAGGGCGGCCTACCACAACGGCCACGCCGGAGCCTGCATGTGGAGGGCCCGGGACGGGAACATTGTTCGCGTCGGTCGTGGCGCCGAGAAAAAGGATATTGCCATTGGGATCTAGGCCGTTCGGCACACCCTGCGCGATGGCAGCGTCTATCTTTGGCGCGGTCCCGGTTTCTAGATTGTAGAACTGTGTTAGGTTGGCAATAATAGTAAAAGGTCCTTGCCCACAGTTGTTATCAACGAGTCCAGGCTGGATGATGTTCTCGCCCGGGACAGCCAGATCACTGCGGGCAAGAACATGGTTATTGCTTAAGATGTACTCAGTTCCACCGCGCGTGAGGGCGGAGCCGAGCGTGCCCCCACAGCAAGTGACGAAACCACTGCTTATCTGCGAATCCTTCTGGTTGCCGCCGGAACTGCCGAAAAATATTGGATTGCCTTCGTAATTCTGATTTGGCGGAAAAATTGTCACAATTGCCGAACCCGACACGGACGGGTTCGCCTGGGAAACTGCTGTGATCGTGACCGTAGTTGTGGTCGTGCCGCCTTTACCATTAGACGTTGTCGGGACTCCGCTAGGGGCGACATAGAGACCCGAATTGGAAATAAAACCGAACTGCTGGCTGCCTCCAGTTGTACCGTTGACCTGCCAGGTCAAAGCGCTGCTCGGAAGGTTGCTGACTGAGGCATTGAATTGTTGCGTGGTAAGAATCGCGACATTCCAAGGATTCGGAGTCACTGTAACTGAAGGACTAGCTGCGATCACTGTGACCGTGGCGGTGCCGGACTGCGTCGTATCTGCCTGGGACGTAGCCTTTACCGTGACTTGCACAGGGTTGGGCACAGTTGCTGGCGCAGTATAAAATCCCGACGCAGTGATTGTCCCATTTGCACTGCCACCAACCACGCTCCATGTGACTGTCTGATTCGAGGAACCGTTTACCGTGGGACTGAATTGCTGCATGCCATTAACCTGTAGAGTCACCGCTTGCGGGAGAATCTGCACGCTGACACCGGATTGAACCGTCACCGTGGCGGAAGCGGATTTGGACGAATCGGCCTGCGAGGTAGCGGTTACGGTCACCTGCGATGGGCTCGGTAAGGTCGCGGGCGCGGTGTAAAGACCGATTGTAGAGATCGTCCCGTTGGAGGTACCGCCTGCAACACTCCAGGTCGCGGCTGTATTCGTTGTGCCGGTTACGCTCGCCGTAAATTGTTGGGTATGACCGACGGCGACAGTCGTCGAAGTCGGAAAAATCGTCACTGAAATCTGAACCGGAGAGCTTCCGGACCCGCCACAGCCCCCGAGAATGTAGAGCAGTACATAAGACAAAGCAAACGGAAACCCGCAGCGCATAAACACCTCGTCGGGATTCGAATTTTTTATATGCTAGCACGGACAACGAAGACACTTCGACGAATCGTGCCAACGCTCTGGGTTTCTGAATGAAAAGGCCGAGCATTTCTGCTCGGTCTTCGGTGTTTTGAAATCGTGTCCTCGATCAGAAGTGGCAGGACGCCACGCCGCGCTTCTGTAAATACTTTTGGTGGTACTCCTCAGCGCGGTAGAAGGTACCTGCGGCTGTGATTTCCGTCGCGATGGGCCGCTTGAATTTGCCGCTGGCATCAAGCGCTGCCCGCGACTTCTTGGCCGCCGCTTCCTGCTCCGGCGAATGAAAGAAAATTGCCGTGCGGTACTGGGTGCCTAAGTCAGGCCCTTGGCGGTTCACTTGCGTCGGGTCATGAGCCTGCCAGAAAACGTCGAGCAACTGTTCGTAACTCACTTTTGCCGGGTCAAACGTCACCTGCACCACTTCCGCATGGCCCGTTTCGTCCGTGCAAACATCTTTATAGGTCGGATTCGGTGTCTCCCCGCCGCTGTACCCTACTGCCGTATCAATCACTCCTGGCACGCGCTGAAACTCCGCCTCCACGCCCCAGAAGCATCCCGCTCCGAAAGTCGCTAGCTCTGCCATGGATATCACCCCCGTTCAAATGCTTGTTACATCCTACGCACAGAACTTAGATGCGCGAGCTATTGACTACGATTCTCCAGCGCCTCTAGGGCGTCTTTCGCCGCGCCTGCGCCGCCCCAGCGCTGGCCTTTAACTTCTCCTGCGCCAGCGCTTTATAGGGACTGTTCACCGAAGCCGCTTGTGTAAATGCCTCTTTGGCCTCGGCGTTTTTTTTCAGATTCAGCAGCGCAAATCCCAAGCGATACTGGTTTCGCGCGTAGCTCCCGTCATCCGGCTTCAGCAGCGGGGCGGCGGCTCTCAGATTCTCCACTGCCTGGCTGTTCTCTTTCTTTTCAATGTTTACCTGTCCCAGCGAACTCATCGCCAGGCCCTTCTGCAGGCTCTTCTGCTGGGCCCACTGTTCGTCAGCCAGACCTTCCGGTTTCGCCGCCGTATCCAGCAGTGAAACTGCTTTTTTCGCGTACGTTTCAGCTTTCGCGAGTTGCTCGGCTTTGTCGCAATAGTAATCGGAAAGCAGCAGCAACATTCCCAGATTGTTCGGATCTTTTGCCAGAAGTCCGTTCGCCACTTCCAGCATCTTTGGGGTGTTCTGCGCCTGCTGATAAGACGTCGCGGCCACGCCGAGCGCCTGATTCGCATACGGTGAATCCGGATAAATCTGCGCAAACCGCGCCAGGAGCCCCGCCCGCTTGGCCGCATCCTTGGCCTGATAGGTTCCGCTGAAAACCGCTTGTTGAATGTAAGCGATGCCATCCTTGTTGCTTTCCAGTGTCTGTGACTTTTGCCGTTCCCAGTCGGAAGCGGCCGTACCAGCTGGAGCAGGTGCATCCTTATATCGCTTCAAAACTCCCTGTGCCTTTTCTCCATATGAAATCAGCCGGTCCACGTCGCCTTTTTCCGAAGCCGCGCGAATCATGTTCAGCGCATTCGCAAAATTATTGGGATCCAGCGCGAAGAGTTTGTCTCCATATTCAAACGCCTTGTCGTAATTCTTCTGCGCGATGTAGTAATCCACAAAGAGACCATCCGCCACCAGCGGATAGTCGCCCTCGCTGCCTGGCCCCGCCGCGAACTTTTCGATCAGCGCAACCTTCTGCGCCGCATCCGTCGCCGCGTTGATCTCCGTCAACGCGTGGTCCACCTCCGACCCCGCCTGAATCGGAACGAACTTGCCGATCTGCTGCCCGAATGCGGGACATGCCCAATATCCCAGCAGAAATAGCGCACCACTCAACCACTTGGTCAGTCGCATAGGTACCTCCATACGCTGGCGATTGACTGCATCTTAGTGCGGCGGATTGCTTTGCGCAAAGAGATTTCCGACCGAAAGCCTGTGCCAGGGAATAGACGACCTTGCCCGATGGTGAAAGAGGCCCTGCGATTCGCCGCTCTCGCACCGAGTGCGTAATTCTATCGGGTGTGAAAGATGCAGTGGACTTATTTAAGCTGAAAGTGCCGCTGCGATACGACGTCGCGGGAATACGCGACAATTGACGCACTTCGCGTTTCGCGAGACGATTGAAGTTTTGAGTGGGGTGCCGGAATGGATCTAGGGCTCACAGGGCGTGTGGCTATCGTGGCGGCGGCTAGCAAGGGACTGGGCCGCGCCGCCGCGGAGGAACTCGCCCGCGAAGGCGCCCACGTGGCCATTTGCGCCCGCACGGCGAGCACGCTCGCGGAGACGGCCGCGCACATCCAGAAAATGACGGGCCGCGAAGTCTTCCCTCAAGGACTGGATGTGACTGATTCTACAGCAGTTGCCGGCTTCGTCGCCGCCGTCGAAGCCCGCTTCGGCCGCATCGATATCTGCGTTACCAATTCCGGCGGCCCTCCGTCTAATTTATTTAAGAGCACCAAGCCGGAAGACTGGCGCTCCGCCGTCGACCAGCTTCTGATGAGCACCGTCTTTTTCGCCAAGGAAACTCTGCCGCGCATGCAGAAAAACAAGTGGGGACGCCTGATTACCATCACCTCGTCCGCGGTCAAGCAGCCTGTGGATGGCCTGCTGCTTTCGAATTCGATCCGCGCCGCCGTGACCGGCCTTGCGCGGACCCTTGCCAATGAATATGCCGCCGATGGCATCACCGTGAACAACGTTTGCCCGGGCTACACACGCACCGCTCGCCTCGATGGCCTTGCCTCCACGATCTCCGCACGCACCGGCTCCAGGCCCGAAGAAGTCTTCGCCCATTGGGAGCGCGAAATCCCCGCCGGCCGCCTTGGCACTCCGCAGGAATTTGCCGCAGTCGTCGCTTTCCTCGCTTCTGAGCGCGCCAGCTACGTGAACGGCACCTCCATCGCCGTCGACGGTGGTCTTGTGAGGAGCCTGCTCTAGCCCTCAATGGCCGCCGCGACCCGTCATCTTGAACTCAGTTTGCTGCCCGAACGCTTCGCCATTTCCCGCCTCGCCGCCGATTCGCCCATTCCTCTTTGGGCGACGCAAGGCCCATTCTATTCCGTCACGCGCACCGGCGATGAGCTTTCGATTGTCACTGAACTTTCTCGCGTTCCCGTGGGCATTCAGTCCCAGCCCGGATGGCGCGCACTAAGAGTTCATGGACCCTTTGTCTTGTCGGAAATCGGCGTCCTTGCTGCCCTCGCTACGCCGCTCGCTGAAGCAAAAATCAGTTTGTTCGCGATTTCTTCATTTGATACGGATTACCTGCTCGTCGCATCCGAAACTCTACCGGCCGCCATCGCCGCACTGGAGCGGGCAGGACACACCATTTACCGGAGCAAAGCTGAATGATCAGGGACCCCCTTCGCAACGCCAATCGCCATCGCAGCCGCTGGGCGTTTCTTGCGCTCACGGTGCTGCTGGCGATTTTCATCGCCGCGCCGCAAATCCGCGCCGATGAGCCTTATGCCCGCAGCCGCGACTATGATTTGCAGCATTCGAAGATTGCCCTGCGCTTCGACCTCGACCAGAAAAAAATTCTCGGCGAAGTCACGCACTCGCTCTCCATTCTTCGCGACGTCACCACCAAAATCGCTTTCGACTCCGTCGGCCTCACCATCCAGAGCGTAACCGTCAACAAAACCGCGGCAAAATTCGAAACCTCCGCCGACAAATTGATTATTCCTCTCCCTGCTGCCGCCAAACCCGGAGACAAGTTCGATATCGCCATCCGTTACGAAGGCCAACCCGCCAAGGGCATCTACTTCATCCTCCCCGACAAGGATTATCCGGACCGCCCGAAGCAAATTTGGACCCAGGGCGAATCCGAAGACACGCGCTACTACCTTCCGACCTACGACTACCCCAACGATCGCCTCACGACCGAAACAATCCTCACGGTTCCCGCTTCCTGGATCACCGTTTCGAACGGCAAGCTCATCAGCGTCAGCGACGCCGGCAAAGGATTGAAAACCTGGTACTGGAAAGAGTCTGTCCCCAGCTCCACCTACCTGATCACCGTTGTCGCCGGTGAATTCGACGAAGTGAAAGACACCTGGCGCGGCATCCCTGTCACTTATTACGCGCCCAAGGGGCGCGGCGACCGCCTCCCGATCAACTTCGGCCGCACTCCGGCCATGATGGAGCTGTTCAGCAAAAAATTTGGCGTGGACTACCCCTGGGAAAAATACGCGCAGGTCATGGCGGATGATTTCGTCGCCGGCGGCATGGAGAATTCCAGCGCCACCACCAACTCCAGCACTTCCCTCGTTCATCCCAAGCTCGCTCCCGAATATTTCACCGGCCAAGACGACTTGATCTCTCACGAGCTCGGCCACCAGTGGTTCGGCGATCTCGTCACCATCAAGGACTGGGGCGACATCTGGCTCAACGAGGGCTTCGCCACGTTCCTGGAAGCTGTATGGACCGAAGCGCACTTCGGCAAGGATCAGGCCGACTACGAGCGCTGGAATAACGCGCGCGAGTGGTTCGAAAGCAGCAATCTCTGGAACAAGCCGATCGTGCGCCACGACTTCGATGACGCCAGCGAATTCGACGGCAACGCTTACAATAAAGCAGGCTGGGTCCTCTACATGCTTCGCCACCAGATTGGCGAAGACGCTTTTTACCGCGGCCTCAAGCGCTATCTCGAAGTGAATCGCGGAAAAAACGTTGTCACGTCCGATCTCTCCAAGGCCGTTGAAGAGGCTACGCACACCAATGTCGACCAATTCTTCAGCCAATGGCTGTACGGTGCAGGCGCGCCGAAATTCGACTTGAGCTACACCTACGACGGCGAAAAGCACCAAGTGATGCTCGCCGTCAAACAGACCCACAAGGTCGAAGGCCGCGTGGGCCTCTTCCGCGTCCCCGTCGAAGTCGAAATCACCACGGCCTCGGGACCCAGCCTCTACAACGTCACCGTTTCGAAAGACATTCAGACTTTCCCCTTGCCCGCGGAGTCTGCCCCCCTGATGGTTCTCTTCGATAAGGGCGGCCATGTCCTCAAGTCCGCTGAATTCCACAAAGAGAAGAAAGAGTGGCTCTATCAATTGAAGAATGCCGTGGATGTCGCCGATCGCGCCGATGCCGTGGTCGCGCTTGGCAAGATGAAGAACGACGAAGAGGTTGTCGCTGCCCTCGGAGGGACGCTGCGCAGCGACAAAGCCTGGGGAGTTCGCGCTACTGCCGCCGATACGCTCGGCCAGCTGGGCGGCGCTTCCGCATCCAAGCTGCTTCTCGCGGTGCTGAATTCGAATGATAAGCCCTGGGTTCGCAGTCGCGTCGTCAGCGCACTGGGCAATTTCAAGGACGATGCGGCGGTTGCGGGGAAGCTAAATTCCATCGCTCAACAGGACGATTCCTATCGCGCTCGCGCTGCCGCGTTGCAGGCCCTTGGCCGCCTCAAAACACCCAATGCCTTCGCGACACTCAACGCCGCCGTCGCCGCCGATTCGCCGGACGGCTTCCTTCGCAACGCCGCTCTTCGCTCGCTCGGTCCGCTGGGAGACGATAAGGCCGTGCCGCTTCTTCTGCAGTGGTCCGCCGCCGGCAAGCCCATCGATTCGCGCACCGCGGCCATCAACAGCCTCGCGCGTCTGCAGAAGGACAACAAGGACATCACGAAACAGCTCGCCGCTTATCTCACTGAACCGCACTTTTCCATCCGTATGGCTGCGATCTATGCACTGGGTGGACGTGACGATGCCACTGCCATTCCTGCGCTGGAAGCTCTGCTGAAGAGCGACGACCTCAGCATCGAAATGGTACCGATGATCAAGGCGCAGATCGCGCGCTTGAAGAAACCCGTGGAAGGAAAGCCGGGTGCCAATGCCGGTTCCGGAGATGCCGGCGAAGAATCCGCCGAGGCCGCCGGCGAGAAGCTCACCACCGAGCAACGGCTCGAGAAACTCGAGCACCTGCTCCAGGAAATGAGCGAGCGGCTCAAGTCCATGGAGAAGCGCCTCCCGCCCCCGAA
>WNFL01061124.1_pt1 | contig 10540 bp, 9 predicted proteins | sample 5400361 | NCBI WGS metagenome assembly WNFL01 (sample SAMN13153351, study PRJNA577476) | soil metagenome | isolation source: 40 cm soil on Douglas fir-dominated hillslope | place: USA:California | collected 2013-09-17 | reverse complement strand
CGAGTCACCGCATGGTCGAGCGTTGGCTTCGAAGGAGGAGCGGGACGGACTCCGGCTTTGCCGCTCGGAGCTAAGCCATGGCGCGCGAGCTGATCGGCCACAAGTTTTTCGATCGTTCTGACCGTTGCATTCTGGCGGATCGCCCGCTCGGCCAGCAGCAGTTGTTCCTGCGCGCTTTCCAAAGTAAGTAAGACCTTGGCGTGACCCACACTTAGCCGGTTTTGCGAAATGTAGCTTTGGACTTCATGAGGCAAATCGAGCAACCGCAGCGAGTTGGCAACGACCGACCGACTTTTGCCGACCCGATGGGCAATATCTTCCTGCCTAAGCGAGAACTCTTGCGCTAACCGACGGTAGGCTTGGGCTTCTTCGATTGGATTGAGGTCCTCCCGCTGCAGGTTTTCAATCAGCGCCAATTCCAGCACGTCCTGATCGGACGCGTTTCGAATGATGACCGGTGCTTCGTGCAAACCGAGCTGGGTCGCGGCCCGCCAGCGACGTTCACCCGCGATCAATTCGCATTTGCCATTAACCCGGCGAACAATCAGCGGTTGGATAATCCCGTGTTCCCGGATCGAATCGACTAATTCCTGGAGCTGATCGGACCGAAAGTTTTTACGCGGCTGCAGCGGACTAGGGACTATTTCTTCCAACGCGATTCTTTCCACGCGATCGCCTGGTTCGAGACTTGGCGGCTTTGGAGTATTGATGAGTGCGCCGAGTCCTTTGCCGAGAACGACCTTTGCCATAGAATCTGCATGCTACCAGGGTGAAGACCAATAGCAAATAGCCAATCGCAGATTTCGGCTATTTGCCGTTGGCTATTTCCCTCGGACGATGCTTCTAGCGTAGGGTGAATATTTGGCGTGATCCGAAAGCCCGGATCGTGTTAACCGCAAATTTTCTTTTGGTTGTCGGCGCGAGCCTCACGTTTATGGCGATCCCCTGGTTGCTGATCCAGCAGGAGCACGGCAAGGCTATTCTTGGTTACACCAATTCCATCATCACGCTGATCATTTTGTTCCTACTGCCCTACCTAGGTAAATTGGTCGACCGCAACTCCAGGAAGGCGGTTGTTCTGATCTTTTTGGCTCTCGGATTCGCTGTGAATGTTCTGATGATCGCGGCCATACTATTGCGCGGGCGCGTGGAAGTCTGGGAACTGCTTACAGTTTTCTGCTACGGCTCGCTCGGCGCAAGCGTCTACTATCCAGCGCAGTTCGCTCTGAATCAGGAAATCTTTGCTCACAACCAATATGAACAGTTGAGCGGAGCGATCGAAATTCAATGGCAGACGGCGTCGATGATAGCCGGAGCGGCAGGCGCATTTCTGATATCGCGCGTGCCACTCTGGTCCATTCTGTCGATCGATGCGGCAACGTACGCGGCGAGCTTTTGCCTGATCATACGTTTGGCTTACTCACGTAGTAGCAACTTTGCTGCACCCGCTACCTCTGCGCTGAAAATGATGGGGGAGGGCGTTTCCTACCTCCAACAGCGGCCTCGACTTTCGATTGTGATGTTGGCGAGCTTCCTGCCTTTTCTGGCGTTAATGGTTGCGAATTACCTCTCGCCGATTTTCGTCCGGGACACATTAGGAATGGGTTCGGAAGTGTATGCGGCGGGAGAAGTCAGCTATGCGGTTGGCGCTGTGGTCGCAGGGTTGAGTGTACCTTTCATTAACGGGAAGATCGGTTTGGTTCCGACACTTCTTTTCACTATCGGATTGTACACGATTGCCGTCGCGCTGAATCCGATTTTGCCAGTAGCTGGTGTTTTCCTTGTCTCGTTCCTGCTGCAAGGGTGGGGTAATGCCGGTTCGCGCGCGTTGCTCGGAGCATCCTGGTTTTAAAGACCGTTCCAAATGAGATTATTGGGCGTGTCAATCTACTTTATGGCGCGATTGAACGGCTGCTTCGAGCGGCTCTGCTCGCGCTCGTCACCTATCTGCTTAAGGATTGGGGACCAAACGTCTCGTATTTCATTTTGGCAGGCGTCTGCCTGGTCGGATGGCTTCTGGTCGCAGCTTGCCGCAACGTTCGCACCCACAAGGTCGAACCTGCTTCGGTGCCTCTCATATGATTTTTGACGAGCTCATCTGGATTGACGATTTGTCCCCTCGATCTGCTGCTCTCAACATGGCGATTGACGAGGCGCTGCTCATGCAGCCATCAACCACCGCCATATTTCACAGCTATCAATGGAAGTCTCGCAGCGTTTCTTTCGGTTACTTTTTAAAATGGGAACAGGTCAAAAGGCAATATCCGGATCGGGACTTGGTTCGACGTTGGACCGGCGGAGGAGCAGTAGAGCATGGCGAAGATTTCACCTATTCCTTAATTCTCGTGGGCGCAGAAAAATCGCTTCGGGCGCAGGCCTTGTATGAGGCGCTTCACTTGAGCATAGCCGAAACCTTTCGTGAATATGGAAAACCGGTCGCGCTATCGAACGGCATGAACGACGGTCTATCGATGAATTGTTTCGATCGACCAGTTAAGCACGACGTGACTCATGGGGGTGCGAAGATTGCGGGGGCAGCAATCCGACGTCTGCGCGATCGGTTGCTCTTGCAGGGCAGTATCCAGCGAACCGATTTATGGCCGGATTTAGGAGCCCGGTTGGCACTAAAACTGAGCGCGGTTGTTCGAACGCAGCAGATTTTGCCCGATATAATCGATATTGCCACGCGTATCGCGAACGAAAAATATGGAACGGACGCCTGGACTTGTAAATTTTAGTGATTAGACACAGTGCACCAGGCTCGAGCCTACTTTGGTTCTGATTCTTCCGATTTAATCCATGAATGACGCATTCTTCCGTAATCGTCTTTTTGCCGATGTGGGCGCGGATACACTGCGATCCGTCGCGATTCGGGAGATGGATTTTAAGGCTGGCGAGCTAATTGTTCGAGAGGGAGCACCTGGAGATTCGTTACTTTTGGTCGGTACCGGCCGGGTACAGATCTCTAAAGCGGGCCGGCAGGGACAGGAAGAAGTACTCTCGATCCTCGAACCAAACGATTTTTTTGGCGAGTTCGCAATTCTGGATCACGGTCCTCGCTCTGCTACCGCCATTGCGTTACAGCCGAGCTTGATCGGGGAAATCGATCGATCGGCTTTAGATTTGCTGATGGAGAGCGCCCCCAGAGTTCTCCCAATCAATTTCACCAAAGTCGTGGTAGAGCGGCTGCGGTCAACGAATGCGCGTTTCATTGACGAGTTGTTACGCACGGAAAGGCTTACGTTACTTGGGACGATGCTCAGTTCGATCGTTCATGATTTGAAAAATCCGATGGCTGCGATCGTCTCTTCGGTGAGCTATCTCCAACAGAAAACGTCAGACGAATTCACCAAGAGTGCCGCTGGGATCATTAGAGGTGCGGCTGATCGCATGATGCTGTTAACGGAGGAACTGCTCGATTTTGCACGTGGCACTACGCGCCTCCGGCCAACCTGGACGACGGCGGATCGAATTCTGGAGCTCCTCAATCGTGAAATTTTGGAGCAGATACGGCTCTGTCCCATTGATATCAAAATTGAGGTTGGAACTTCGGACCAGTTCTTGATCGACGAGGGACGAATGACTCGTTGTTTAGCGAACATTATCGAGAATGCGCGGGAGGCGCTGAAGGATCGCGGAGAGATCTCCCTTACCTTCGCTCCGCGGGAAGAAGGACTTTTGATCTCGGTTGCCGATAATGGACCGGGAATCCCGGAACAAATCCGCGGCCAGGTGTTTGAACCATTTGTGACCTATCAGAAACGAACCGGCACGGGACTCGGTCTTTCGATCGCCAAGTCGTGTGTCGAAGCGCACGGAGGAAAAATCTGGTTCGACACCGACAGCGGAACCGGAACGACATTTTACGTCTGGCTTCCGCGCGCCTACAGCGCTATGACAAATAACAAATGACAAAAAAGAGCCGGATTCAACCGGTTTCTTTGTCATTTGTCATCTGTCATTTGTCATCGGGCGAGGCTTAGCCGAGCCCGTGGGTTTCAATCCTGGGAAAGACGGGTGACGGAGTGCCAACTCGGTGTCCGTCAACTAACACACCCCACGTGAAACCGGTTTCGTTCTTCGCATTCAGCTGGCGCAAGATAGAAGTGCTGGCACTTGGAATAATCGGGCTCATGCACTGAGCTAGTAGCCGAGCGGATTCGGCCAACGTATATAGAACCGAATCGAGCAGGTCGCTTGCGGCCGGATCCTTGGCCAATTTCCATGGAGCTTTCTGTTCGACCAGAGCATTCGCAGCAGCAACCAATTCCCACACCTTTTCGAGCGCAGCGTGTGGTTGGAACTGCTCAAAGGCTTCCCGATATTTCTCGATCATGGAGCGGGCGATCGCCTCTAGCCGCTCCAGGTCAGCGTCGATCACGTTCGCTTTTCGCAGAGTCCCGGATCGATACCGCTGAGCCATATTAATGGTGCGGTTCACCAAGTTACCAAGATCGTTGGCGAGATCGGTGTTATAGCGCAAGGCTAGCCGTGCCTCACTGAAGTCAGCATCCTGACCGGTGATGATGTCGCGCATGAGGTAATAGCGTAGCGCATCGGCTCCGTATTTTTCGGTTAGGAGCAGAGGATCAACGACGTTGCCGAGGCTTTTGCTCATCTTCGCGCCGCTGACATTCCACCAGCCATGCACCAGCAGGCGAGGCATCTGGCGATCGGAAAATCCCATCGCGTGCAGCATGATTGGCCAATAGATACCATGGGCCGGAACCATGATGTCCTTCCCGATGATGTGGGCCTGACAAGGCCACAGCTCCGCGAAGTCAGGTAGTCCTCCTCCCGCTTCGGCGAGGTAACCGGCGAACGTAACGTAGTTAAGCAGCGCGTCGAACCAAACGTAGGTCACGTATTCCGGATCGAATGGAAATTCGATTCCCCAAGAAAGCCTTTCTCTCGGACGGGAAACGCAGAGGTCCCCGGCGATCCGATCGATCGCGTTCAAAAGCTCCAGCCGGCGAAATTCTGGAATCACGAAGTCCGAACGCCCCTGCACGAACTGCTTCAGCCATGCTTTGTGCTTAGCGAGTCGGAAATACCAATTTTCCTCTTCTAACAAAATCACTTCACCCCATTCCGGTCCGAATTCACCCTCGAAATCCCGGTCTTTATCGGTGAGAAATTGTTCCTGACGGATGCTGTAGTAGCCGGAGTATTTTTCCTTGTACAGTTCTCCCTTCTCAAACAAGGCCTGCAGGACATTCTGCACCGCACGCTTGTGCCGTGGATCGGTGGTAGCAGCCCAACCGTCATATTGAATTGATAGTTTATCCCAAAGATCGAGAAATGAGTCGGTGACTCTTTGCGCAAACTGAAACGGCGCAATACCTTCACGTTGGGCTGCCTGTTGGACCTTCTGACCATGTTGGTCCACTCCCGTGAGGAAAAACGCTGGCTGGCCGGCGACCCGACGATACCGAGTAATTACATCAGCTAACACCTTCTCGTACGCATGACCGATGTGCGGTGCAGCGTTGGTGTAATCGATGGCGGTGGTGACGAAATATTTTGCTGGATTCACGGCTCAGAATTCCCAATGGCGTTCAAGATTTGGGTTCCGGCGCAATTTTTCCGCCCCAGGAAAGAATTCGCGCTTTCGCCACAGCTGCCTCTGCCTCTTTGATCTGATTGTTGCGAACGTAGAGCAAGGAAAGACTCGACCAGGCCAATTGATCATTCGGATGTAGTTCGACGGCTTTCTTTCCCGCGTCGATGGCGGTAGTAAAGTCTCCGTTTTTCATGAGCGCCATGCCCAGCGCGTGCCAGCCATCAAAGAATTCGGGCTCGATTTCCACGCATTGGCGATACTTCTCGATTGCACCAGGTAGTTCGCCAACTGCCAGGTCGGCGTTGGCGTCATCGAATAACTGCTCGACGGACTGCGGGATCTCTTCCATCAGAATCGCTTCGTACTACACTGGTTCCAATTCTTGTTTTTTGCGAGGATTCTCCCTCTGTTGGACAAGTCGACGTGCATGAGTCTCCAGCCACCTCTCACTTCTCACTAATCACTTCGTCTGCGGCATGCCGCGCTGTTACCTTCTCTTTAAAAAGAGAAACTCACACCAGATACTATGCCACAAAGCTCAGCTGTTTTGGAAGCCAGTAGCCGGAGAGCCCCCAGCTTTTTGAGTCGTGACGCGCAACCATTCTCTAAAGATTTGTCCGGCAAAATAATCGTTGAAGGCGGCGTAATGCTCCTTTTTATCCGCCTGGTATTTGTTTTCATCGATCGGCTCTTTGCTATCCAGGTGGACTAGCAGCCCGTCTTCGCTCTCAAAAAGTACACCGGATACTTGTCCCGGTTGAAGTTCTACCTGGTTCATGCGCAACGCGACGAAGACAGGATTCTTCATGTCCGGTTTTCCCATCATCGCAAACGGTTCAGCAGTCTCGACCTTCAGACCGGCTTTCTGCGCTGCATCAGCAAATGTTGCTCCGCCTTTAATGGCCTCTTCGATTTGACCACGGATTTGCTGACCTTTGGTTATAATTGCTTCCTGGACCTTGCCCTTTTTGATGCCGGTTACGATCTGGTCTTTCGCTTCTTCTAATGTCAGCGGACGGCTTGGCTGCAACTCAACCAGCCGGATGACGTAAAATCCGTCCTTGGCTTGGACCTCGTCGAGAGGTTGATCTTTAGTTAGACTCTGTGCCTGTCGCACAACGTCGGGCAACGTCATGATCACCGGATCAGGCTTGTTTGCTTCGAAAAATCCGGTTTGCTGGACTTTCAAACCTTTCGCCTGGGCGACCTGATCGAATTGGTCCGGATGATCCCCAAGCGGCTGGACGAAAGCTTCAGCTTGTTCAGCCAAAGTCTTGAGCGCAGCCTGTTTTTGTTGGTCGCCCAATTTCGTTTGTTCGTCGGTGAGCGCAAACCCCACAAACTCGATCTTTCTCTTCTCCGGTGTCTGTAGTTGGGCAGCGTGCTCTTTATAGTAGCTTTGCACGTCCTGATCGGAGACTGTGATGTCTTTTTGAAAGTCAGCGCTGCTCAACCGGACAAATGAGCAACGAAGGAGCTGGTTTTGTTGCTCGTAAGTTTGACGGTAAAGGGCCTCCGGAAGCGGAGATGACCCGCGAATAATGGCAGAGATTTTTTGGAAGCGCAGATTGTCGGCTACCACATTATCGAGGTCAGCCGCAGTCATGCCATTTTTCTTCAAGAGGTCGACGATTTGTTGATACTTCGATGCATCAAACTGGTTGTCGGTCTGAAACCCCGCTAAACGGCGTTCCGCGTTCCGGATCTCTTCTGCGGATGGATCCATTTGAAGACGCTTCGATTCGTCTCGAATCAGCAAGATATTCCAAGCAAAAATCTCGGACTGTTGCTCTCGAGACCCCTGCGAACCGGCTAACTGTTGCAGTAATTCGGAAAATTGGAGAAGGTAAGCGATCTGGGCAGACCGATCTACTTTGGTAAGTTCTTCCACCGTGATAGATCTGCCGTTCATCTTGCCGATTACTGCTTGAGGGGTGCCTCGCGTCCGGGTCGGGTTCATGAACCAGACGAACGAAATGATCGTCAGAGCCTGCGGCGCAGTTATTCACAAGCTCGCTCCGCCTCGCTGTACCGGGCCGCTTCGCTCGCTTATGAATAACTGCGAGACTGATATCAGCGGCGACTGTGCGAGCAAAAGTCAGTCGCGTACCAAAAACGAGCACGCCAAATCAGGGACCTTATAGGGACAGTCGCCGCTGCCAATCACCAGCTGCCGATTTCGGCGCTACCTTCAGGCGGCTACGGCAAATTGGTCGACCGTATCAGACAAAAAATCTCCGATCTCCAGCATCGCTAGTGTGTACTTGTTGAACGAAACATCTTTGAGTTCTTGCTTGGCATCTGCAACCAACTGCTTAGTCGTTTCGACGGCGCGGCGGAGACAACCGCGGGTAGTCACATCGTTCTGCATCTCAGCTAGTTCATCTGGATCGCTGCGCAACAGAACTTCATTGAATTGGTGGTATTGCTCTTGATCAGCCGTCTCCAAGAGATAAATCATGGGAAGGGTAAGCTTCCCTTTTCGCAGATCGGAGCCCAGGGTTTTCCCCGCGGTCTCTTCTGATCCGGCCAAATCCAGGCAATCATCGTAAATCTGGTAAGCAGTTCCAAGCTTGAGACCGTATGTCTTAAATGCGGTAATAACGTCGGGACTCGCACCGCTGATCAACGCGCCGAGCTCGCCGGCGGCGGCAAAGAGAGACGCAGTTTTCATCTCAATAATTTGCAGGTACTCCGCAACGGTCAGGTTGAGGTCGTAACGCCGTTGCGTCTGGATGATTTCCCCAGAACAGACGTCTTTGGCGGCGTGCGCGATACGCCGGCAAATTTCAATGTTCGGAAAGCTGGCCGCGAGCTTGAGGGCATGAGCAAAAAGGCAATCGCCCAATAAAACGGCCAAGCTATTGCCCCATTTAGCACTAGCGGTCGGCTGCTCGCGGCGGAGGTCGGCGCTGTCCATAATATCGTCATGAACTAACGACGCCAGATGGACCAGCTCGAGAATCACGGCCAAATCGATGTGGCCTGGGCAAATATCGCCCGCGGCTCCACCGGATAAGAGAGCCAGGGCCGGGCGCAGCCGTTTGCCGCTACTGCCACAAGCGTAAGCGACATAGCCCTCGATGGCCGGATCGAAAGAGCGCGCTTGTTCGCGAATCCGCTCTTCGACCGCATAGAGGTGCGGGTTAATCAGCTCGATGGCATGCTGCATTTTCCGGGAAGCGAGACTCCGGAGAGCCGACTTTGTGAAAACTTTCACAAGGGCAGGCTACGGTTGCGGATTTCGGTAGTCAATTGGCCGATCACAGGTTTGGCTCCAGCATAGGTTAGGCTTTCTCAATAGTTGTACGCAATACCTTGGTGTCAGACTCCAGTGGATTAAGTGAATCAGTATGTCCTTTCGCTGTCGCCAAAAAGAGATCACCCGGGCCAAAATAGCGACCGGTAAATTCTACTCTACCGCTTACGCATTGAAACACGGCAAATTGCGGTTGGTTGTGAGCTGCACGCGATTTGGTTAGAGACCAACGTTCTACGTGGAAATACTGGCAGGACACGATAACCTCGTCGATAGCTTCGCCCAGTGAAGGCTCGAAATCGGAAAAGTCGATACTTGCCAGGCAAGGCTCGATATGCAGTTCCCGCGGTTTTCCGTCTAATCCCACCCGGTTCCAATCAAAAACCCGATAGGTAGTGTCGCTGTTCTGTTGGATTTCGAAAATCAGATTACCGGCATCGATTGCGTGAATGCGACCGCTCGGGATGAAGATGAAACTGTCTGGTCGCGTTGGGATGCGGTGAACGAGATCGGCGACGGAGCCGTCGGCCAAAGCTGCTTTGAATTGTTCTTTGGAGGTACCGTCTTTGAGGCCGACAATACCAGATCTCGGTTTTGGGGTCGCCCTGCAGTGCTTCGGCAACGGTCAACGGCGGGTGGACTTGAACCGAGAGGGGTTCCGTCGCATCTAAAATCTTGATCAAGATTGGGAATCGTTCGCCCAAGAACCAATCGCCAAACAGTTCATCGCGGTGCTCGCTCCAAAGTTGATGCAGCGACCTACCTTCATATGGGCCCCGATCGACCACACTTTGTTCACCGGGACGGTCGACCAATTCCCATGACTCGCCGATTGGCGTGTTAGCTGGCAATGGACGTCCAAAAACTTCGCTCAATTTCCGGCCACCCCAAACCCGAGGTTGATACAATGGGGTGAAAGTCAAGCAATGTGCCATTTTCTTAGAAAGTTGAGGTAGCCACCACTCCTGTTTGGAGCAAAATCGGTTTCCATGCAAACGAGATTGAAAGCCGGGGGCAAGGAACTACACTAGGCGAAATGGCGAAGCCCCGTCGGCATAACGCTTGGAACGAAGTATTCGGATTGATCGCGCTGGGCATTGGCACCGTTCTTTTTCTCGCGCTCATCTCCTACGACCCTAGAGATGTACCGTCCTGGTTCCAGATCAGTTATGTAAGTCCATCGAACGATCCTACGCAGAACTTTATCGGTCCGACTGGCGCAATCGTGGCCGGTGTTCTCTACTTTGCGCTGGGCGCGGCGGCCTATCTCGTTGCCTGTGTATTTCTGGGTTTTGGCGGAGCAAAACTGTTTTTGCCCGGTTTCCGAATTTTCAAGCGGCTGCCTTGGGCGGCGCTTTTCGTACTCACTGGCGCAGCGCTTGCGCAGATACAACCGTGGTTTCTTCACAATTGGGAACAGAAGATAAAGGTAGAAGGTCCGGGCGGGTTTGCCGGGAAATGGATTGGGAATCTTTTTTTGCAGAACGTTTTGGGCCAGACTGGATCGGTCATCGCTCTCTTGGTGATCTATCTCATCAGCTTGATTTGGCTGACCGGTATTCGACCAATCCTCATCATCAAACAGACAGTATTGGGGATACGAGGCTTGGTGCGAAAGACGAGGGAAGAAAACGAGCGCAAAAAATTGGCGGCAGCGGATCAGCGCCAGCGCTTGGAAGCTAATCAAAAGAAGATAGAGCGCGAGATTCGCCGGCAGG
>WNFL01304011.1_pt1 | contig 10542 bp, 9 predicted proteins | sample 5400361 | NCBI WGS metagenome assembly WNFL01 (sample SAMN13153351, study PRJNA577476) | soil metagenome | isolation source: 40 cm soil on Douglas fir-dominated hillslope | place: USA:California | collected 2013-09-17 | reverse complement strand
TGAGGGCATTTTCCCGCCATTCCTGCCGCGGACACAATGTCATTTCTTTTTCCTATGATAACACTTTCGTCATTCATCAACTTTCAAAAGCACAAAATATTGCATCAATCATCACTTTAGCCTCTCATAAAAAGAGAATGCCTGCAAAGTGTAACTACACTTTGCAGGCATTTATATAGTTGGCGCGGCTGATAGTTCAAGGATGATTTAATTCACTATCTATTTCCCGTGAATAATTCAGCTAGTCCAGTATAGCGGGCGGCTTCGGCGATGATTGCTCGCTGTTTGTTGGCTTCGTTTTTTGCCAGGTAGTAGGCAGCCTGGGCACTGAATCGGGCGACGTCCGCTTCGAAAACGCGCTGCTCATTTAGTTCATCTTCGGCCTGGTAGAGGGCAGCCAGCCCGTTGTAGCGAGCGGCATCGGCAATGATTGCCCGCTGCCTGCTGACCTCAATTCCTGTAGCGGATGAGGTAGCCATAAACAACACCATGAATAGCACGACGATCAGAGCAGCAAGCGCTGTCAACTGCCATTTGAGACGTGGGGTAACTATATACCTCTGAATGACAGGATTACTAACTTTAGTTTGGGTTGCCATAATTTATCTCCTTTATTTATATTTTGGATACAGATCAAACGCTGTCATTACTATAGCTTGTTGAACTTGAGAACACATCACTAGAACTACGTAATTTCATTGCGTAATTTTCCAAGGGCGGGAAATGCAGAGATGCAAAAGCCTACGCAAAATTGCGTAGGCTGCAGGGTTTCTGGTTTTTTCAGCTGGAGCTAATTGCGGCTAATCGAGGCCATGATCGATTGCGAAACGGGTAGCTGCACTTCGCGACGGGAGGTGGAGTTTGCTGTAAATCGATTGAAGATGTTTACTAACTGTCCGAGGGCTGAGGGTGAGCTTTTCAGCCACCTGGGCGTCGGTCAAACCAGTTGCCACCAGTCTCAGTATCTCGACCTCACGGGAAGTTAATCCGGAAAGCTGTGTTTCCTTTTGGGCAGTTTGGGGCGACACTTCTATCTCAGGTACGGATTTAGCCAGGGCGATGGCTTGCTCCAATGTCAGTGAACGACCATCGGACCAGGCTGTTGTGAATGCCTCTTCACCGAGCGCGGTGCGCGCCGATTTTAAGAAGGGAGCATAGTCGCTTTGATAGGAGGAGGATAGGGGTGCATGGGCAGCTTCACGCAGGGACTCGGCTGCGCCCCACAAGTGTACTGCCCTCTTCGCCTGCCCTTGTTCGACTGCGCTAATTGCCAATGCCTGCAGTATCCACAGCACGTCGACAGTATTGTTCAGTTCCTGGTATATGGCTAACCCTTGCTGGAAATGTGATTCTGCCTGTTGATAGTTGCCTTGGCGCCGGAAATTTTCCCCTAAAGCACCCAGGGCCAAAGCAAGCCTCCATTTGTCCCCTAATTTTTTTAATAGATTCAGACTCGCTTCCAGAAACGTGTTTGCCTGCTCGTAGTTCCCCTGCCTCAACTGGATGTCTCCCAGGTGAATGAGGATCTGAGCAACATCCCATTCATCTCCCAATTCTCGAAAAAGGGCCAGGCTTTCCTGAAGCAAAGTTGCTGCCTGATCGCGCTCCCCCTGCCACTGGAACGTCCTGCCTATCAACCCCAGCGATGCGGCGATGGCGCGTTTGTCTCCGAGCTGGCGGCCCATTGCCAGACTTCTCTCACCCAGGGTTAGGGCTTTTTGATAATTGCATTGTATAAACGCCAGGTCTCCTGCACCAAGAATCGCTCTAGCATGAACAAGTTTGGTTTCGGCATTGCTGGACAGCATTCGCTCATACCACTCACTGCCCTCGCTCAAGTAGCCGCCCCGATACCAGAAGTAGCCAAGAGCTATCACCAGCCGCAATCCCTCTTCGGTTGCACCACTTTCAAGGGACCAAGTCATCGCTGCACGCAAGTTGTCATGTTCGGTTTCAAGCGTGCTTAGCCAAGTCAATGGCTCTGCGCCTTTCAGCTTTGGCGCAGCCTCCTCGGCTAATTGAAGATAGTAAGCCAGATGATATTGGCGAATTTGATCCGATTCTCCTGAATCCTTTAATTTCTCCCAGGCATATTGCCGAATTGTTTCCAAAATACCATAGCGAACTTGTTGACCATGGTTCACAACGATCAAGGATTTATCTGCCAGGCTCGATAACACATCCAACACAGTGTGGGGCAGGACAGCATTCTGTTCTGTCTCGTCATCCACCAACTCCTCTGCCGCCTCCAATGTAAAGCCATTTGCAAAGACTGCTAGTTGTCGAAATAGCCGCTGCTCCGGTTCGGTCAGAAGGTTATAGCTCCAATCTATAGCTGCTTGAAGGGTCTGGTGGCGGCGATTAGCGGTTCGACTTCCCCCTGTGAGCAGTTTCAAACTGTTGTCCAACCGGGCGGAGATCTGAGGCACACTCAACACCTTAACCCGAGCCGCAGCCAGCTCGATGGCTAGGGGAATACCATCTAATTGGTGACATATCTGGGCAATGGCTTCCGCATCAGCTGTTGTAATGTGAAAAGCCGGTTGCACTGCCTGCGCCCGCTCTACGAAAAGTTGGACAGCCTCGGATTGACTCAGACTCTCGATGGTTCGTGATGGATGAAGGTCGGGCAGGGACAGCGGACGTATCTGCCAGACGGTCTCGCCGTTGATGCCCAGCGCTTCACGGCTGGTAGCCAGAATCCGCACGCCGGGGCAGACCCGGAGTAACTGTTCCACCAGTTCAGCGCAGGCGAGGATCAGGTGCTCGCAATTGTCCAGTACCAGCAGTAAGTTTTTGTTTTGTAAATATTCGGTGAGGGTCTCTAATTTTGAACGCCCTGATGCCTCCCGAAGCCCCAAAGCCACAATCACTTCCTGTACCACGAGTTGGGGATCGGTGAGGGAAGCCAGTTCCACCAACCAGACTCCATCCTTGAAATCTTCCAGCACAGTATTAGCGACTTCCAGGCTGAGCCGCGTTTTACCAGCCCCACCGGGACCTGTCAGTGTAAGGAGGCGGGTGGTCATCAACAGCTGTTTGACTTCGCCAATTTCATGCGTCCGCCCAACGAAACTGGTTAACTGGAGTGATAATTTATTGGGCCTTGCACGCTGGTGGGCGTTACTCTCAGGCATCGCTGCTCCTTCAAGGGACTTTTGCAAGGCAAATATCCCGCAGTATTACTTCAGTGGTAGCCTGTATACTGGGATGTATCTGAGTTTAATTAATGGATTGCTGTAAGTTTAGTATATAGCAGATTTATTGTCTACATACAAGGATTTATTTTTGTCATAGATTTGAGTTGTTAGACTTTAGACGATGGAAGGATTTGATCAAAACCCTTCCGCCACGTACTCCCCCCACACGCCTCTCAGCGTATTGCAAATCTCGCCCAGCGTGATGTCATTCTCCACACATTCAATAAATAACGGCATCAAGTTTTGTGTTCCTTTCGCTGCATCCACCAACTTGCCAAGCAACTCCCCTACCACGCTCTGATCTCTATTCTCGCGCAACTTCTTCAAGCGTTCCCGCTGTCCCAACTCAATGGCGGGGTCAACCTTCAGGCGTTCCAATGTCATCTCTTCATTCACCTGGAATTGATTGACACCAACAACGATATCCTCTTTCCTTTCAATTGCCTGCTGCGCGGCGTAGGCGGCGTTTTGGATCTCGTTCTGCATATATCCGCGTTCAATGGCTTGCAACGCGCCGCCCATCTCGTCAATTTTAGCGATGTAATCAAACGCGCCTTTTTCGATCTCGTCAGTCAGATGCTCGATCAGATACGAACCCGCCAGTGGATCAACCGAATCCGCGACGCCTGATTCGTAGGCGATGATCTGCTGTGTGCGCAGCGCGACGCGCACAGCTTTCTCGGTGGGTAGCCATAACGCTTCATCCATTGAATTGGTATGCAAACTTTGTGTCCCACCGAACACAGCGGACAATGCTTGCAGCGTAACACGCACGACATTGTTTTCGGGTTGCTGTGCGGTGAGTGTGGAGCCAGCGGTCTGCGTGTGGAAACGCAATTGCCAACTGGCTGGCTTCTGCGCTTTGAAACGTTCGCGCATGATCCGTGCCCACATGCGGCGCGCGGCGCGGAACTTGGCGACCTCTTCAAGCAGGTTGTTGTGCGCGTTGAAGAAGAACGAAAGCTGCCCCGCGAAATCGTCTATTTGAAGATCAGCCGCAAGCGCCGCTTCCACATAAGCAATTCCATTTGCGAGCGTGAACGCCACTTCCTGCACCGAGGTCGAACCTGCTTCACGGATGTGATACCCTGAAACCGAGATCGTATTCCAATTCGGAACTTCCTGCGCGCAAAATGAAAATATATCTGTGATCAATCTCATCGAAGGCGCGGGCGGGTAAATATAGGTGCCGCGCGCGATGTATTCTTTCAAGATGTCATTTTGAATCGTGCCGCGCAATTTGCGGATGTCCGCGCCCTGCTTCTTCGCCACGGCAATATACATTGCCAACAAAATACCCGCGGGCGCGTTCATCGTCATCGAAGTTGAAACAGTTTCCAATGGAATATCTTTGAATAATATTTCCATGTCATGCACGGACGAGATCGAAACGCCGACCTTCCCCACTTCGCCATGCGCGATCGGATCATCCGCATCATATCCAATTTGAGTTGGGAGGTCGAAAGCGACACTTAGCCCCGTTTGCCCATGCTCTAATAAATAACGATAGCGTTTATTGGATTCTTCTGCCGTTGAGAACCCCGCATACTGACGCATCGTCCACAAGCGTGAGCGATACATTGTCGGCTGGACTCCGCGTGTGTATGGATATTCGCCAGGGAAACCTAACTTCACCTCATATTCTTTTTCCTCATCTTTGGGCAACGAAACTCTCGGGACATCGATGCCTGCCGAGGTCTCGAAACGCTCTTTCCGCTCTTTGAACTTTTCCAAAGACTTCTTTAGCGTAGATTCTTTCCATTTGTTGTATTGCTCGTTGATCGTCATCGTTTTCACCATTCTTTGAGCCGCAAAGAGCGCTAAGAAAAACTTTTTAAATCTTTGCGTTCTCCCTGACACCGTCCACCAGGGCAAGTGTGGCGTGCTTCGCGGTTAATTTATTCTTCCTCAAGTATAAAGCCAACCCAAAATAACTTACAGGACAAGTGACACACCAAATAACAAACAATATTCCTCTTCCCTGTGCAAATTAACAGGTTGTAATCCTATCCCCAAGTTGTACAATGAAACCATGCATAACTCCGACGAGCCGGTTGTCATTTTGCAGAATGCACTTGCCCTTCTAGTGGAACAGGCTCAGGCATACGAGCATGCCTTGCCAGCCAACAACTATGCAGCACGTGCGGTTGTTGCATCACTCATGCGTTTGGCAAAGCAGGCACAAAGTGAAGCGCTCAGCCTTGCGGATAGTTTCCGGCCGCAAGGAACCAGTGAACATCCCTTCTCAGCACGCGAACGCGAAGTGCTGACTCTTGCTGCAGATGGATTAACCAACAAAGAGATCGCCTACCGCCTCGGCATCAGTGAACGCACCGTGCAATTCCACATCAACTCCATTTTTAATAAGACCACCACGAACTCTCGTACTGAAGCTGTTGCACTCGCACTGCGGAATAGCTGGATTAGTAGGTGACAGTCACTTTAAAAGTGACTGTCACCTTAACCTGTGGCAATAGCCGATGCGCAAATGAGTAATTTTTTGTAAGATAGAAATCATCTGAAAGGAACTTTATTATGCCTATCAAAAAGAACCCAAGCTCGCTTACACTGATCGCTCCGCTATTGGAAGACCCCGAGGTCACCGAGATCATGATCGACGGCCCAGACCGTATCACGATTGAGAAAAATGGCAGGATCGAAGATACAAATATCCGCTTTAGATCGGACGAACAAATCAAAGAAGTGATCAAGGAAGTGCTCGGTATGGCGGGCACTGCTTTGGAGGAAGATAAAACTTTATATGACGTCCGGCTTGGTGATAACAGCCGCATGATCGCCATCCTTTCACCCACATCCATTAATGGGCATAGCGTCACTTTTCGCAAATGGATGAAAAAACAGGTCACGTGGGAGAAACTGATGGAATATAAAGCCATCTCAACGGAGGCGCGCGATTTAATTCAAAGCGCGCTGAATGCTCACATCAGCATTCTGATCGCAGGCGGAACCTCCAGCGGAAAAACCACCGTTGCCAACCGGATCGTGGAGCTGATCTCACCTGCAGAACGCGTGGTGGTTGTGGAGCAGGCACATGAACTGCAATTCGATCATCCGCGTTCCATATTTCTGGAGGCGGGTGGGGCCATTGCTCCGATCAACGATCTCTTAACGGCGGGTTCCAAGATGCGCCCTGATTGGCTTGTTATTGGTGAGTTGCATGGCGCCGAAACTTTGCATGCCTTACAGATTNNNNTAGCGCGATCTCGACCATGCATGCTATGAGTGCTGAGAACGCGTTGACACGTCTCGAAGCCGTGTGTCTAATGGCAAATCTCGGTCTGGGTATGGATGAGATCAGGCAGACCATTGCTTCAGCGTTAGGGCTCATCGCTTTTCAAGAACGCCTGCCCAACGGTAATCGCAAGATTGTACAATTGGTCGAATTGAAAGGACTGGAAGACAGTCGCTACATTCTGCAACCACTCATGCGCTACGATATAGAACAGGATAAGTTTGAAATGACCGGCGCAAAACCCAGTTGGGAAAATAATAAGATTGGATAGATTTCAATAACAAAACAAGCGATAAAACAAAGTATCGCTTGTTTTGTATACAGCCATAATTTAGTTTGGGGGTTCTATGTTAAACTTAAGCCATGGAAATTTGTTATCTCATTGCTTTTCCCGATGCAGTTGATGGTATCCCCACTTCTGCTGAACGGCTCGACAACCTGAAGAACGCGCCCTACTTTCAAGCTGTAGATATTGACATCACTTCGATCAGCGAAGAGACGGTCATTATTGAAGGTCATGCTATCAATATCACACGCCGCATTTATGATGCACGCGTGCAAATGTTGGAGTGTCGTTTTATTTTGAAAGATCCGTTTGCAGTTTCTGTATTACAGGATCGCGAGCGTATTCAGAACGCTTTGAAGAGTCGCTACATCCCCGCTGAATATCGCGGCAATGGCTTGTACGAGGAATACACCGTCCTGCTGGTACAGGAGGCAAAATCCACGCCTGATAAATGGATTGAAAAGAACGCACTTGCCATTTCAAAATTTATTCGTTCACAGCGCGAAGTGTTTGATAAAACCGAGATGGATGAGATTCTTAGTTCGCGCACGCGCTATTCTGCTGATGACCTTACGCTCGTCGATTGGGAGGGTGCAGTGATCATTGCGCCCGCCGCTGATTTTCAATCGGATATTACTTTGCTCAAGATTGGTAACTACCAACTCTTGCGTTATCGTATGTTGGATCGCTCGATCGAGGATATGCTTGATAAACTCAATGAAGCCTTCTTCAAGAATCGTCGTCGTCCACGCCCCACCCGTGGCATGATCCGTCAGATCGCCGAACACCGGCTGGAAGTGATGCTGGATTTCGAACGCGCCGAACAATATATGCTGCTCATTGGCGATTGGTATACATCCAAACTTTATGAAGCCATTCAGGCGGAATTCTATTTGAAGGATTGGAAGGACAGCGTCCGCTCAAAACTGGATAACCTCGAAAACATTGTTGAAACCATCAAGGACAATTTCAGCATGTCGTGGGAAAATATATTGGAAAAAGTGCAATTGTATCTTTGGCTCATCCTATTGATCGGTTATTTATATTTATATTTTCTGGATGCTGGTTGGCTCAAATTCCCAAAATGACATTTACCCGTCCCCAAAGAATCGCCTTCGCGATTGCCACGCTTCTTTTCGCCTCCCTGGCCTGCCGCGCCGCTACGAGGCTGATCATCCCTGATACCCCTACGCCCGCCCCAACGGCAACATTCATCCCAACGCTTACGCCGACACTCTTGCCGACCATCACGCCAACCATTGAGGCAGCAGCAAGCTGTCCGCTGGTAACGAGTAAGATCATTGAGGATGCCACTTCAAGTGATGCAAGTGCACTGAATGGTGAATCAACTTCAAATAGGGATGTGACGTATATCGTCGAATATGAAGTAAGCGGCGATGAGATCAAAAATCCGCATTTTGAATCAGTTCCAAATAAACTCAAAACCGAACAAAAAGACTACGCTGCTCACACAGAAATTTGGAAGTTCTTTACACGTTTGATTCCAGCCAATCAACGTGCGCTGCTCGACAGTTTCTCGATCATCACCGATGGCAAATATAATATTCTGGCAGCAGTCAATCAATCTGATAATGATCCCAATAAATGGGAACTCAATGTGGATTTTGCCGATACGAACGAGAAGACCGCTTTGACCTTTACACTGTTGCATGAATTTGGTCATCTGCTGACTCTTAACGCGAATCAGGAACAGATGAGCGAGGCGATATACCAAAACCCTGACAATGAAAAGATTTATAACCGCGAAGTCGCCGCATGCCCACAGTATTTCACTGGTGAAGGCTGCAGCAATCCGGATTCATATATCAATCAATTCTTTGATCGCTTCTGGCTCGATTTTTACGCCGAGTGGCAAAAGATCGATGAGATCAAAAATGATGATATCCGGCAAAACAAGCTCGATGATTTTTATAAAACCTATCAAGACCAATTCTTAACTGATTACGCCCCCACCAGCCCCGCAGAAGATATTGCCGAATCGTGGGCGTTCTTTATCCTTGCACCCAAACCTGAAGATACATCCATCGCCAATGAAAAGATCTTGTTCTTTTACGAGTATCCCGAATTGGTCCAATTGCGCGCTCAAATTCTGAATAATGTCTGTGATGAGTTCAAATAAGAGTTTATGGAAGAGACAACCCCAACCGCCCCATCAGCCGTCAGTAAGACCATCGCATTTGCAGGTGCACTTATGGCGTTATGCTGCATCGGCATCTTATGTTATTCAGCGGCATTATTCTACGTTGTTGACAAGAATATATCGCTGATCCCTACGCCCACCATTGACCTGGCTTGCGCCGATACCATCTGCTTGAATGTCTGTATCAGTCGGTTGCCCGATTTTGTGATCGCGCCATTGTCCGATCATCGCACTGAACTCGCCAAAAAACAAGGTGGTTACGAACTTATCCGCTATCGATTGGATGAATCAAACGGTCAACTGAAGAATATTGCCAGCTCGGAAGTTCCAGAATATTTAAAGACTTATCAGGCAGATTCCAACCTGCATCATCGAATTTGGGATTATTTTACAAAAATATATCTCAACAGTCCTGAACTCCATCTCTCCTACATGGTTGTTTATATGGACGCCTCAGAAGATGGACCCGCTGCCAGCATCTCGGATCTTGGAGGCAAATGGAGGCTCTATGTCAACCTGTTGGATTTTGACTCGCCCGAGGCTGTCATAGAAATTCTCACGCATGAATATGGGCACATACTGACACTGAATAAAACCCAAGTCCAAAATATAACTAATGAGTATGGCTCGAATAGAGAGCAGTCAGAATTTGACAAAATGCGTGCTATGTGTCAGAACAGATTTTTTACGGGTTTTGATTGTACAGCGGAGAAATCTTATCTAAATACATTTGGCAATCGTTTTTGGTCTGGGGAAGTGTATGATTCCTGGGTTAAGATATTCCTGCAGAAAGATCAGAGTGCTGACGCCATCAATAAAGCCATTGACGAATTCTATGCCAAGTATTCCGATCAATTTGTGAGAGCGTACGCAGCCACGAATCCACGTGAAGATATTGCCGAGTCTTGGGTAGCATTTGTCCTGCGTCCCAAACCCACCGGTACGTCTATAGCAAATCAAAAGGTTTTATTCTTCTACGATTATCCCGAACTTGTCCAAATGCGCACGCAAATCATGCAGGGAATATGCCAGAACGCTGCTGAGCATAAATAGGAATATCAATGATGGAACGTCCCATTCCTGAATCCTATTGGGTTGAACCGGGCCGGCTATTGGCTGGAGAATACCCGGGGCAATTCGATGGTGAAATGACCCGCAAGCGCATCGATGCGCTCATCCAGGCTGGCTTTAATACCTTCATCGATTTAACCAAGCCCAACGAGACCATCGCCTACACTCGCATCTTGATCGACGAGGCCAAACTCTACGATGTGGAAGTAAAACATGAGCGCTTCGCAATTGGCGATTTTGGCTTGCCAACGCCCGCGCTGATGAAATCCATTCTGGATACAATCGATGCCGACTTACAAGCTGGGCGAAAAATATATCTACACTGTTGGGGCGGCATCGGGCGTACCGGTACAACCGTGGGTTGTTATCTAGTGAGAAAGGGGAAAACAGGTGATGAAGCATTGCGTCAACTTACCGAATGGTGGCAAACCGTCCCCAAAAGCCGCATCCACCAACAATCACCTGAAACACACGAACAGGTTGAGTTTGTTCGCAACTGGGCAAAATACGAAAATAGCCTTAAAACGCAGAGCAAATAGCCTTTCCTTACAGCATGTTAACTTCATCTTAA
>WNFL01044493.1_pt2 | contig 10542 bp, 13 predicted proteins | sample 5400361 | NCBI WGS metagenome assembly WNFL01 (sample SAMN13153351, study PRJNA577476) | soil metagenome | isolation source: 40 cm soil on Douglas fir-dominated hillslope | place: USA:California | collected 2013-09-17 | reverse complement strand
CCCGCCGCACGGCCCAAGCGCACGGACTGGTGGGCAGTGACCGGGGTTTCGAGGGCGATGTCCGCACATGTGATGCCGAGGGGTACGAGAAGGGCTGTCGCTACGAACAACAGGGAACACGCGAGTTTTGGGGACGTACTCACGTCGATTCGACCCGGAGTGGTGGCCCCGTCCGGGGTCGAACCGGAACACCCTCGCGAGTACAGGAACCTAAATCCTGCGCGTCTGCCAATTCCGCCACGGGGCCTGCCACGATTATAAATGGATGGCGGCGGGTTAGCGGGCGAAGGCCGCCGCGTGACGTGCGATCTCGACCGGCTCCAGGCGCGGCGTTTTTCTCCCGCACGCACAAGGCGACCGGTCGATCCCCTGCCCTTCAATTCGCAGCTTGGCGGAGACGATGTGCAACCCGTCGTGCGCGTCGCACTCCGAGGCGAGCAACTCGCCCGCGAGCCCGATGATTTGCTCGAATACCGGCACGCGGAAGGATTGCCATAGCCGCTCCCGATCGGACTCCCGCAAGCGCGGGTCGCGAGCCCTTCCCAGCACGATTAACGCATGCGTCGGCGCGGCGGTTCCCACCAGTTCCAGCAATTGCTCCAATGTTCCTGCGATGGCTTCTGTACCTGCAATGGATTGCGGCGCACTTGGTTGGGCCGCGCGACTGGCCTGGAACCAGGGAACCAGCACCGCGGTGCGCGGCGCGGGGTCGAGCGGCGAAACGAAGGGCTGGCGGCGGGCCTGCCAGCGGATCCTGACGGTCACGAAATAGTCGTGAGCTCAGCGGCCCATTATTCTCAGCAGATTTTCACCGAAGATCAGACCCGCGTCAGCCGCGCTCAGCCCCAGTTCATACACCACCCGAGCCTGTTCCTCGAAAATCGCGTGCTGCCAGCCGCGCGGGAAAAACGATGAATCGGTGCCGAAAAGAATGCGGCGCGGCCCGATCACGTCCAGGGTCCGGCGAAAGACCTGGCGCAGGTCGAGATGCGATTCCTGGTAGCGCATCCAGTGATTCGAGCTGGAGGTATCCAGATAAACGTTGGGGCACAGGTCGGCCAGCATCAGCGCCTCGCGAAAATACCCAGCGCCGAAGTGCGGCACGATCACGGGAACGCGGGGATGGCGGAGCGCCACAGCATGCAGATCGGCGGGGTTTGAAAAACGCAGGTCGAAGCGCGACTCGAGACCCAGCTTCGCGCGAACTCCCACGCTCAGTGCGCCGCAATGCACGAACACCGCTCGAGGCCCCTCCGCGGCGCTCGCGCGCTCGGCCCATTCGAACACCGGGCGGGCGCAATCGTCATGGATGGAGTACAAGTGCATCGCTGGAAACAGGCAGGCGATTTGGACCCCGCTCATAGCCGCTTCGTTCCAGGCGCGCGGATTGACCATGGCGGCAGCGAAAAAGCGATCGGGGTACGCGGCACGAGCCTTCCCGACCGACGCTTCGTCGCCCGGAACACCGGCGATCAGCATGGCGTGCGCAACTCCGTGGCGATCAAGCTCGGCCACCCAGTGCGCAGCCAAGCCTTCCGGTTCCCCGGCGGGTAGTTGCCAGCCGAGTTTCGAGGCGACATCCTCCCAGGTCAGCCCCGGCTTCTGTCCGATCAGCGTTTCGAAAAAGCCATGCGAGAAAAAATGTACATGGGCGTCCGCCACAGTCAAGGGCCCCCACGGCGATTCGCGCCGGAGCGAGACAGGATGATTCACAACTTGTGCGCCGCGAGGCTCTGCGTCTTGTGTGACGGGTTGCCCTGCGTTAGGTGGGTCAGTCCGGTGGACAGCGCCAGTTGGGTCAACCCGGCGACGTTGTTCACGCCCAGCTTTTTCATCATGGTCTTGCGGTAGCTGCGAATGGTTTGCTCGCGCAAGTCCAGCACGGTGGCGATTTCCTTGCTGGTTTTCCCCTCGGCCACCAGGCGCAACACCTGCACTTCGCGCGGAGAGAGCGATTCGATCATCGGTGACACGCGCTTCGATGCCATATCGCCCGATTGCACACGCCCGAGGAAATGGTCCGATACCTCCGGGCTCAAATACACGCCGCCGCGCGCCACTACCCGCAGCGCCTCCACCAGATCCATATCCGACGCTTTCTTCAGAATGAAGCCGCGTGCGCCCGTGCGAATCGCGGTCAGCACGGTTTCCTCGTCGTCGTACATGGAGAGGATCACAATCTTGCACAGCGGGTGATACCGCAGGATCTCGGCGGTGGTCTCGACACCGTTCAAGCCCGCGCGTGCGCTTTACGAACTGCACCGCGTCCGGACCGCTGGCGGCTTCTCCCACGATGCGAAATTCCTCGTTGCGGCTCAGGATGGCTTTGATGCCGTCCCGCATGATCTTGTGATCGTCAACCAGGAGTACGTCGATTGGCATGGCCGATTGGCGCACCTGGACAGGTCGAGCCAGAGGCGCTGCTTTAGAGAACAATTGTAAACCTATTTGTTCGATTATGAACTACGTTTTCGCGGTTTGGGGGATCCGGCGCTACCCTGGGGCGCGGACAGTTGGCGGCTTAGCGATCTAACTCGTTCCATTGCATCGTCCAGGATGTGGAACACCTTATCCAATCGTTCGGCCGTTTCCGGATAGTCGGTTGCGACCAGTTGAAGATGCAAGCCCACCGCGCTCAGAAGCGGCCCGACGTCGTCGTGCAGGGTCCGCCCGGCGCCTTCGAGTGGAGTCGGTTTCGGAGCCTTCGCGGGTTTGGGCATTACCCGCGCTTGCGCTGCACTACTCGCCGCGCGGCTGCGGCGACGTCGCGCGCGATGAGGCCGTACTTGTCGAGCAGCGCCTCGGGCGGACCCGATTCGGCGTAGGTGTTGTGAATGCCGACGAACTCCATCGCCGCCGGATACGTTTCCGCAACTACCTGGGCCACGCGCACGCCCAGCCCGCCGTCGACCAGATGTTCTTCGGAGACCACCAACGCGCCGGTTTCCCGCGCGGAACGCTCGATCGCCTCACGATCCAACGGCTTGATGGTGTGCATGTCGATCACGCGCGCCGCGATGCCCTCGGCCTCCAGCGTCTCCGCGGCTCGAATCGATTCTGCGACCAGTAGCCCGGTGGCGATCAGCGTGACGTCGTTGCCCTCGGTCAGTTGGATTGCTTTGCCGATCGCGAACTCCTGATCCGGCCCGTAGACCACTGGCGCCTTGGCGCGGCCGGCGCGAATGAAGAGCGGTCCCACGTGCTCGGCTGCCGCATGCACCAGCTTAATCATGGAGACCTCGTCGGCTGGGCACATCACCACGAATCCGGGAAGCGAGCACGCCAGACTGATATCCTCGATACTCATCTGCGACGGGCCATCTTCGCCGATCGAGATGCCGCTGTGCGTCCCCACCGCCTTCAGGTTGACGTTGGGAAAGGCCGCCGTGACGCGTAACTGCTCGAATCCCTTGTTCAACAGGAACACCGAAAAGCTGGAGACGAAGGGAATCTTTCCGCCCGATGCGAGGCCCGCGCCGATGGCCACCATGTTCGCCTCGGCGATCCCGCACTCAAAAAAGCGGTCGGGAAACTGCTTGCCAAATTCGGCGGTGTAAGTGGATTTCGAAAGATCGGCGTCCAGCACGACCACGTTGGGATTGGTGTGCCCCAGTTCCACCAGCGCTTTCCCGAACGCTTCGCGGGTCGCCGGACCCAATTTCAATTCGTATTTCGTTTTCGCGATCATGCCAGCTCCTGAAGCGCTTTCGCGGCTTCTTCCGCGGTGGGCGCAGTTCCGTGAAACTTAGGATTATTTTCCATGAAAGACACGCCCTTCCCCTTGATGGTGTGGGCCAGAATGCAGGTGGGGCGTCCGGTGACGCGGGCCGCGTCGAAGAACGCATGCTGCAGCGCGGCGATATCGTGGCCGTTGATTTCCACCGTGTGCCAGCCGAAGGCTTGCCACTTGGCCGCGAAAGGTTCCAGGTCCATGATGTCTTTCACAAACCCGTCCAGCTGGATTTTGTTGTAGTCGACAATCACGACCAGGTTGTCGACCTTCTTCACGAACCCGAACATCGCGGATTCCCAGATCTGTCCTTCCTGACACTCGCCGTCGCCGAGGATGACGTAGGTGCGCGAAGGGCTCCCGTTCAGCTTGGCCGCGAGCGCCATGCCGATCCCTAGCGACAATCCTTCGCCGAGTGATCCCGTCGACGCTTCGAGTGCAGGCAGGAAGCGCACGTCGGGATGGCCCTGATAGATCGAGCCGAGTTTGCGCAGCGTATTGAGCTGATCTTTCGGGCAGTAACCGCATTCGGCCATCACCGAGTAGAGTGCCGGGCAGCAATGGCCCTTGGAAAGGATCACGCGGTCGCGATCCTTCCATTTCGGATTCGCCGGATCGTGGCGCATCACGTCGTAAAACAAGGTCACCAGGATTTCGGTTGCCGAAAGCGAACCGCCGGGGTGACCGGATTTCGCGGCCGTGATCATCTCGATCACGTCGCGCCGGACTTGCTTCGCAATCGCGTTCAGTTCCGCGATATTGCTGGTTTTCGTCATCGCAATTTCAGGTTAGCATCACGCTACACTTGTGCGAATGCGCGCGCCCTCCAAGGCCGTCGATGACCTGGCCGGAATGAAAGGCGTGTTCGGCCGCGATGCCGCGCGACGCACCGTGGCGCTGCTCGAACGCCTGCAAAAGGCCCGTTTCCGCGATCCTGCCGAGCTGATCCGTTTCCACGACCTGGTCCTCTATCTCCGCGCGTTTCCGCAGAGCCCGCGCGTGGTGCGCCTGACGGACCGGATTCTCTTCTCGATTCATGAACGGGTCGCGCGACTGGACCCGGATCCCTTCGACGATCCCGACATCGCGGGCATCGCGGGCACGTCGATCTCCACCAACTTCAGTTATCCAGTGGCCCGCAGTCTCATTCTTCGCCACGGCCGCAATATTTCGATCGACTGGGAGAATTACGATCGGGCTGACCGGCTGGGTGTAGCGCTGTCGCAACTAGTGCCCGAGTCGCGCGAGGATTTCGGAATATCGGCCCATCCCGATGCGCGGCGTTGGTTTTCAAAGTTGCGCGGCGGATTGAAGACGCTGGTCACCAGCGTCGAGCCGGGCGTTTACGATCTGCTGGAGATTCCGCTCCGCTGGAATCTGGCGACCTCCGCGTCCGCGCGATCGCGCACCAGGATCGCACGGCGCAAGATTTTTTATCACAACGGTCCGTTCCTGCGGCGCAAGGATGTTTCGCTCGACGCCGGATTTCGTGAGCCGCGGCTGGCGGTTGCACGACTAAAATCGCGGGCCGCGCGAAGGATTCTGGACCTGATTTTGGACACTTCGGCCGTGCGATATCGCGAGTTGTACGGATTCACGAATCCTGATGCCGCGCACGTGCGGCATGCCGATCTGGGCCGGGGCGTCGACTTCTATTTCTTCGGAATCCCGCGTGATCGACGCCTGATCCGCGAATATCACGCCGGGATGTACTTCAAAAATGGCGTGCCGATCGGATACGTGGAACTGCTGACGCGCGACGGAGTGATGGAAGTCGGGTTCAATCTCTATTACGCCTTTCGTGAGAGCGAGACCGCGTGGCTCTACGCCCGACTGCTGAAGATCTTTCACGAGCGGCTGGGCGCGAAGGGTTTCTGGATCGATCCGTATCAGATCGGTCACGAGAACGCAGAAGCGATCGACTCGGGCGCGTATTGGTTCTATCGCAAGCTGGGGTTCCAGTCGGTGTCGCCGCGCATTCGTGAATTATCGGAGCGCGAGGAGGAAAAGCTCGCGCAGCCGAGCTACCGCACCTCGGCGGCGACACTGCGCCGATTGGCCGAGGCGGCGATGACATACCAAGTGCGAGAATGAGCCTAGCGGCGCATTATGCCTGAAAGCAACGGAACATCCCGCCTTGACCGCATCGAGCGCGCCCTCGAACTCCTGATCGACGACCACGTCCAGTTCCGCGAGGAACACAAACTGCTCCTCACCGCCCAGGTCCTGCTCACCGAAGCACAGAAGCGGACGGACGAGAAACTCGCAGCACTGGCTGTCACCGTGGATAGACTTGCAGGCAGGATGGACGCGCTGGCCGTCACCGTGGACGAAGTCACCGGCAAGTTGAATGCCCTCATCAAGGTCGTCGACGGCGTTGTACGTCATCCGCCACCAGCCTGAGCGCGATTTCGCACGCAACCGTGCTCGCTCCGCTCCGCTTGGCGATGAATCCTCCCGGATCATTGTGATAGGCTGACCAATTCCGATGTCCTCTTCCCCTGCTGTTCCCGCACCCATTCGTCTGGGGCCCGTGCAATGGCTCATCTGCGCGATGGCCGCCATCGGTTTCCTGTTCGACATTTACTCGGTCCTGGTCGGTCCCCTGATCCTCCGCCCCGCGCTGCACGACCTGGCTGGAATCGAACTCGGCACGCCGAGGTACACGCAGTGGGCCGGATACCTTTTCTGGATTCCGCCACTCGCGGGCGGATTCTTCGGACTCATCGGCGGCTATCTTACCGACCGCTTCGGACGCCGTGCCGTGCTGGTCTGGAGCATCCTTCTGTATACGCTGTCGGCGGTCGCCGCGGGATTCTCGGCGTCGGTCGAAGCGCTGCTGGTGTGGCGCACGCTCAGCTTCATCGGCGTCTGCGTGGAATTCGTGGCCGCCGTCGCGTGGCTGGCCGAACTGTTCCCCAATCCGAAGCAGCGCGAAGCCGTGCTGGGTTACACGCAGGCGTTTTCGTCGCTGGGCGGCATTCTGGTGTCCGCCGCGAATTATTTCGCCAGCTCCTATAGCGCATCGCTCCCCAGCATCTACGGCGGACATTCGCCCTGGCGCTACACGCTGATCTCGGCGGTGCTGCCGGCGATTCCGCTGGTGATCATCCGGCCGTTTCTGCCCGAATCGCCGCAATGGAAGCAAATGAAAGACGCGGGCACGCTAAAACGCAATATCGCAAGACCACCATCGTCACGGCGCTGCTGTTCGCCTGTGGGTATGGCGCTGCTTTCGGTGCGATTCAGCAAGCCCCGCAGATCACACCTGCGCTGTCGACGCCATCGCAGGCGGAGATCCAGAAGATGCCGCCTCCCGCCCGCGCGAAGGCGCTGGCCGAAGTGCAGAAGACCGTTTCAAGTGTCCAGGGAACCCAGGAATTCGGAGGGCTGGCTGGGCGACTCGTGCTGGCGGGACTCGCGCTGGTGATCGTCAGCCGGCGCGCGCTGCTGCGCGTGTTCCTTATCCCCGGGCTGTTCATCGTGCCGTTCGTCTTTTATTACCCGGCCACCCACGACTTGGGCATGTTCAAGATCGGAATGTTTTTCGCGGGATTCTGTACCGTCGCCCAGTTGAGTTTCTGGGGGAACTATCTGCCGCGCGTTTATCCGGTGCACTTGCGCGGAACGGGCGAGGGGTTCGCGGCAAATGTGGGGGGCCGCATGCTCGGCACTTCCGCGGCTTACGTGACGACCCACCTGGCGGTGGCGATGCCCGGCGGAGCCGCGTCCACACGGCTGGCGTATGCGGCGGCGGCAGTCGCGCTCGCGATCTATCTGTTCGGGAACGTGTTGAGCTTCTTCCTGCCGGAGCCGCCCGACACTTTGGCGGATTAGGGTTTCTCACCAGACGGTCTGCACGCCGGAGGCGCGGATGCGCCCATCGCGACTGATTACGGGAACACCGAAATAGACAGCCGTCGCCGCGACAATGCGATCGGGCAGATCGGGAACATCGGCCCGTGGGACTTTTCGCACTCCTCGATCACGTACTGATGGTCGGCCAGAGCATTTGTTAGCTCCTCATATACAGAAACCGGCAAGCGGTTTTTCTCGATTAGGTAGACGATCTCAGCCAAGCTGATCGGAGAAAGCACAATGTCATTCCCTGCCGCTGCAGCGTCCTCAATGAAAGTGCGCGCAGTCGCCGATAAAAGCGGATTCTTCAGCACGTACCACAGGGCTGCGTGCGTGTCGGCGACGCCAGCAATCACCGAACGTCCTCACCGAAGCCGCGAAACATTTCCTTCCGATTTTCGTCGATCTCTTCGGCGGACGGACCAGGTCCATACTGTGCCAGCAGACCGAATGCTGACTTCTTGGGTTTAGCTCCGTGTGCCGCGTTTTCGCTCAAAGCTCGTTCCAGAACTTGGCGGGCATAGCCGGAGGCGCTCACGCCTTGCTCGTGAGCCTTGGCTTTCAATGCCGCCTCCAGCGCGTCTGGGATTTCGATGTTCAGGTTCATGTCACGAAGGTCCCTGGGACGGAATTTCACCTAGCGCGTCAGCGCCACGGCCAACAATAACGCCCGCTGCGTCCCGCGCCACGAATCCGTCGTGTCGAATGCCTCATTCAGCGAATGCGCGCCGGTTCCCCGGCCGCCGCCGCCGATCGTAACCGCGGGAATGTTCAAGCCCATGGGCACATTCGAATCGGTCGAGCCTTCGCCCAATCGCCCGTCGAACCCGAACGGCTTCGATACTGCGACCGCCGTGGTCACGATGGGCGATTCTGCCGGCGTCCGGCCGGGCGGACGGATGCCGACCAGCTCCGGAGCCACAGAAATCGTGCCGCGCCCAGGCCAGCGCTTGTTTTCTTCCTCGACCGCCTCCCGCATCGCGGCCTTGAACTTCTCGTGCAGCGCCTCTAGCGACGCTTTATCGGAAGAACGCAGGTCCACTTCCATCCAGGCCTCGAATGGAATCGCATTGACTGAAGTTCCACCGCCCACGCGCCCGACGTTAAAAGTCGTCTTGGGATTCGCCGGGACCTCAAACGCGTCGATCTTCGCGATCGCCCGGCCCATCGCCTGAATTGGATTCGCCATTCCGAATGCGCCGAAGCTGTGCCCGCCGGGCCCCTTGAACGAGACCCGATAACGATAGCTGCCGACCCCGACATGGGTCAGACTGAGCCCGGTTCCGTCGACCGAAATGAATTTGTCGATCTGCCCCTTCAGGCTCTCGTGAAAAAGGTTCTTGACGCCGCGCAGATCGCCAAGCCCCTCTTCGCCGACATCGGCGACGAAGGTGATGGTGCCCGCTGTCCGAACTTTGCCGTCGTCCAGCGCCTTGATGACCCCCAGCATGACGGCCAGGCCGCGGCAATCGTCGCCAATTCCGGGACCTTTCATCACCGAACCCTCGCGCGTGACTTTCACATTGGTGCCTTCGGGAAAGACGGTGTCAAGATGCGCTGCGAAAACCAGATTCGGATGCGCGGCTGCTCCCCGCCGGACGCCAATCACATTGCCCACCCGGTCCGTTCGCACCTCAGCCAGGCCCAGTGATTTGAATATCCGCGCCAATTCCTGGCCGCGAACTTCCTCTTTAAAGGGCGGCGCCGGGATCTCGCAGATCCGCGCCTGCTCCTCGAGAAAATGCGGCTCGTTACGCTGCGCCGCCTCGAGCGCGGCCTTCACGGTTGGTTCCTCCAGCAGTGCAGCGGGGTTCTGCGCGAGCATGCCGCTCGACGCGATCACCAGGGCGGCCCATGCCTTCATAAATCGCATAAGGGCAAGGCTAACATGCGCTCAAGCCGGGACCTTCTAGTACGAGATTGCGGGCAAGTCCATGAAGACCGGGGCGCTGGCTGCCGATAAAACCTACTGAGACCCCGTTCTGGCCCCTAGGAGCAAATGTGAGTTCGCTCGCTGAACCGATCGAAACCTTTGAAATTGTTGATACGGCTGCGGTTCCTCCCGTTCCCGAATCGCTGGACGACGCCGGTGTCACCACCTCGACCATCGAGCATTTGATTCTGAAATATCTTTATTTTCGCGGCGAATTGGTGGGCCGCGAAATTTCCCGCCTGCTGGGATTCCCCTTCAGCCTGATTGACGACCTGATGGAGACCCTGAAACGGCAGCACTTCGTGGGCGTGCGGAAATCGCTGGGCGTGGGGAACGCTTCCGGCATTTTCGCGCTGACCGAAGCCGGGCGCAATCTGGCGCGCGAGCACCTGGAGAACAACCAGTATGCCGGCCCCGCACCGGTGCCGCTCTACCAGTACGTCGAAATGGTGCGGCAGCAAAAACTCAAGCCGAATTGGCTGAGTCCCGAGTTACTGCAGGAGGCGTTCCGCCACCTGGTGGTGGAAGCTGACGTTCTCTCTCAGATCGGACCGGCGGTCAACGCCAGCAAATCGTTTCTGATCTATGGACAGCCCGGAAACGGAAAGACCGCGCTGGCCGAGGCGCTGTTCCGCGTGGAAAACGAGCCCATCTATATGCCCCACGCGATCGAGTGCCAGGGCAACATCATTCAGGTTTACGATCCCGTCTATCACCAGAAGATGGAAGACGCCGAGGTAAGCCTTACCGCCCTAAATACCGATCTGCCGTTCGATGGCCGCTGGTTCAAATGCCGCCGACCGTTCATCATCACCGGCGGCGAACTGACGCTCGACATGCTGGATCTGAGCTTTAACCCGCACTCCAAGGTGTACGACGCCCCGTTCCAGCTCAAGGCCAACAACGGCATTTATCTGATCGACGACTTTGGCCGTCAGAAATGCTCGCCCGCGGAGATTCTTAACCGCTGGATCGTGCCTATGGAACGGCACATCGATTATCTGAGCTTCACCGCCGGCGG
>WNFL01439405.1_pt5 | contig 10543 bp, 8 predicted proteins | sample 5400361 | NCBI WGS metagenome assembly WNFL01 (sample SAMN13153351, study PRJNA577476) | soil metagenome | isolation source: 40 cm soil on Douglas fir-dominated hillslope | place: USA:California | collected 2013-09-17 | reverse complement strand
TACGGCGACAATGCTGATGTGCGCGATCGGAGTCCGCAGCGGGAAAAATACGGTCGGCGATTTCGTCATGGTCAACGCCATGATGATCCAGCTTTACCAGCCTCTGAATTTCATGGGCATGGTCTATCGCGAGATCAAACAGGCAATCATCGACATCGAAAAGATGTTCAACGTTCTGGCGCGCAATCCCGAGATCAAGGATGTTCCCGGCGCCAACCCGTTGATCGTGACATCGGGCAATGTGCGTTTCGACGATGTGCGATTTTCGTATGATCCCGAGCGTCCAATCCTCAAAGGTCTCAGCTTCGAGGTGCCCGCTGGCAAGACGGTCGCGATCGTCGGACCGTCCGGTGCCGGCAAATCGACCATCTCGCGCCTGCTGTTTCGCCTCTATGACATCTCGGGCGGCAAGATACTGATCGATGGTCAGGATATCCGAAATGTCACGCAGTCGTCGCTGCGGGCTTCGATCGGCATGGTGCCGCAGGACACCGTATTGTTCAACGATACCATCCGTTACAACATTCGGTACGGTCGCTGGGATGCCACCGATGCCGAGGTCGAGCAGGCGGCGCAGCTGGCGCAAATCGACGGCTTCATCCGGATGTCGCCTAAGGGCTATGAGACCCAGGTCGGCGAGCGCGGGTTGAAACTGTCAGGCGGCGAAAAGCAGCGGGTCGCGATTGCGCGCACCGTTCTCAAGGCGCCGCCGATCCTGGTGCTGGATGAAGCGACCTCGGCGCTCGACAGCCATACCGAACATGAAATTCAGGAGGCGCTGGAGAGGGTGTCGCGCAACCGCACCTCTCTGGTGATCGCGCATCGGCTGTCCACGATCGTGGGCGCCGACGAAATCATCGTTTTGGATCAGGGCCGTATCGTCGAGCGCGGAACTCACTCCCAGCTTTTGGCGACAGGCGGACTTTATGCCAGTATGCGGATTGCCGACGAAAACGAGGCGCCGAACCGAGCGCCGCCGCCGGTTGATGATGCGCTCGTAACTCCAGCCGCGGCGGAATGACAATCGTGCTTGAAGGCGAGCGCAAACCCCTTTCCCGGCGCGCCGCTTGGCAGCGCGCCACCCTCTCCCACAAGGGGAGGGGGTACAGACAACGGTGAATTTTGAATGTCCATAAGCAATTCCATCCGCGCGCAAATTCCGCCGATCCATCCGGAAGGCTATCCGTTTATCGGCGGCTTTGCGCTGGCGAGTCTGATCCTGTTCTGGATCTGGACGCCGCTTGGCTGGATCGGCACATTGCTGACCGTCTGGTGCGCGCTTTTCTTCCGTGATCCGGTGCGGGTAACGCCGGTGCGCGAGGGCATCGTAGTGGCGCCGGCCGACGGACGCATCTCGATGGTGACGCAGGTGTTGCCGCCGGCCGAACTTGGTCTTGGCGACAAGCCGCTGCCGCGTATCTCGATATTCATGAGTGTATTCAACTGCCACGTGAACCGCAGTCCGGTAGCAGGGCGGATCGATCGGATCGCGTATCGGCCGGGCGTCTTTATCAACGCCGAGCTTGACAAGGCGAGCGAGGACAATGAGCGCAACTCGCTTGTGATCTCGACTCCAAACGGGCGCATCGGCGTGATCCAGATCGCCGGGCTGGTAGCGCGACGGATTGTATCGTTCGTTCGCGAAGGGCAGTCGATCGGCGCAGGCGAGCGGTTCGGGTTGATCCGCTTCGGATCGCGTCTCGACGTTTACCTGCCAGAAGGTACCAGATCGTTGGTCTCCGAAGGCCTGATTTCAGGCTTGGCGGGGACGGTCGAACTTACCGGGCTGATTAACCATTTCAGCTTCCGAATGGGCCAGCCGGCCGCCGCAATGGCGGAGCGGGTCGGCGCTTGCTATATGTAGGTGAGCCATGCAGATGCCTGTCGACCCGAAATATCCCGAAATGCGCCGCCGCCGGTTTCGTCCGATCCCGGTACGGATGCTGGTGCCCAACGTGATCACCTTGCTCGCGATCTGCGCGGGATTGACGGCGATCCGCCTGTCCACGGAAGGGCGGATGGAGTTGGCGGTGGCGGCGATCGTGTTCGCAGCCGTGCTCGATGGCCTCGACGGCCGTGTCGCGCGCATGATCAAGGGCCAGTCGAAATTCGGGGCAGAACTCGACAGCCTCGCGGATTTCGTCAATTTCGGCGTCGCGCCGGGTCTGATCCTGTACTTCTGGCAGTTGCACGAACTGAACAATGGCGGCTGGATCGCGGCGATGGTTTTCGCGATCAGCGGCGGCCTGCGGCTGGCGCGTTTCAATGCCACCATGGACGATCCGAACAAGCCGGCGTTTGCGATGAATTACTTCACCGGCGTTCCGGCACCCGCCGGCGCGATCACCGTGCTGCTTCCGATCTACCTGGCATTCCTGGGGCTGCCGATGCCTCCGGCGATGTTGACAGCGCTCTATACGCTGCTGATTGCGTTCCTGATGGTTTCGCGCCTGCCGGTGTTTTCAGGCAAAACCGTGCGCATGCGTGTACCGCCGGAAATGGTACTGGCGGTTTTCGTTTCCGTGATTTTCTTCATCGCCCTTTGTGTCAGCTATCCCTGGCATATTCTGTCGGCGGGTTCGGTGCTTTATCTGTTGAGCCTGCCGGCCGGATGGAAGTCTTACCGCGACCACAAGCGTAACGCCGACGCGCAGGCTGCGCCGCCGACCGGTGTCACCACTCCGTCAAATCCGCCGCCGCCACTCGCAGCGGTGGTCTCCGAACCGGAACAGGATAACCGGCCGGCCCGGCTGAACTGAGCGGTTGCTCGACACGGGCCTGCAACTTCATCCCTTAAGATATCTGCCATGAGTGATCGCCGAGTTGGGTTCGATCCCGATCTCGGCTATAGGCAGTCAACAGGCGGCTTCGAAAACTGGCCGGCCTCAAAAATCAGGAGAGAACGCCGTGACGAGTTCCGCAACCGCGCCGCTACCCGCCTCAGTCCTTGAAGCGTTGGCGCGCTACGACACACCGACGATCTGCAACGCGCTGGAAATCGTCGCGCCGGAACGTCGCCTGATCGGCTATACGACGAAGCCGCTGGTCTGTCCGTTTCCCGATCTGCCGCCGATCGTCGGCTATGCCCGCACGGTGACGATCCGCTCGGTCGTGGCTTCCGGCCTTCCGGCCGCCGAGCAGCAGGCGCGGCGGCTCGCCTATTACGAATATGTCGGTACCGGAGAGGGGCCGCGCATCACCGTTATTCAGGATATCGACGGCGCCGATGTGGGATATGGCGCATTCTGGGGCGAGGTCCAAAGCGCCGTCCACAAGGCGCTCGGCTGCGTCGGCGTCATCACCGACGGATCGATCCGCGACATCCCGCAATGGGCGCCGGGCTTTCAGGCCCTCGCAGGCTCGATCGGACCATCTCACGCCTGGGTTCATGCCGAAAGTTTTGGCGGCGAGGTGCGGGTGGCCGGGATGACAGTGCGTTCCGGCGATCTCATTCACGCCGATCGTCACGGCGCCGTGGTCATTCCGTTCGACATCGCCGCGAAGCTGCCGGAGGCCGCCGAACTCTGCGGCCGTCGCGAGACGCCGATTCTTGAAATTGCCCGCAGCCCGTCGTTTACACTTGAGAAGCTGAAAGCGGCGCTTGCCCGCTCGGCCGAAATTCACTGACGGAATTAGAGACGCTCGACGATGAAGATGGATGGCAAGACGGTCTTGATCACGGGCTCGACCGACGGCGTCGGCCGCTATGTCGCCGCCAAATTGGCCGCGGCCGGCGCGAAAGTCCTGATCCATGGCCGCGACAAAGAGCGGGCCAAAACTCTTGCCGATCAAATACGGGGCCGGGGGCACACTGAGCCGATCTTCTATCAGGCCGACCTGTCTTCGCTTGCGCAAACGCGCCAGCTCGCCGAAGCGGTGCTCGCCGAGCACAAACGGCTCGACGTTTTCATCAGCAATGCCGGGATCGGATCGCGAACGCTCGGGTCGGAACGACGGACCAGCGCTGATGGACACGAACTGCGGTTTGCCGTGAACTACCTTTCCGGATTTCTGCTCGCCCATCGGCTGCTTCCCCTGCTAAAGGCAAGCGCGCCCTCGCGCATCGTCAACGTCGCCTCGCTCGGCCAGCATCCGCTCGATTTCGACGATGTGATGCTGACAAAGGGCTATAGCGGCACGCGCGCCTACGCGCAGAGCAAGCTGGCGCAGATCATGTTCACGCTGGATCTTTCGCGCGAACTCGAGGGATCAGGCGTGACGGTGAACGCCCTGCATCCTGCGACCTATATGAACACCACCATGGTGCGCGAAGGCGGCATCACGCCGGTCTCTACGGTGGAGCAGGGTGGCGAGGCCATTCTGCATCTGGCGGCCGGCGACGATATGGCCGGCAAGAGCGGGCTGTTTTTCGACGGCATGCAGCCATCGCAAGCCAATCCGCAGGCCTATGACGAGACAGCCCGCAAACGATTGCGGACGCTTAGCCTGGAACTGACGGGCCTGTCGGCCGCCTGACGCAGTCGGAGGTTTGCCCAGTCCCGGCGGGATAGGCCCCAAAATATGGTTAGCAAAACGTTGCGATTGCGTCGGGATGCCAACCCGTTGGGCCATTCGCGGGTTTGATCGCTATTGCCATCAAGGTAGCGTGCTGTGCGCCAAAGTACTGGCCCGCGGCGGTTTAACCTTTACGCGTCTTTAAGTGCGGCGACGTAGGGTTTGGTTGCGTGGCTCGGGATGGGTCGCGCCACCGCCCAGAAGGGCCGGTCGTTCGCGTACGCGTTGGAGTTCCCATGGATATCATGACGAGCGTTGGGCTCGTGTCCGGCATCATTGTCGTGTCAGTGATAATGCTCATGGGCGGCGATCTGCACATGTTCATCAGCGAGCATGCTGCCATCATCGTCATCGGCGGATCGATCGCCGCTACCATGATCAGGTTTCCGCTCAGCGCTATCCTGCACGGCATTCCGCTCGGAGCGAAATTTGCCTTCACGATGAGCCGGCTGTCCGCGCGCGATCTGGTCGACGAATTGGCCCGCATCGCCGAAATCGCCCGCAAGCAGGGGCCGGTCGGTCTGGAAAAAGTCGAGACCGACGAACCGTTCCTGGCCAAGGGAATTCGTTACGTCGCCGACGGCTACGATCTCGAATTCATCCGCGACAATATGGAGCGAGATCGCGACAACTTTTTGATGCATCTCGACGAGGGCGGGAAGATCTACCGCGCCATCGGCGACTGCACGCCGGCGTTCGGGATGGTCGGCACGTTGATCGGCATGGTGCAGATGTTCGCCAACATGACCGATCCTTCCAAGCTCGGTCCGTTCATGGCGACCGCCTTGCTGGCGACGCTGTACGGCGCGATGATCGCGAACCTGTTCTGCCTGCCGATTGCCGACAAGCTGCATGGCAAGCTGCTCGACGAGGAGACCAATCGCACGCTGATCATCGACGGCATCCTGATGATCCGCGATTCCAAGAGTCCGACGCTGGTCCGGGAAATGTTGCTGGCTTACCTGCCGGAAAAGCACCGCGCAGAAGAAGGCGAGCCGGTACCGGCCTGATCGGGCTGGTCACATCGGTCCGGGAAGCAAGCGATGGCCAAGAAAAAACGTGGTGCTGCACATGGAGGAGGGCACGGCTGGTACGTGTCCTTCGCCGACCTGATGGGGCTGATGATGAGCTTCTTCGTGATGCTCGTCGCGTTCTCCACCACGGACAACAACAAGCTCAAGATTGTCGCCGGCTCGATGCGCGATGCTTTCGGCGTGCAGACCGAAGCCCGCTATTCCGGCATCATCGAATCCGATGGCCTGCCGACAAGACCGAAGCTGAAAAACACCGCGCATATTTCTCCGGAGGACGCATCCAACACGCCGACCCCGGACGAACAGGAGCGGAGCCGGACCGCCGGCGCCCGCCTGAAGATCGATCGCGAATTCGCGCTCGCTTCGGCATCATTGCGGCAGGCGTTGCAGGACATGCCGGAGCTGACGGAAATTTCAAAACACGTCATGTTTGAGGAGACCAACCAGGGTCTCAACCTGGAAATCGTCGACCAGGATGGCCGGTCGATGTTTGCCGATGGCTCCAAGGTGCCGAACGACCGCACGCGCCGGCTCATTCAGAAGCTTGCCGCTCCACTCAAGGCGACGCCGCTCCGCGTTTCCATCGTCGGTCACACGGCGTCCGGCTTTGTGCCGACGCAGAGCGACTACGGGGCGTTCGATCTTTCGGCGGATCGTGCCAATGCGGTGCGCCAGATTCTGGAGCGGGAAGGACTGCCGCCGGCCCATATCTTCGCAGTCTCGGGAAAGGCTGACAGCCAGCCATTGTTTCCCGACGATCCTTCGTTAGCGGCAAACCGTCGCGTGACCATCACGCTGATGCGCGAGGATCCGGCGCTGCCGCCCGATCTCAAGCCGTAATACCTTGGAACTACTATATTACCGTGTTCCATAGCGCGATCAAGTCGCTTTGGGTTAAGTCCGGCGTTGCCGAAGTGCTACGGTTGATCGGTTGACAGGCTTTGCAGAAGCGTCGATAGCCCGGATCAAATCAACCGATAGAGCGTTTTTCCAGCATCATGGCTGTCAGCGTCACATCAACCGAAGCCCGTGACGGGCCGGTCACGACTGGCTTTTGGGCCCTGACGCTGGGAAGTATCGGCGTGGTCTTTGGCGATATCGGAACCTCGCCATTGTACGCGTTTCGCGAAGCGGTCGCCGGTGCTGCACAGGGCCAACCGGTAACGCCGGTCATTGTGCTCGGGGTTCTGTCGCTGATCCTGTGGGCGCTTTTTATCGTCGTCACCGCAAAATACGTTCTGCTGCTGCTTCGCGCCGACAATAACGGCGAGGGCGGCACGCTGTCGCTGATGGCGCTGGGTCAACGTGCGCTGGGGCGGAGAAGCTGGCCATTGCTGGCACTCGGCGTCATCGGCGCCTCGATGTTCATCGGCGATTCCATGATCACGCCGGCGATCTCGGTATTGTCCGCGGTCGAAGGTCTCAAGCTCGCGGCGCCGGCACTGGAACACTATGTGGTGCCACTGACGGTTTTCATCCTCGTCGTGCTGTTTTCGGTTCAGAGCAGCGGCACCGCTCGGGTCGCATCGGCTTTTGGGCCGGTCATGATTGTCTGGTTCTCGACGCTTGCGGTGATGGGCCTCGTTCATATCAGCGACGATCCATCGGTGCTGGCCGCGATCAATCCCTGGTACGGCATTCATTTCCTGCTTTCCCATGGGACGATCGGATTGGTGACGCTGGGCGCGGTATTTCTGGCGGTGACCGGCGGCGAGGCGCTCTATGCGGATCTGGGTCACTTCGGACGCAAGCCGATCCAGGCCGGATGGCTCTATTTCGTGCTGCCTTCGCTTCTGATCAACTACTTCGGCCAGGGTGCGCTGGTGCTTTCCAATCCGGCCGCGATCGAGAATTCCTTCTACCGGATGGTGCCGGAGATATTGCTGTTGCCGCTGGTGGTGCTCGCAACCGCGGCGACCGTGATCGCAAGCCAGGCGGTGATCACCGGCGCCTATTCGCTGACCCGTCAGGCCGTGCAGCTTGGTCTGCTGCCGCGCTTCGAGGTCCGCTACACCTCCGAATCGCACGCCGGGCAGATCTATTTGCCGCGCGTGAACAGGCTGCTGCTGATCGGCGTCCTGCTGCTGGTGCTATTGTTCCGTACCTCGAGCGGATTGGCTTCCGCCTATGGTATCGCGGTCTCCACAACCATGGTGGCCGACGGCATCATGGGTTTCGTCGTGATCTGGAAGTTGTGGAACTGGCGCGCGGCCACCGCTGCCGCGGTGATCGTTCCGTTTGTCGTCGTCGACATGACGTTCTTCAGCGCAAATCTTTTGAAACTGCTCGAGGGCGCCTGGGTGCCGCTGCTGTTCGGGCTTGCCATGGCGATCATGATCTGGACCTGGCGCCGGGGTGCGGCGATCCTGATCGCCAAGACCCGGCGCACCGAAGTGCCGCTAAAGGATCTGATCAAGAGCCTCGAAAAGCGTCCGCCGCACATCGTCAAGGGCACCGCGGTTTTTCTCACCAGCGACCCGAATTTCGTGCCCACGGCGCTGCTGCATAATCTCAAGCACAACAAGGTGCTTCACGAGCACAATGTGATCCTGACCATCGAAACCGCGCAGACCCCGCGCGTCGACCCCGCCGAACGGGTCCGGATGGAAACGATCAGCGACAAATTTTCCACCGTGCGGCTGCGCTTTGGCTTTATGGAGTCTCCAAACGTTCCCAAGGCGCTGGTGATCGCGCGCAAGCTCGGCTGGCAGTTCGATATCATGGCGACATCGTTTTTCGTCTCGCGGCGCTCGCTTAAACCGTCCGCGCAGTCCGGAATGCCGCAGTGGCAGGATCACCTGTTCATCGCGCTGAGCCGGTCGGCGAACGATGCCACCGACTATTTTCAGATTCCGACCGGGCGCGTGGTTGAAGTCGGAACCCAAGTTACAATCTGAGTCACAATCCAATCATGCATTTTTTGCATGGCGAGGGCCCAAAATCAGGGTAGGCTATGCTCTAAGCGCAGGGCTATAAGCCGCCTCCCTTTGCTATGGTGCAGTGAAGCATTTTTGAGGCCTCCGCCCCCATGACCAGCGATGTTGTAGTTCCCGCCGTGGCAACCACGGCGGCCAATGGGCATGGCGACGCCCATTCGACTGCCACCTTCAAGGCCCTCACACTTGGCAGCATCGGTGTCGTCTATGGCGACATTGGCACCAGTCCGCTGTACGCGCTGCGCGAAGCCGTGGTGGCGGCCAGCGGGTCCTCGGGCATCGTCAGTCCGCAGGCGGTGCTCGGCGTCGTATCGCTGATCCTGTGGGCGCTGATCATCGTCGTCACGCTGAAATACGTCGTGATCCTGTTGCGCGCGGACAACCATGGCGAGGGTGGAACGCTGGCATTGATGGCGCTGGCGCAACGCGCGGTCAGTCGCGGCGCGGGCGCGATCGTGCTGCTCGGGATCGTCAGCGGCGCGCTATTCTATGGCGACGCTGTCGGTGCTTTCCGCGATCGAAGGTATCAAGCTCGTTACCGCGGCGTTCGATCCCTATGTCGTGCCGCTGACCGTGATCATTCTGTTCGCGCTGTTTGCGGTTCAGTCGCGCGGCACCGCGCGGGTCGCGGCTTTCTTCGGGCCGGTGATGTGCATCTGGTTCGGCGTGATTGCGATCGCGGCCATTTCCCCGATCATGCAGCATCCCGAAGTCCTGCTGGCGCTGAATCCGCTCTATGCCGTCTCGTTCATGCTGCATCACGGCGTCATCGGATTCGTCACCCTCGGCGCGGTGTTTCTCGCCGTCACCGGCGCCGAGGCGCTCTATGCCGACCTTGGGCATTTCGGCAAACGGCCGATCCAGACGGCCTGGCTGTTCATTGTGCTGCCGTCGCTGGCGCTGAATTATCTGGGGCAGGGCGCCCTGGTCATCGCCGATCCCAAAGCGGTCGAAAACCCGTTCTTCCTGATGTTTCCGGACTGGGCATTGTTGCCGATGGTCTGTCTCGCCACCGTGGCGACCGTCATCGCGAGCCAGGCCGTCATCACCGGCGCCTATTCATTGACGCGCCAGGCCATTCAGCTCGGCCTGCTGCCGCGATTTGAAATCCGCCACACATCGGAATCCCATTCCGGCCAGATCTATATCCCGCGCATCAATATGCTGCTGCTGATCAGCGTGGTGCTGCTGGTATTGCTGTTCCGTTCATCCAGTGCGCTGGCGTCGGCCTATGGCATCTCCGTGACCGGAACCATGGTGGTCACCGCCATGATGGGCTTTGTCGTGATCTGGAAAGTCTGGAGATGGTCGCCGTTTGCCGCCGCGGCGCTGATTGCACCTTTTCTGTTTCTCGATCTCACCTTTCTCGCGGCGAACCTTCTAAAGGTATTCGAGGGCGGCTGGGTGCCGCTGGCGCTGGGAGCCGTGGTGATGCTGTTGATGTACACTTGGCGACGGGGCAGCCGGCTGCTGTTTGAGAAATCGCGCAAGCTGGAGTTTCCGCTGGCCGATCTGGTGTCGATGCTGGAAAAACGGCCGCCGCAGCGGGTTTCCGGCACCGCCGTATTCCTGACCAGCGATCCCGTCAGTGCTCCCACAGCGCTGATGCACAGTCTGAAACACTACAAAGTACTGCACGAGAAGAACGTCATTCTCACCATCGAGACCGCGCCAACGCCGCGGATCGACCCGGCCGAGCGGGTGAAGCTGGAACAGATCAGCGCCACGTTCTCCAAGGTGACGCTGCGGTTTGGGTTCATGGAATCGCCCAACGTGCCGAAAGCGCTGGCGATCGCGCGAAAGCTGGGTTGGCATTTCGACATCATGTCGACGTCGTTCTTCCTGTCGCGGCGCGCACTGAAGCCGGCTGCGCATTCCGGAATGCCGCGCTGGCAGGATCATCTGTTCATCGCGCTCAGCCGCACCGCCAACGATGCGACCGACTATTTTCAGATTCCGAGCGGGCGGGTGGTCGAGGTCGGGACACAAGTCACGGTTTGAGTTTTTGAAGGCCGGTTGCGGCGCTTGATTTTCGCCGCGCGAGGGGCGAGGTTGGCG
>WNFL01370455.1_pt1 | contig 10543 bp, 10 predicted proteins | sample 5400361 | NCBI WGS metagenome assembly WNFL01 (sample SAMN13153351, study PRJNA577476) | soil metagenome | isolation source: 40 cm soil on Douglas fir-dominated hillslope | place: USA:California | collected 2013-09-17 | reverse complement strand
CTTCTCGGGACGGGCGCAGGCGTATGCCAGCGGCCGGCCCGGCTACCCGCCGCAGATCGCCGCGCACCTGGCGCGCGAGCTCGACTTGCCCCCCGGCGCCGTGATCGTGGACCTGGGCAGCGGCACCGGGCTTTCCTCGCTGATTTTCCTGCAGGCCGGCTTCCAGGTGATCGGAGTCGAACCGAACGCCCAGATGCGATCGCAGGGCGAGCGCGCCCTGGCCGGCCTGGCCGGCTTTCGCAGCGTGGACGGCAACGCACAGGCCACGACGCTCGATGACGCCTGCGCGGACTGCGTGATCGCCGCACAGGCCTTCCACTGGTTCGACCTGGGCGCGACCCGCACCGAGGCGCTGCGCATCCTGCGCGGGCCGGCCCGGGCCGCGCTGATCTGGAACGTGCGGCGCACCGACGAGAGCGATTTTTCTCGCGGCTACGAACAGCTGCTGCTCCAGTACGGAGCCGAGTACCCGCAGACCCGCGACGCCGCCCGCTGCTGCTGCTCGGGATCGCGGGCCTGGGAGCGACCTTCCTGCTGACCGCCCGCGTCAGTTCGGCCTCCTATCTGCCGGCGCCCGATCACAGCGCCTACGCGCCGATGATGAGCGCGCTGCGGCAGCTGTTCGACTCGATGCAGCGCGGCGGGCGTGTGCAGATGCAATACGACGCGCGCGTCTACTTTGGCCTGATCCAGACCCCGGGGACGGCTGATTCAGGACACTGAGCGATGGCAGCCCCGATCGAGTTCTATTTGGACTTCTCGTCGCCCTATTCGTACCTGGCCTCCGAGAGCATCGAGCCGCTGGCGGCCCGCTATGGGCGCAGCGTCGATTACAAACCGATGCTGCTGGGCGTGGCCTTCAAGGTCTCCGGCATGCGCCCGCTGCCGGACGTGCCGCTGAAGGGCGACTACAGCAGACGCGATTTCGAGCGCAGCGCGCGCTTCGCCAGCGTGCCGTTCCTGCTGCCAGAGACTTTTCCGATATCGACAGTCGCGCCGGCGCGCGCGCTGCTCTGGCTGAGCGATACCGATCCGCCACGCGCCGGCAGCTTCGTGCACGCGGCGTTGCGCGCGTATTTCGCCGCGGGTCGCAACATTTCGGACGTTGCGGTGCTCGCGGATGTGTTGCGCCAGGTCGGCGTCGATCCCGGGGCGGCCCTGCAGGCGATCCAGCAGACAGCCGTCAAGGAGCGGCTCAGGGAGCACGTCGATTCGGCGCTGGCTCGCGGAGTGTTCGGCGCGCCGTTCATGTTCGTGGATGGCGAGCCGTTCTGGGGCCATGACCGGCTACCGCAGATCGAGCGGTGGCTCGCGACGGGGCCCTTTTGATTCCGCCGCCGGCTGACACCGAAGGCGCGGACCGCTCGCCAGCGATGAGCCGGCGCCGGCCGGCCGTCGCGTTCATCATGGTGACGTCGCTGATCGACGTGATCGGCATCGGCCTGATCATTCCGATCATGCCGATCCTGGTCGGCGAGTTCACCAGCGGACGCGACGCGCAGGCCTACTGGTACGGCGCGGTCGCGGTCACTTACGGCGCCAGCCAGTTCCTGTGCGCGCCACTGCTGGGCGCGCTGTCGGACCGTTTCGGGCGCCGCCCGCTGCTGCTGCTCGGGATCGCGGGCCTGGGAGCGACCTTCCTGCTGACCGCGCTGGCGCATTCATTGTGGGTGATCGTGGCGGCCCGCGTGCTCGGCGGTGGGCTGTCGGCCAACTTCGCGGTCGGCCAGGCGTACGTGGCCGACATCACGCCGGTGGAGCAGCGCACACAGGCCCTGGGCAGACTGGGCGCGATGTTCGGCATCGGCTTCGTACTGGGTCCGATGCTCGGCGGGGTGCTCGGAGGCATCGACCTGCGCCTGCCGCTTTACGCAGCGGCTGCGCTGTCCGCGGTGAACTGGCTGTATGGCCTGCTGATTCTGCCCGAATCGCTGCCGGCGCACCGGCGCCGGCCGCTTTCGCAGGCGCGCCTGAATCCGCTCACCGCGCTGGCCGGCATCACCCGGCTGCATGGGGTCGGCGCGCTGGTGGCGGCCCTCGCGTTCACGACGCTCGCGCAGTGGATGCTGCAGATGACCTGGGTGCTTTATACAAACTTCAAATTCGCCTGGGGCCCGCGCGAAAGCGGCCTTTCCCTCTTCGTCGTCGGGCTGGTCGCCGTGATCGTGCAGGGCGGACTGCTGGGGCGGCTGATCCGGGCGTTCGGAGAGCGCCGCTTGATCCTGGCCGGCATGCTGTCGGGCACGCTCGCCTATGCAGGCTACGGCCTGGCCACGCAGGCCTGGATGCTGTACGCGATCATCGCGTGCAATTTCCTGGCAATGGGGTCGGTCGTGACGATCCAGGGGATCGTGTCCAAGGCGGCCGCAGCCGAGGAACAGGGCCGGGTGATGGGAACGCTGTCCTCCTTAGGCAGCCTGATGGGTGTCATTGCGCCGATTATCGGCAATTCCGTTCTGGCCCAGGTCACGTTTCTGCCGGCCTCGGATTGGCGGGTCGGAGCGCCGTTCTTTCTATCCTCTGCGCTGCAGGCGCTGGCGCTGGCGATCGCGTGGCGGCACTTTGCCGCCGGCCGCGACAGGCCCCCTGCAACGGTGTCACCCCGGCGGGCCGACGGATGAACGTTCTGGAGACCCGCCTCGAGCGCGGCGGCGACGCGTTCGTTCGCGCGCGGCAGGCGATGAGTGCATTGGTCGAGGACCTGCGCGCCCAGGTAGGCCGGATCGCGCTCGGCGGCGACGAGGCCGCCCGCACGCGTCACGTGGCGCGCGGAAAGCTGCTTCCTCGCGACCGCGTGCAGCTGCTGCTGGATCCCGGCGCGCCCTTCCTGGAGCTGTCGCAGCTGGCGGCGCTGGGCATGTACGACAACGAGGCACCCGGGGCCGGGCTGATCACCGGAATCGGGCGCGTCAGCGGCCGCGAATGCGTGGTGGTGTGCAATGACGCCACGGTCAAGGGCGGCACCTACTTCCCGATCACGGTAAAGAAGCACCTGCGCGCGCAGGACATCGCCCGCGAAAACCGGCTGCCGTGCGTGTACCTGGTCGACTCGGGCGGGGCCAACCTGCCGAACCAGGACGAGGTGTTTCCGGATCGCGACCACTTCGGGCGGATCTTCTACAACCAGGCGACGCTGTCGGCACAGGCCATCGCCCAGATCGCGGTCGTGATGGGCTCGTGCACCGCGGGCGGGGCGTACGTGCCGGCAATGAGCGACGAGACGATCATCGTGCGCAACCAGGGGACGATCTTTCTCGGCGGTCCGCCACTGGTGAAAGCGGCCACCGGCGAGACGGTCAGCGCAGAGGACCTCGGCGGCGGCGACGTGCACACACGCCTGTCGGGGGTGGCTGACCACCTGGCGCACGACGACCGGCACGCGCTCGCGCTGGCGCGCCGGATCGTGGCCAGACTGGGGCCGCAGCAGCGCGCCTCGGTCGCACTGCGCGATCCGGCGCCTCCAGCGCACGACCCGCAGGACCTGTACGGGATCGTGCCGAGCGATGCGCGCCAGCCGTACGACTGTCGCGAGCTGATCGCGCGGATCGTCGACCGCAGCGAGTTCGACGAGTTCAAGGCACGCTTTGGGCCGACGCTGGTCACGGGGTTTGCCTGGATTCACGGCATTCCGGTCGGGATCCTGGCCAATAACGGGATCCTGTTCTCGGACAGTGCGCAAAAGGGAGCGCATTTCATCGAGCTTTGCTGCCAGCGCGCAACACCGCTGGTGTTTCTGCAGAACATCACCGGATTCATGGTCGGGCGTAAGGTCGAGAGCGAGGGCATCGCGCGGCATGGCGCCAAGCTGGTGGGCGCGGTCGCCTGCGCCCAGGTACCCAAGTTCACGGTGATCGTCGGAGGCTCGTTCGGCGCCGGCAACTACGGCATGTGCGGGCGCGCGTATTCGCCGCGGCTGCTGTGGATGTGGCCGAACGCCCGCATTTCGGTGATGGGTGGTGAGCAGGCCGCCCGCGTGCTGGCCACAGTGCGGCGCGAAGGCATCGAGGCGCGCGGCGGCTCCTGGTCGCCGCAGGAGGAGGAGGCGTTCCGGGCCCCGATCCTGGCCCAGTACGAGCTCCAGGGACACCCGTACTATGCGTCGGCCCGGCTGTGGGACGACGGCGTCATCGACCCGCTGCAAACACGCATATGCCTCGCACTCGGGCTGTCGGCGTCGTTGAACGCCCCGATCGAGCCGACCCGTTTCCCCGTGTTTCGCATTTGACGGTGCAGCGCGGCGCATTTCTGTAGCATCGAGCGAGCCTGCGAAGGGCAACGGAGCGGACGATGACGCAGGGATTCCAGACGCTTCAGACCGAAGTGCGCGACGGCATGGCGTTCGTCACGATGGTGCGCGAACGCGTGCGCAACGCGTTCAACGAGTCGATGATCGGAGAGCTCGACGCGGCTTTCGGCGAGCTCGGCCAGAACCAGCGCGTGCACGCGGTCGTACTGTGCGGCCGCGGCCCGGTGTTCTGCGCCGGTGCCGACCTGGAGTGGATGGCGCGGATGGCCGACTTCAGCGCTGAGGAGAACCGTCGCGATGCGCTGCAGCTGGCGCGCATGCTGCGCACGATCTGCGAGTGTCCGAAGCCCACGATCGCCCGCGTGCACGGCGACGCCTACGGCGGTGGCCTGGGCCTGGTGGCGGCCTGTGACATGGCCTTTGCCGCCCGCGGCGCGACCTTCTGTCTGAGCGAAACGCGCCTCGGCCTGATTCCGGCCACGATCGGGCCTTACGTGGTGCGCGCGATCGGGCGGCGCAACGCGCTGCGCTACTTCCAGACCGCGGAGCGATTCGACAGCGTGGAAGCGCTGCGGATCGGGCTGCTGCACACGGTGGTCGCCGCCGAGCAGCTGGATCCGTATATCGCCGGGGTGCTGGATGCGCTGTCACAGACCAGCCTGCAGGCCACGCGCGAGGCCAAGCGCCTGGTGCACGACATCGCCGAGCGGCCGCTCACCGACCAGTTGCTGGCCGATACCGCGGAGCGGATCGCCTTGGTGCGCAGCTCCGAGGATGGCCGGGAGGGGGTGCGCGCGTTTCTGCAGAAACGCAAGCCGCTGTGGCAGGTCAGCCGCTCGAGCGCGCCGCCCGCCAAGGACGACGATGAAGAGATGTGAATTGCGTTGGCGGCTCACGCCGGCCGGGGAGGGGACCGGGCGCGGTGGAGCGAGGTCAGCACGCCCGAGCCCCCGTCATGGCGAAGGGCGTAACGCGAGCGGAACCGCACCCGGTCCCCTCCCCGGCCGGCGTGGGCCGCCAACGCTCCGATCCGCGTCGCTTCGCGCCGTTATATGTTCCGCACGCTGCTGATCGCCAACCGCGGCGAGATCTGCAGCCGGGTGGCGGCCACTGCGCGGCGCCTTGGACTGCGGACCGTGGCGGTCTACTCGGACGCCGACGCCGCTTCGGCCCACGTGGCTGCCTGCGATCAGGCGATACGGGTCGGCGGGCCGGCCGCCGCCGACAGCTACTTGAGGATCGACCGGATCATTGCGGCGGCGCGTGCCAGCGGCGCCGAGGCGATCCATCCAGGTTACGGCTTCCTGTCCGAGAACGCGGCTTTCGCCACGGCGTGCGAGGACGCGGGGCTCATCTTCGTCGGGCCGCCGGCCCACGCGATCCAGGCGATGGGCGACAAGCGGCAAGCCAAGCAGCTGATGCGTGCTGCTTCGGTTCCCCTGATCCCCGGCTACGACGGCGGCGATGACAGCGTGGCGACGCTGCAGGCACAGGCCGCGCGCATCGGTTTTCCGGTGCTGATCAAGGCAGCGCTGGGCGGGGGTGGGCGCGGCATCCGGGTCGTGGCGGCGCCGGGCGAGTTCGAGTCGGCGCTGGCCTCGTGCAAGCGCGAAGCGCTGGCGGCTTTCGGCGACGATCGCGTGTTGCTGGAGCGCTACGTGTCGAACCCTCGCCACATCGAGATCCAGGTGTTCGCGGACCGGCACGGCGGCTGTGTGTGGCTGGGCGAGCGCGACTGCTCGGCCCAGCGCCGCCACCAAAAGGTGATCGAAGAGTCGCCCGCCCCGGGTCTTGCGCCCGACCAGCGCTTGCAGTTGGGGCGGGCCGCGGTGACCGCGGCGCAGGCGGTCGGATACGTCGGTGCCGGCACGGTGGAGTTCCTGCTCGCGCCGGACGGCGAGTTCTACTTCATGGAGATGAACACGCGGCTGCAGGTCGAGCACCCCGTCACTGAAATGGTGACCGGCCTGGATCTGGTCGAATGGCAACTCAGGGTCGCGGCCGGCGAGCCGCTGCCGCTGCGGCAGGACCAGGTGCAGGTCCGCGGCCACGCAATCGAGGCCCGCATCTATGCAGAGGACCCGGATCGCGACTTCATGCCGACCAGCGGGCAGATCCGCCACTTGGCGTTGCCGGACCACGTGGCCTTCGCGGTGAAGGCCGATGGCTGCGATGGTGGGCAGCCGGCGCCGGTGCGAGTCGATGCGTCTGTTCGGGCCGGTGATGCGGTCACGCCCTACTACGACGCGATGATCGCCAAGTTGATCGTCTGGGGCGCCGATCGTGAACAGGCCCTGGTGCGCATGAGCCAGGCGCTGCAGCAGACGATCCTGGTCGGCTTGACCAACAACGTCGACTTTCTGCACCGCCTGGTCGGCAGCGCAGACTTCTCGAGCGGGCGGGTCGACACCGGGCTGATCGGCCGTGAAATTGCGAGGCTGACCGGCCCGGGTGATCCGTTCGAACTGCATCCGGTGGCGGCGGCGCTGGCGGCTCTTCTGGTCGAGGAAGCGCGCGCTCAGACGACCGACCCGTGGTCGAATCGGCAGGGCTGGCGGCTGAACGGGATCGCCGCGCGACCGATCACGTTGCGCTGCGGCTCGGAGCAGCACGACGCGACGATCGAGTACCACGCGCAGGGGCCGCATCTGGCGTCGGGGTCGTGGCAGGGGCCGCTCGCGATCGATGCGTGCGAGGGCACACGGCTGCGGTTGCGTCTGGGCGAGCAGGCCGTGGCGGCCGACGTCGTGCGCGACGGGGACGTGCTGCACGTATTCATCGGCGGGCGCCATCGCGGCTTCGCGCTGGTCGATCCGCTCGCCAGCGCCGGTGAACTCGACCAGGACGAGGATCGGCTATGCGCCCCGATGCCGGGCAAGATCATCGCGATCCACGCCTGGGCCGGCGACCGCGTGCGGCGGGGCCAGTTGCTGCTGGTGATGGAGGCGATGAAAATGGAACACTCGATCGTGGCACCGCACGATGGCGCGGTCGAGCAGGTGCGCTATCGTGTCGGCGACCAGGTCGAGGAGGGGGTTACGCTGGTGTCGCTGCGCGGGGAGGAGCCTTGATGAAACTCACGCGCTTCGAGCGCGAGGGATTCCGATGATGGCGGGCTCGACTTCCAGTTTGCCGACGCGCGTAACGCTGGTCGAGGTCGGTCCGCGCGACGGCCTGCAGAACGAGACGCAGCCGGTCGCAACGCCGCTGAAGATCGAGCTGATCGAGCGCCTGGTGCAGGCGGGGATCAGGAAGCTCGAGGCGGCCGCCTTCGTGTCTCCGAAGTGGGTGCCCCAGATGGCGGACGGCGCCGAGGTTCTGGGCCGCGTGACGCGCCGGCCAGGCGTCGTGTACGCGGCGCTGGTTCCGAACCTGCAAGGGTTCGAGGCGGCGCTGGCCGTGCGGGCGGACGAAGTGGTCGTGTTTTCCGCTGCGAGCGAAACGTTCTGCCGGAAGAATATCAACTGCTCGATTGCCGAGTCGATCGAGCGCTTTGCCCCGGTGTGCCAGGCAGCTCGCAGCGCCGGCATCGCGGTGCGTGGTTCCATTTCCTGTTCGCTCGGTTGTCCGTACGAGGGGCCGGTTCGGCCGGACGCGGTGGCGCGCGTGGCCCGGCTGATGAAGGAAATCGGGGTGCAGCAGATCGGGGTCGCCGACACGATCGGTGTCGGCACGCCCCGGGCGACCCGGGATGCGTTCGAGGCCGTGCTGGCCGTGTATCCGCTGCAGGATGTCAGCGGCCATTTCCACGACACCTATGGCCAGGCGCTGGCCAACGTGTACGCGTGCCTGCAGATGGGCATATCGACCTTCGATGCCAGCGTGGCCGGCCTCGGCGGCTGCCCGTTCGCCCGTGGGGCCACCGGCAATGTCGCTACCGAGGACGTGCTGTACCTGCTGAACGGGCTGCAGATCGAAACCGGCGTCGACATGACCCGGCTCGTCCAGATCGGCCAGTGGATCAGCGGGGTGCTCGGCCGCAAGGCCGCCACGCGCGCCGGCAACGCGATCAACGCGCGTGCCACACAGGCGGGATAGGCCGCAACCCGGACCGTCCGGCTCTGCGCCTACCGCAGCGGCGCGTTTGACATCAGCCCGAGGCCGCGTCGGGTCCCCGCACGAATCGGCAGTTGTCCTTCAGGAACGTGCCGCCCATGCTGGACGCATACACGACGGTGAGCTCGCCTGAGCCGCGATCGAACTCGTAGTTGCCGCCGCGCCCGGCATCGCGCCACCGGATCGACCTGTCCGTGATTTCCGCCGGAAACGAATCGGCCGTGCTCCTTGCCGGATCGATTGCCACGTCCCAGCTCGCTCCACTGAAAGGATTGGTGCATCGTAGCGTCGTGGACTCACTGCCGAACGCGAAGACGATGGCGGCGGCCGACAGGGCCGCCGTCACCGTAAGCGCCAGAAACAGCCGCTTCTTTGTGCTCACTTCGTGCCGTGACTCAAACCGGCGAGTAGGCTTCCTCGCCGTGTACGGCGTTGTCGCCGGCCTGCAAGGTGCTGTCCACCATCCGCAGCGATACGAAGAGGGACATCACCTTCAGGATCACGTAAGTACCGATGGCGTTCAGCACGATGATGAACCCGGCGGCTTCGGCCTGCAGCAGGAATTGCTTGAAATTGCCGTAGGCCCACCCGGTGGTGGAGGCGCCGGGCGCATTCGACCCGGTGCCGAGGTAGACGAGCATGTTGGGATCGGCCAGCACACCGGTTAGCAGGCCGCCCATCAGGCCGGCCACACCGTGGGTCGACAGCACTCCCAAGGTGTCGTCCACTTTGGACAACAGCGCGGTCTTCTGCAGCTTGTTCATGCTGAACCAGGGAATGATGCCGGCGCAAAGACCGATGATGATCGCGCCCCAGCCGTTCACATAACCTGCCGCGGGCGTCAGTCCGGCGATCATCCCGTTGATGGCCCCGACGATCGAAGGCTTGCCGTAGGCCATCGAGTCCATGGCCGTCCACGTCATCAGCGCGACCGCAGTGCAGAGGTTCGTGTTCAAGACCGCTCCGGCTGCGTCGGCGTTGGCGAAGTAAGGATCTCCGCCATTGAAGCCGTTCCACCCCAGCCACAGGATGCCGGCGCCCGCCAAAGCGATCAACAGGTTGTTCGGCGGAAAATGCTCGCGGTCGGCCTGAAGGCGTGGTCCGACGACCGACGCGGCCACGAAGCCTGAAACGCCTGCGGCCAGATGGATCACATAGCCGCCGGAGAAGTCGACCGCCCCCGCCGCTGCGAGCCATCCACCGCCCCAGATACTGAAACATCCGATCGTGTAAATGAACGTCATCCACAGGGGAACGAAGATGACCCATGCCTTGAAGCTCATGCGCCCGAGAACCGATCCCCCCAGGATGATCACCGTTATCGCGGCGAACACGAACTGGAAGTAGGTCATCGTGGCCATCGGAAATGTCAGATCGGGCATGCCCGAAGCCGCCTCGGGAACGGTGGCCTGGCTGAGTTCGAAGCCCGCCGAAACCGCCGGACCCGGCTGGCCGAGAAAGGGAAACCATTTCGGACCGAACGACATGTTGTAGGCCCACAGCACCCAGACAACCATCACGGAAGCGAAGGCGTACATCACCATGAAGGCGCTGTTGATCGCCCATTTCTTCTTGACCAGCCCCGCGTACAGAATCATCAGGCCGGGGATGCTCTGCAGGGCAACGAAGGTCGCCGCCGCAAGTTGCCAGGCGTTGTTGCCGGAATTCAACCAGGCTGGGGCCGCGACCCAGGTCCCGGTGGGTGCCGCCGCCGCTGCCGCTGCAGGTGCCGCCGCAGGAGCAGCCGGCGTTGCGGCAGGCGGCGTTGCGGCCGGCTGGTTTTGCGCACAGGCAGGAACCCAGGGCAAAAAGTTCAAAGCAACGATCAGGACAATCCCCATCAAGGCGCGAGCTCGATTCATACCGTTCTCCCTCGTCCGACCGTCGGCTGGCACCCGTCGCAAAACTCGGGGCCCCTCCCTTTGATCGGCGTTCCGCGTTCACCAAGCGATCGAGCTCTTGATGGAGTTCTTCGATCGCCCCCCAAAGCACCGGGCAACAGAGGTTCGTGTCGCCCGACGGACCGACTACCAGCAAGATTCGAACCATTGTCATTTCGATGCGATCGACGGGCTTTCGAGAGGTCCGTGCACCAACATCGGTCTGGCAACCGGACGTTTGCCCCATCTCGGTGCGTTACGGTGCTGCAGATTAGGGATCGGTTACGATGGACACCACGCCCCGAGGATTCCCCCGCATCGACGTGAGCCCAGATCTTCGACCCGGCATCACCTTTCGGCT
>WNFL01428125.1_pt1 | contig 10545 bp, 9 predicted proteins | sample 5400361 | NCBI WGS metagenome assembly WNFL01 (sample SAMN13153351, study PRJNA577476) | soil metagenome | isolation source: 40 cm soil on Douglas fir-dominated hillslope | place: USA:California | collected 2013-09-17 | reverse complement strand
AAAGACCTCCGCGCGTATCTGAGATGTCCGAGAAATATCTCTATACACGCACATCCACCAATGAGTGTACGTAGTGGAAAAATAAGGGACATACAGGCGTTGCGCTGGTGTCCAGGTGTGATTGTCTCTTATCTGTACTTCTCTCTCTACATTTTCTACAAACAACCTCAGCGAATACGCCCGATTTGGGACGTCTTGCAGTGTGATTTCTGTATGTTAGCCGAAATGAGCGGTATGGATGTAAACTGAGGTGAAGCGCCGCACGTTCTAGATACAAGCTGGATTCCTCATCAGTCAGAATGTACGCGGCGCTATCTAGCCACCTAGGGTGCTCACAGGTTCTCTTTCTTGGGATCCTGAGTCCCCATATTTATTCGATCACTTTGAGGGTGCGGTGTGGGGTGGTGCGACGTGCTTGACTGCTGTCAGATCTGTAAAGGGAATTTTTTTACATTTCCCGACGACGATCAAGCCAGAAGGTCCCGTGGGGGTTCACTTGCAAGGACCCGGTAGTAAGTACCTCACGTTTGTAGCTTTCAAGTTTTGCGCGGCCTGTTTTCCTAGTACGCTCACGGCTAGTGTTTGTCGGGATCCGCTACAAATACTTGGGGTACAAGACGAGCGAAGCAAGTCCGTTAATGATGCGCACACAGCCTTCGGGATGTGCTTTGTTCCAAATCCCGACAGTGGCGGCCCCCGACAAGCGCAGTTCTTTCGTCGTAGGCGGCGCATACTCGGGACAATACACGGACACATGTTTAGCCAAAAGCAGCGCAGCATACAATAAAGCTTGTTGAGATACGTCACTTCCCGTGACCTTCGATTGCTACCAATGTGTTAGGGATGGGACTGGAAGGTGGGTATTTTCTGGTTTGGACGTTTCCTTGTGAACTTAACACTACAATCTTCGGAGGAAGATGCTCGAATGAAATCTCGGTGTAGGGCCGGCGAAGTGCTTTCCTTCCACGTCGGATATCCACCGACCCACACATTCAAATATCATACTGCGAAACACCCTACGACCGGCGTCTCGGTCACCCTAAACGGTCAAGTGTCGTGTGCTTGTCAAGTCTGCCAATCCGTTTTAGTATTGTTTGGACGAGCCATATCCTTTCACTCAGCTGCTTCATTGGCCACCTGGACTCATGAAACCACCCAATATGAATATTTTTGCCAATTCTGGTCAGGACAGAAGCCGCCCACGCTCCTGGTTTAGCTTGAACCAACCTTTCGATCCGAAATATCGACTTGTTACCTCTGGATATTTGCAGCCACACATTCTCCTTGGTGTACGAGTTTCCTTTGCGACATTCTGCATTGTGACCTGCATCATGACCGCGGTTTATCACGTAAAGACTGGAGGGGAACCGTGGTGGTAAGTGTCACCCTCTTCAAGATATGGGTGTGATGTATTCCTTATGCCCTCACCTGAGAAGGCACTTCGATCGCAGTCATACGTGCTCCTGACACACTTCTTCGCAGGTATCTGGTTGCCTTCACGCACCTTTCCATCATCGGGTTGACGTCGTACTTTTGTGTGGCATCATTCCACACTTTATTCTTTCTCCTATCCCTCCGACGACTCGAACGAGAAGAGGTTAATAAGGCACCATGGTATCCATTGCAAAAATGGGGCCGAGTCCTACAAGGACTGCATCTTTGGCTATTTGCGACCGCTGCTACATTTCGTATGTTCACCCCAGTCCTATTTTGCCTCTCGGTTGACCCTTCTTTCTAGCATTCCTAACTACTGTCATTTGGTGGGGCCTTCTCAGAGATGAACATTCTTTCGCAACTCGTTTGAGCGGTGCGTTGCACTCTTCCAGTCGTTGGCTACTGACGTCTGATCTTGTAAATTATATAGCATGGAACAATGTCAGCGTCCATACACTGAATTCCGTTCTGATCACCATAGAAATCCTGATATCCCGGATGAGGTTATATTGGGGTTATCTTCCATTATCCCTTATCACGCTCGGGTTATACTTAAGCCTCGCATATCTTGCACACTACCTTCATGGGCGTTATCGTACGCACGCTCCGTCCGTAGTTCCCGTATACCCTCGCTGACCTGCTCTGATAGGGTACGACTTCCTTGATCCTGTGACCACAGGCAGGGGTAAAGTTGCTCTGTACTTGGGGGCGATGTTAGCTGGATACTGCGCCCTTTTTGCGATCATTTGGGTTGTTATAAAGCTACGGGAGTGGTGCTTCCCTCGTAGGGAGGGAGCCAGAGCTGTGGAGGTAACTAAGGAGGGGAGCGTGATCGCTCCCTGAAGTTTATGAACCATACTATCGCAAGCGCTGCAGGCTATGGACAGTACTGATGACACGGTACTCCACCTCCATATTCGCTGCATAGCTCGGGCCCAGTATCGGCACTGTCCTTGTTGTATTTCCTTCCGACTGGAGCCATCGTGGCTCGCCTCCGTCTCACGTTACCAGGACGTGACTTCCTTCTGATCGACGCTCAAATTCCTTGTCTCTGGTTGGGTCGTCAGACTTTCCCTGCCCACCTTGAGTGGCCCTTCGTTGCTACGTGACGCATATCCCTCTCACTGCTGGCATGAATTTGTGCTCCTAATGTGAGGGATATTATTTATCATGCTACTTAATCGATTGCCCTTTCCTACCCTATAAGTGCATCGCAATTGGTAGGGGATAGCGATTCGATTTGTGATTAATGTTCTCGTCGCGAGAATACCTCCACCACATGGAGAACGGTGAACGGCATTCAATGCGGGAAAATGTTTTGAAGACGGCGTGTCAGACGTACCCATTCAAGAAGGTCCAAAGTTGACGGTTTAAATTGGGGGCGATTTCCTACCACGCTAGTACAGTACTGGTGTGGCAAAATTGACTTAGGTAAGGTGGTTTTTGGGGTGCTAACACAAAGTGAGGAGTTCGAGCTCCTCACTGTCTGGTTTATATAGAATGTAAAGTACGGATATTTAATTATACATTGTTAATACTTTATGAAGAACGAGAAGAGTTCGGACCAGAGAAGGTTCGAACTAGAAGTCGTGTGGTGTGTGAGGCGCGCGGACTAGAAGCTGCGCGGTGTTTCAGGAATAGGGGCGGGAACCCCATATGGGGTTCTAATAAAGAATCGGGAATAGAGATTAGGGTCATGACGAATAGTTGGTCGAGGTCGTGCGTGTAGTTTCGATGCGGGATCGGTGGTTCATGTGGAAGGTCGGGGTTTTGTGCGGGATCGGGATCATGTGGGGTTATGTAGCTGCTTGTAGGATCGTGTAGGATCGGGACTGGCGTTCATGTGGGGGATCGGGGTATCGTGTGGGGTTGGATCGGGGTTTTACGGACGGAGGTCCCACATGGTGTAGATCGGGTGATCGGGATCGGGCGATCGGGTATTGGGCATGCCCGATCGGGTATTGGGCGTCGGGCATCGGCAGGGTCTCAGGTTCTAACATCGGGCACCGGGGTTATGGTTTTAGGGGTTTTTATTACAACTGGCATTGCGATGCGATTCTAGCGCACGTCGAACTCAGTGCTCACATTTCAATCTGCTTCAGGACAACCTACTCTCTATTCAACCATTGGTGGTACCCTCTCCGTTAGTTGATTCCCCGCAATTAAGGATGTCGAGATCGGACATCTCAGGATTGTCCCCGAACACGAATGCATGGCTCACTGTTACGTCCTCGTAACTCGGTAGCCGCAGCAACTTCAGAAACACTAGGAAACAATGCTGGAGCGAATCACATCGCCTGCCGACCAGGGTTGAGGCAATACATTATTGATAATTTTCCGAGTGCATTTATCACTGGGGCCACTGGTGCGGCCGCTTGCCATTGTGCCTCATCATTAATCCCAACAAGAATAGAGCGACCAGGGGGGATTTTTGTTTCAAAAGTGTAATGAGCTTGTGCCCTGCAAACCAAACAGTACTCGTGGAGGTTTGATACCCCTCATGTGTTCAAGAATGTGACGAAAATTAAAGTCAAGGGAACGCAGAGGACGTGGAAATGCGGGCGATGAAGGGTCCACAGCCAAACGAAGGCAGCAAGAGAAGAGTCTGCTGCATATTCTTCACAATGTTCCAGTGCTTCACCACTGTCATCCGTCCCTCCAAACAAAATGATGCCATTGGGCATTGCCTGCTCCTTGAAGCTCAAATATTCAGGACAGTAGCAGTGGTTCTACACATGTAATCACAGTAATATATATGCCAATGGGGGTACTGATGGTGGTCTTTGATCTATAGACCATTCGCCCTGCATCCATGAGACAGGGCAGTGCAGTCTGAGCTCTGTCAGTTGTGAGTCGTTTCTGAAGACGTTTCTTGTACGAATATTCACGGTTCTTCCTCACCTCCTCGTCCGATAGGTATGCGCCAGAGAGTGTTAATCCCACCGCTCCGACTTCGCTTTGTCTTCCAACTTGGTCCTTTCTGTGTTCTTGGGGTGGCAAATGCCTCTCACGCGGCTCGAGCTCCGCGACTTCAAGTCATACCGGTACGTAAACGACCTTTATATAGCTGACGTGTCTCTGACGCGCTCAACAGCGGCCACCATGTAATTCCTTTGACTGTGTTCACGGCGATCTGCGGATCCAATGGAAGCGGCAAGAGCAATCTCATGGACGCAATATCATTCGTTCTAGGTGTCAGAAGCGCGTATCTACGAAGTAATGACAAGACCGACTTCATTTATCGTGGTCGGCGACTTCGTGCGGCCCCCGACGAACCTTCTGGTAATGTCGATGACGATGAAGCGGACAGAGCAGGCACTGCCACAAAGTCCTGGGTGGCGGTCGAGCTTGTAGACGGAGAGAAAACGCTACATTTCAAGCGAACGTGAGTCTCAGAACCGAACCAAGCTCGGGCGGAAGCTAAGGCACATTGTAACAGAGTCTCGATGGAAGGTTCCTCGGAGTACCGCCTTAATGGCAAAGTTGTGACCTTCAAAGCGTACAACGACGCGCTTCAAGAGCAGAACATCCTCGTCCAGGCGAAGAATTTCCTCGTCTTCCAGGGGGACGTGGAAGCTATTGCCTCGCAGTCTCCCAAGGACCTCACTCGTCTTATTGAGCGAATATCGGGGTCCTTGGAACTAGCGCGCGAGTATGACGAAGCGAAGAAGGCGCAGGATAAAGCGACCGAAAGCTCGACCTTCAATTTCACAAAGAGGCGTGGTATAATGGCTGAAATCAAACAGTTCAAAGAACAAAAAAGTGAAGCGGAGAAATTCGAGAAGCTGATGAACGAGCGAGTGGGCATCGTTGGCCTTCTCTGATGGTTGGAGCTGATGCATTTTTAGGAACAATACGTCGTTGACAAGCTACTCTGGAGGTTATGGACTATCCAAGAAACCATCTCCTCGAACAGCTCAGACATCAAGAAGGCGAACAAAGAGCTGGGGAAGCTACGAGACGAACTCGGTCAACACGAAGGCGCTTTGAACGAAGCGCGAGAGGAACAGGCCAAGGCTCGTTCAGAAGTCATGAAGAAAGAAAAGGCGATTAAGAAGCAAGAAAAGGCGGTTGAGGAGAAGGTGTGTTTCGAGTGCAAACCCCCGATGTGGTTCTTATCCTCTCTGTATAGAAACCCGCCTTAGTTGCTATTGATACCCAGGTACAGCACCATGAACGGAAGATTCAAAACACCGAGAAAATCATTGAAACCATTCAACGGGACGCCAAGAAGCAGCAGGACACCCTCGGGAGGTATCGACGAGATCTAGCGGAAATCAAAAAGACTGCAGACGAAGCACAGAGCATGTCCTTTCTTTGTATTCTTGGCGTGCTAGCTGATCTTGTTCCAGAGGCCCAACGGAAGGCGTCACAAACAAGCTTGGTTCTTTCGGATGGCCACTTGGAAGAATACCGAAATCTGTGTGTGTAGAGTTACAGGCACTTCTGGCCTCTAATGCCCAACCTAGGAAGTCGCAAGCCACGACGGGGGCTATGACGGAGCGCCAGCAGGTTGAGCAGCTCACCCGTGAGCAAAAGACCAAATCTTACACGCTTGGAAACCTTCAATCGAGATGGGATGAGTTCGCGGAGCGGAAGGCAACTCTGCAACAAGAATGGGAAACCTGGAGTGAGACAGTAAAGGAGGTATGACCCTTTCTCCTTGACAATTATTTTAGTTAATACGCCGAGTAGGCAGAGGCAAAAGTATCGAGCCTCAAGTCCGACCTGGCCAACACGAAACAGCAGTTGGATAACCAGCAAGCCGAACGCAATCGCATCTCGTGCGTGACTGCTTGAGGCGCCACGTTATCACTCACCAATTGCATGCACCTTAGTCAACTTGAGGCGGAGATCAATGAACGACTCCAAGACTGCCACCAAAAACTCCTTCAGGCAGGTGTCGACCAGAAACAATCAGAGCGGGACGCCAAATTCAAAGAAACCCTTGCAAGTCTTCAAAGAATCCTGCCAGGTGTTAAAGGCCGTGTAGTCGATCTGTGCACGCCTACCGCGAGGAAGTACGAGATGGCCGTGTCAGTGGTTTTGGGGCGGAACATTGATGCGATTGTTGTGGAGACCGAAAAGGTCGCAATCGAGTGTATAGAAGTGAGCAGTTCAGATGAGATGCATGAGAACAAAGCACTGATAGTGGTGCAGTACATGCGAACCCAACGGGCTGGCCAGGCAACATTCATCCCGCTCGATACCATCAAGGTCAAGCCCTTGAACGATCGACTGCGGAACATAGAGAGGGGCGCAAGGCTGGCTGTGGACGTAATCCAGTTCGATCCTGCTGTGGAGAGGGCCATCCATCACGCGTGCGGGAATGCGCTTGTTTGTGATAACATGGAAATTGCACGGAGAGTGTGTTATGACAAGGGCCAGGAAATCAAGGGTGTGTTCATTTCTCACTAGGGGGCAAAGTATACACTGACCTGTGTTAGCTGTGACATTGGAGGGAACTGTCATCCACAAGAGTGGCTTGATTACTGGCGGTAAGAGCTCGCATAACACCAGCAAGAAGTGGGAAGAAAAAGAGATCCAAGGTTCATCCAGTCTTATGGCCCATCGGGGAAGTCTATTGATTGCTTTTTTTTTAGCTTTGCATCGTACTCGCGAATCTCTCTTGACTCAAATGCGTGACCTCAACAAGACTAAGCCGAGAGGTCGAGCAGATGAAGGACCGATGGCGGAGATGACACGGATCGAGGCGACTTTGATGGTGGCAAAGGAAGATAGAGTATGTGGATTCGCGATGGCTTGGATTTGGCCTATACCGCAGCTAACTCGTTTGGACAGAATGCCGCTCGATTGAAACTGCAAGGCATCAAGGACGAGCTCAAGCACATTGACGCCGAAATGACCAAGATTAGACCAGAGCTGCAAGAGGTGTTTCGGCATTTACCGTTATGCTTGCGAGGATTCTAATGTCCCCGCAGACAAAACGTTCCCATCAACAAATCACGAACGAGATTGATCGTTTGCAAGCGATCGTCGACAGTGCAGAGGATGGAATCTTTGCCAATTTCTGCCGAAAGATCAAGGTCACCAATATCCGCGAGTACGAGGACAGACAGCTCAAGGCTTCACAAGACGAGATGGAAGCACGCTTGCGATACGATACGCAGATTTCGCGGTTGACTCACCAGTATGCAATGCTATCAGCGGATCTTGGACGCAGCTAAACGTTTGATAGAATATCCTTTGAGGAGCGTACTTATCAGCAAACAAAAGAGCGCCTCACCAACTTGCAGAATTCGACCGAAAGTCACCAGAGAGCTCTTGAACGTCTCCAAAGAGAAAAGGAGCACGTACAGGAGGATGTAGGCGAGGCTCAGCGGGGGATCGAACGACTACAGGAACAACTCCAGCATCTACACGAGCTCCTCGAAGAGGCAAACAAGAATCTTGATGGCGTCAAGCGAACGGCGGGAAAGGTTCAGAAGGCCCATGACAAGACATTCAAGGAGATCGCCGGCAAGGTTCGACCTCCGCGTTGGTTATGCAAAAGTTGGTCTGATGCATTTGCAGAATGACCAAATCGAGGCCCTCAGCATGGAAAGGACGAGCTTGTATAGGAAATGTCGTCTCGAGGAGATCAACTTACCGCTCAAGAGTGGCAATCTGAGGAACGTACCGATGGAAGAGGTATGCTTTCATTCCACGAGAGAGCATCCGTTGACCCTATCCTAGAATATTCGCGAAGACGTTGCCATGGATGAGGATGAGGACGAAGAGACTTTTCAACGACCGCGGAAAGTACACGACTATGGCATTGAAGCCGACTTTGATGGTGTGGACGATGATGACCTGGCGGTATGCATATTTCCCTGTTGAGTGTAGTATGTGTTGAATGGGCATTCTAGAATGCCGAGTGGGGTACTCAGCTTGATGGAAAGATCGCCAAGTTATCAGCAGAGATAGAACACATGGCACCTAATATGAAGGCAACAGAACGACTTGGTGACGTTGAACATAAGCTACGAGGTGCTGAGGAGGAAGCGGATGTCGCCAAGAAGGATTCCAAGGCTGCCCGAGACAGGTTCAACGATGTCAAACGACAAAGGTCAGGAATGCGACAATTCGTAATAATCGCCACCTCACGTACCCATCCAGGACCGAGTTATTCAAGAGAGCGTTTGACCATATTGCCGAGCGTATAGATCAAGTGTACAAAGATCTCACAAAAGGCAAAGCCGCCCCCATGGGTGGAGTGGCTTACCTGAACTTAGAGGACAGTGAGGTACGGAATTCATGCCCCAGACTCTCCTCCTTAGCTGACTGGTACACGCAGGAACCTTACTTAAGCGGTATCAATTACCATGCCATGCCACCGATGAAGCGATTCCGTGACATGGACCAGCTCTCGGGAGGAGAAAGGACAGTCGCAGCACTGGCTCTTCTTTTCGCTATCCATAGGTGCGCGAGAAGCTCTAAGGACCTTTATCCTTGGCTCAAATAGCCCCGCAGCTATCAACCCTCGCCATTTTTTGTTCTGGACGAAGTCGACGCTGCCCTCGACAATACGAATGTCGCCAAGATTGCAAACTATATAAGGAAGCACGCGTCTGATACCTTCCAATTTATTGTGATCTCCCTCAAGGGTTCATTGTATGAGAAGAGTAACACTCTGGTCGGGATATACCGCGATCAAGATTTCAACTCGAGTCGCAGCTTGACTCTTGACGTAAGTGCCGCAGCAGCCCGTTGTTGTTGCACTACTCTAACCCGGTTAATTTTTAGCTCACCCATTATAGCGATTAGGCGGGTTGAGGGATTATACGTTCCGTCACAAAACTACAATGTACTAGACCATACCCGCGTGTGGCTTGCTGTAGTCTATTGTTTAGTCAAATGAGCTTGCTTTCATTTCCACCCGTTTTATTGCGGATGACTCTGTGTGATCAGACCACGGATCTTGGCGACTACCACCCCGAGAGCCAACCTTACTATCCCAGTCCCCGGCCAATCCAAGCAACGAAGTATCGCCGTGATTCATACTTTTGTGAATCCATATATTAACCCCGAGCTCAACGCTGCACTGGCCCACATCGCCTGCGAAGGTTTCTGACGCGTTAAAATCCCAAACACGGTACTTACCATCGCGTACTGGGTGTGTATTCTCTACTCATATCTGCAGAACCAAGTTCTGAAGTCGTGTTTAAAGATCAAGAGTCCAACCAGTGTTAACGTTTTCATGATGGATGCTCTATTGCACTCCAATCGCGTACCGGAGCCGTATGAAGCGACAATTTTATCGTCTATGATGAAAACCGAGGGAGACTCCATCAATTCACTTGACACGAGAATTCACCAGCTCGAACAAGATGCCGAAATGGCCCGACAACGCATCCAAAAACTTACCACTCGGCTCAAAGCAGAAACCCGCGGTCTTCGGTTTTACGAGGATGCGATAGCGGAGCTACGGACTACAAGAAATGCGCTAGGACAATCTGTCCAGCGAAAGCAAGCCATTATGTCGAGCAGGAGACGGATACCGGGAGAAATCTGGCGAAAGATATTCCTTCTGCTATGGGGGAGCGAGTTTCAGCAAATGAGTGAGGGCGAACGCCCCTTTCCAGTAGCTCTTCAAGTCGGCGCTGTTTGTCGGGAGTGGCGTGAGATTGCACAAACGACTACGAGGTTATGGAGCATACTTGATTATAGCTTCAGCCTGGAGGGGAGAGTAAGAGAACGGAAATTATATCACTACCTCGACCACATTGGCACCGCAACCCCTTATATCATCTGGCGCAAGGCGAGCGATCTTCTCTTGCCCTCTGCGCTTTGCCAGGCAACGACTGCTAAAGAACTGACCATCCTGTTGGAGCATCCGAATCGATTTAACCCTTCGCTCACGTTTCCACTTTCCACCCCTGTCTTTTCGAATCTATGCAAACTCTCCATATACTCCCCTTATTGTATCATTTACTTCATGTCTTGTTCCCTTTGGCCATTCCCATCCCTTGATACTCTACGCTTGACGGGTACTGAGATCTACTGGACACTACCCATCATTCCGCATATCAACCTCAAGAGCCTTTACATTGGAGGGACATGGGAGGGGTGGCACCCCTGGGAAAATGTGATTATTGACATCACCATGGT
>WNFL01109471.1_pt4 | contig 10545 bp, 10 predicted proteins | sample 5400361 | NCBI WGS metagenome assembly WNFL01 (sample SAMN13153351, study PRJNA577476) | soil metagenome | isolation source: 40 cm soil on Douglas fir-dominated hillslope | place: USA:California | collected 2013-09-17 | reverse complement strand
TATAACGTCCCGGCATGTTGAAGATCGGCGATCCCGCCCCCGACTTCGCGGTCGGCGCGACTTCGCTCCACCGCCTCCTGGAGAAGAAGAACGGGGCGGTGGTCTTCTTCTTCCCCAAGGCCTTCACCCCGGGCTGAACGCGAGAGGCCGGCGGGTTCCGCCGCGAGCACGAGCGCTTCCAGAAGGCCGGGTACGAGGTCCTCGGCGTCTCGAAGGATTCGCAGCCGACGAGCGACCGTTTCCGGGAATCCCTCGAGCTGCCGTACCCGATGGTCGGCGATCCGGAGGGGAAGGTCCTCGGCGCCTTCGGCGTGCGGTGGCCGCTGATCGGTCTCGCCCGCCGGGTGACCTATGTGATCGGCGCCGACCGGCGCGTCCAGCAGGTGGTCCGCGGTGAGCTCGATGCGGACAACCACGTGACCGAAGCCTGCGCGTTCGTGGCCAGGGCACGCGGCTGAAGCGCCCAGCGATCCGCGCTCCGGGCTGCCGCCGGGAGGGGATGGTACCCTTCTAGCCTCAGAATGGCGCCCTCGATTAGCGTTGTGTTCCCCATGTGGAACGAGGAAGCCTACGTGCACCGCGCGGTGGCGGCGGCGCGGGAGGCCCTCGCCGAGGCCACCGCGGACGGGGAGATCATCCTCGTGGACGACGCCTCCACCGACCGCACGGGGGAGCTCGCGGATGCCCTGGCCCGGCAGGACGCGAGGATCAAGGTGATCCACAACGAGCGGAACCGGAAGCTCGGGGGCACCCTGCGGGCAGGCTACGCGGCCGCCACCAAGGACCTCGTCGTCTACAGCGACGCCGACCTGCCCTTCGACTTCCGGGAGATCGCCCGGGCGGTGCGCCTGCTCGAGTATCAACAGGCGGACGTGCTGGCCGCCTACCGTCACGACCGCACCGCGGAGGGTCCGCTCCGGACCGTCTACACGATCGTCTACACTTCCCTGATCCGGCTCCTCTTCCGGCTCCGGGTGCGAGACGTGAACTTCTCGTTCAAGCTCTTCCGGCGCTCGCTCCTGGAGCGGATCGAGCTCAAGAGCGAAGGCAGCTTCATCGATGCGGAGTTCCTCGTACGGGCGAAGAAGTCGGGGGCGTCGATCATCCAGATCGGGGTCGACTATTTCCCGCGCTCCCGAGGGCTCTCGACCCTGGCCTCCCCCGGGGTGATCGTGGACATCCTCGTGGAAATGGCGCGCCTCTGGCGAGAGCTTCGGTAGCCTGGTTGTCCGCCGGCCGCGGGCGTGCTAATTAGGACGTTCCCGATGCTCACCGACCTCTCCTCCACCCCCATCGCCGAGACCCTCCGCCGCCTGTCCGCGGAGCGTCTGAGCGGCGACCTTCACATTCGCTCGGCCAAGCTCATCAAGATCCTGTTCTTCGATCACGGGCGCATCGTCTTCGCGGCCAGCAACCTCAAGAAAGACCGTCTGGGAGAAGCCCTGGTCGCCCTGGGGCGGATCACCGGCGAGGACTTCGAGCGGGTGTCCGCCCTCATGAGGGGGGAGCGGAAGAAGCGCTTCGGGGACGCCCTCGTGCTGGCCGGCCTCATGGACAAGAACGAGCTGGGGACCTCGGTGGCCCGCCAGGTCCGCCGCATCGCCCTCTCCATCTTCGAGCTGCCGGAGGGGGCCGCCTCATTCGAGGAGCGGCGCTGCGTGATCCCCCTCGAGTTCATGGTCAGTCTCTCCATCCACAAGCTGCTCTACGAGGGCATCAAGACGATGGTCGACGACGAGCTGGTGCTCTCCGGCATCGGCAATCTCGACCGGGCCGTCCGGCTCGCCCCCATTCCGCCCTTCCTGTTCGAAGGGAAGCGCTCCGCCGAGGAGAAGGAGATCCTGGAGCAGGCCGAGCGCCGGGTGACCGTGCGCCGGCTGGCCTGGGCCTCGGGGGGCCTTGCCCCCTCGCGCCTCAAGACCGTCTACGCGCTCAGCGCCTCCGGGATCCTCGAGTCCGCGGAGGAAGACGCGTCCCCGCGGCCCATCGTCACCATGGAGACGGGGACGTTCCTGCTCTCCGCGCTCCAACGGAGGCCCGATCCCTCGAGCCAGGACGCGATCCAGCAGGAGGTGCAGGACGAGCTGGACAACTCGGCCCGCATGGAGAAGGAGAACTGGCTCAAGGTGGCGCGCTCGGCCCCCCGCGACGAGCTGATCAGGGCCCTCGAGGAGAAGATGGAGCGCTACCACGCCTTGCGCGAGGCGGTGGGCGACGACGAGCACATCAAGACCGACATCGAGGTCATCATCGGCCGCGCTTCCGCGATGCTTCGCCTGACCCGCCAGGCTCCGCCTCAATCCAAGCCTCCGCTGCTGCCGAAGGCCGTCCTCCCGACGCCGACGCCGGCGTCCGGCCTCCGGAAGCCGGCCCCTCCGCCGGCGGCGGCCCCCCCGGTGTCGGCGCCGGTCTCCCCGGCCGCGACTCCGCTGCCGGAGCCGCTTCCTGCCGCCCCCGCCCCCGAGCCCGCCTTTGAGCTTGAGCCCGAGCCCGAGCGCGCGCCCTCTCCCGTGGCCCCGGCCTTCCCGGTGGCTCCCGTCGCGGCCCCGGCCTCCTCGGGTCCCGAAGGAGGCGTCGGGGCAGGCTCATCGAACTTCGCGGGCACGGCCCAGATCGAGCACCTGCTGATGGAGGGCGAGGTGCGCATGACCGTGTCCGACTACGCGAACGCGGTCACCGTCTTCCAGAAGCTCGTGCAAGTGGCCCCCAAGGTCCCCGCCTACCGCGTGCGCCTCGCCATCGCCATGACCTGCTATCCGCGCACGGCCAAGCAAGCGGAGCGGGAGTTCTTCGAGGCGCTGCGTCTCGATCCCGACAACGCCGACACCCACTTCCAGTTCGGCCTGTACTACAAGGCCATGAAGGCGCGCAGCCGCGCCATCGCGGAGATGCGCACCGCGGTCCAGCTCAACCCGCGCCACCAGAGGGCCGCAGAGGAGTTGCAGTCCCTCGCTCCGAAGGACTCGGCCCTCAGCAGCCTGCGCAAGCTCTTCAAGTAGACGCGCGCCGGGCCACAACGACCAGGGTGGCCGCCGATCCCAGGGCCAGGAGGGTCAGGCGGCGGTCCCCGAGGAGGCGTGCGTCCGCCCCGAACACCATGAAGAGGAGCAGGAAAACGGCCGCGGGCAGTGGTCCCGACGTTGCTCCCAGCCGTGCCGCGAGGCCAGGGCCGGACTCCCAAGGGGCCGCGGGCGGGCGGAGGGCGAGCCCGCACGCGGCGCAGAGCGTCAGGGCCCAGGCCAGCCACCCGCCCACGCCCAGGAAGGCGCGCTCGGCTTCGAGGGCCCGCCAGACGAGGCCCACCGCCACAAGCGCCGCCACTGCGGCCAGGCCGAGGGCGGCCCGGCGGAGGGCTTGCGCGACGAGCGATCCCGCGCCGCTCCAGCGCTCGGCCCCGAACGTCCAGGCGCCCACGATGACCGCCCAGCCGACGAAGTTTCCGATCGGCACGAGGAGCCAGGGCCCGGGCGGCGTCCAGCTCCACAGCCCGGCCCGCACCGCGACTGGCTCCATCAACAGGTCGAGGCTGATCCCGAGGAGGGCCGCCGCCGCCGCGCGAGCAAGCGGAGTCGCCGCAATCCGCGCCCCGAGCGCCATGGCGGCGACGATCACCGCCGCCCAGGTCGCGGCCACCGCCAGCGGCACGCCACCCGGGGCGGCGCGCCAGGCCGGACCGTACTCATGCGAGGCGAAAACGGCGATTGCGGTCCGCTCGAGAGCGTAGCCGTAGGCCACGAGGGCCAGGAGCTCCACCGCGGCGCGCGCCGTCCCGAGAGCGCGCCGGGCATGGGCGGCGGCGAGAGCGAGAGCGAGCGGGGCCACCACGAGCTCGAAGAAGGCGGGCGGGATGGTCACGAGGGCCTTCGCCTCACTGGTCCCTTGGCAGGGGTCGCTCGGTGAGCTCCGCCATGCCATGTCCCACCCGGCCATCGGCCTCGTAGCGCGTGAAGTTCTCGTGCAGGACCAGCCGGTAGGGCCGCCCGAGCAGGTGCCGGCCTGGCCGGCGCTCGACGTCCACCGGGACCGTGATCGTCCGAACGACCGTCCCTCGTAGCCGCAACGGCGGTCCCGCCGCGGTGGTGACGCGCAGGTCGAACGCGCGCACCGCCGGGCCTTCGCGCTCGGTCAGCCCGCCGCGCCAGACGAAGCCGCCCTCCACGAGCCGTCCGTGGGTGCTCACCGCCAGCGCGTGAACGGCAAGGTCGGGGCCGAACCGCACCGAGAAGAGGCGCCAGTGGTCGGCGGCCTCCCAGCTTCGGCGGCCCCAGGAATGGTCGCGGCTGCCGGTGCCGGCGACCGCGACGCGCCGGCCGTCGATGACGACGACACCTCGCCACACGCCGGACTGCTCCAGATGATGCGCGCCCAGCGGCCCCAGGGCGCGGAGCGTGTCCACGGGAAGGCCGCGGCAGTAGTCCACGGCCGGTGTCGTGGGCTCGAGGGTCAGGTCGATCTCCACGTCGACCGTGCGCGGCCCGAGCAGGAGACGGAGGCCCGGACCCGGAAAGCCTGCCGCTTCGTGGCGGGCGAGCCGCGTCTTCGCCCGGAAGCGGAACGGGTGCCATGTCACGCGCTGGCCGGCCACCGCGAAGCCGCCCGCGTCCGCCTGCGCCGGCGCGCGGTCCAAGCCGAAGAGGACGTCACTCGCGCGGTCGCCGATGGCCAGGACGGACTCGCCCCGGCCTCCCGGCCGCACTCCGGCCGAAGCCACCAGGACGAGGCCCGTGGCCGGGTCCTGTACGTTCAGGTAGACGCTCTCCCGAGCCTGCGGGTGTGCCTCGAGGGCGTGGAGTGACTCGCGGCTCGTGTCCTCCGCCGCGAGCAGCGCGGGGCTCGCGGTCCCAAAGGCGCCCGGTCCCGGCGCGCCCCCGGTGGTCCCCACGCTCTCACCGGCGCCGGCCTCCACCTCAACCGTCCCCGCGCTCCCGTCGACGACGAGACGATCCCCGTTGCGGAAGCGCCGGGTGGCCTCGCGCACGTCCACCACGCACGGCACGCCCAGCTCGCGCGCCACCACCGCGCCGTGGGACAGGGTGCCGCCGATCTCGGCCACCGCGCCGGTGGCGGTAGCGAGAAGCGGGCCGAGGGCCGCGTCCAGCACCGTCGTGACCAGGACTTCTCCCGGCTCGAGGCGCAAGGGGTCGCCGGGGAGAAGCACGCGCGCCGGACCAATGGCGACGCCCGCGCTCACTCCGATGCCACGGCCGCCGCTCTCGGGTCGAGCCTCGGCCCCCGAGAGGTCCACCTCGCGGGGCGCCGGCAAGGCGCCTTCGCGCTGGTGGCGGCGCCGCCGTCGTTCGATGAGGGCCCGGCCGGGCGGCCGGCCCAGCACGGCGCGCCGAAGCTCTCCGAGCTCGAGGAAGAACACGTCGTCCGCGCGCGCGAGCGCCCCCGAGGCCGCCAGGTGGCGAGCCGAAGCCCGGGCGAGCCGCCGCCCGTGGTGGACGAGCGCCACCGTGAGCGACTTCGTGCGCTCACGCTCGCGCACCGCGTCGCGAGCGCCGTGGATCGCGGAGCGCAGCAGCGCCCGCCGGAACGGGCCGGGTCGGGCGAGCAGCGCCTCTTCGTCGGCGCGGCGCACCTCGGCCCTGGCGCGGCGGCTCCACTCCGCGGTCCGCTCGCCCTCGGCCAGGGCGGCGAGGGCGGCCAGCAGGGGCCGGGGGTCGTCTTCCCACGCGGGCGCGGCCAGCTCGCCCTCCGACACCGCGCGATGGCCGAAGAGGTCGAGGAATCCGCGGAGACGGACAGCGAGGACGGGCGGGGCATCGGCGAGGACTCCCTCCGCGGACGGCCGCCCCGCGGCCCGTCTCAGCCACAGGGCCCAGCCCTCGTGGCGGCTGACGTCTTCCGCGAGGGCCTCCAGGGCGAACGTGGGCGCGGTGCTGGCCACGTCCGGGAGCCCCGTGACCAGCCGGTTGACGCGGCCCTCGACGTCACCCGGGGCGAGACGGCCCAGGAGGCCACCGAGCAGCGCCAGGCGGAATCCGCACGCGCCCGACGCGGCCACGTGGGTGAAGGCCAGCTCGCGTCCGCGCTGCGCGAACACGTCGAGGTATCGGGCGAGCGCCTTCTGCCCAGCGTGTTCGAGAACCTCGCGGCCCGGCAATCCCCGCACCGCCGCCTCCGCCTCGAGGACCCGGGCCGGGAGTCGTCGCGCGAGGCCGAGGAGGCGCAGGCCCACGAGGACGAGGCGGGGAATGGCCGTGAGCCGCAGCGGCGGCGGTGCGCCCGAGGCACCTCCGCCGAGGATCAGGCGCTCGGCGTCGGCTGCGGTGACCCCGGGCAGACGTCGGGCTACGTCGACCGAGAGCGAGAGGTTCATGTAAAGGCGGCGACGGTAGAGGACGAGAAAAGGGCCGGTCCCCGCGGTCACGAGGCCCGCCTCTTCGGCGACCCCGCGGAAGCCGTGCTCCAGGAACGTCCCTACGGTGGACCACGTGAGGGGCGTGACCGGGTCGGGCAGGACTTCCCCGACGTTCGCGCGGGTGAGCCGCCGCAGTCGCCTGTCGGGCCGCTCCTCTGCCTCCACGGTGATGGGGCGAGCCTGGAGCAGGACGGGGCCTTCCGGACCGAGCGCCCACTCGACGTCCTGCGGCGCGCCGAGGGTGGTCTCCACGCGACGGGCGAGCTCCACCACGGCCCGAAGGCCGGGCTCGTCCAGGCATCCCGCCGCGGGGCCGCCGGCGTCCTTGAGCGCCCCACTCTTCCGGTCGAGGACGTAGCGGTCCGGGGTGATGGAGCCCGACACGACCGCTTCTCCGAGGCCGGGGTGCGCCTCCACCAGGAGGGCCGTGGGGTCGCGCGGGTCCTCGGTGAAAACCACGCCGGCCGCGCTCGGCGCCGCCATGCGCTGGACCAGGACGGCCATGCGCCCCGCCGCGGCGCCGAGCGCGTGCGCGTACGCGGCGGCGGCGCCGGCCGACTCGCGGCAGAGGCGGACCGCCTCGCGGAGCGCTTCCTCGCCGACGACGCCGAGGACCGTGCGGTACTGGCCCGCGAAGCTGGCCTCGGCGGTGTCCTCCGCGGTCGAGGAGGACCGGACGGCCACCGCCCCCCCGAGCCGCGCGTAGGCCGCGGCCGCCGCCGCAACCGGCGTGTCCGCGGGCAGGACGAAGCCGTCGGGGACGGGAAAGCCCCGCTGCCGGAGCCGCGCGAGGGTGAACGCCTTGGCCCCGACTCGCGGGCGATCGGGCTCGGTGATCGCGTCGAGCCAGAGGACGGCGGGTTCGTCGTGCACGCGCGCGGATGTTACCAGGGGCTCGTGAGGAACTCGCACACGACGGTGGTGGTGAGGAAGACCAGCGCGAGCCAGGCCTCGTAGGGATGGCGGGCCTTGAAGGCGCGCCAGGCCCAGGCCGCGGCCAGGAGCACGGGAATCATCAGGCCGACCGTCGCAAACGCCCCCGCGAAGGACAGCCGCCCCTGCCACGGCGCGAGCAGGCCCGGGCCGAAGATCCCGCCGAAGAGCAGCACCAGGTGCAGCACGTACACGAGCAGCGTTTCGTGGCCGAGAAGGCTCAGGGCGGCGACGCCGGGCAGCGGCCGCCGGGAGGCGGCTTCGACGAGCAGGAGGAGCAGCAGCAGGCCGCCCAGACGGATGAGGACGTAGGCCGGAGAGACGCCCCAGAAGCCGACCCGCCCCTCGAGGAGCGGGGTCAGCCCGGCCCCCAGGCCCAGAAGCACGAACCCGGCGAGGAGCGCACGCCGGTAGCGCACCGCGGGCTCCTGCCGCCCGAGGGTGGATCCGGCGAGGGTCCCCGCGAGGACGAATGCCGAAAACGGGAAGACGGGGAAGATCGAGCCGCTGCGCTGGTCGAGGTAGGCCCCGAGCGGCGCGGGCAGGCTCGCCGAAAGGCCGGACGCCCAGACGAACGGCCCCAGGACCAGGATCAGCAGGCCCAGGGTCGCTCCCGCGAGCGGCCACCGGGGCCCGGCCAGCCACTGGAGCGCGATCACGAGGAGCTGGGTCACCGCGATCACCTGCAGGGCGTCGCAAGCGAAGAGCGCGGCCCTCTCCACCGGGGTCGCGGCGGCGAGCGTCTTCCCCAGGGAAAAATACGGCAGGTGCAGGAAGTATCCGACGCCGAGGACGAAGAGCAGCCGGCGTGCGCGCCTGAGGCTGGCCCGCAGCGAGAGCGGGGCCCGTGGAAGCCCGGCCACGAAGCCCGACGCGAAGAGGAACCCGGGGGCGGTCGTGCCGTGGAACATGGTTTGAAGGACGTACCAGGGCTCCGCCCGAGCGGCGGGGGTGAGGAGGGCGTCGCAGACGTGCCCCTGGACCATGACCAGCGCCATCAGGCCGCGGAAAGCGTCGATGTAGAACTCGCGGTTGCCCGGACGGCGGGAGGGTGGCGCGGTCAGTGGCTCATGACCTTTGGCCATGGGGCGCCCGCTGGGGGACGTCGTTTCAACCGACGATCAGCCCACTTCCCTGGGCGGCGGCGTCCTGGACGTGTTTCAGGAGCACGGGCTCGGGTTGGGCGCCCACGAACTCGACGGTCTCGCCCAGCACGGTCTTCGGGACCGACGAGACCCGATAGTGACGGGCCAGGTCCGGGTAACCCGTCACCTCCACGCCGTCGGCGGTGACCTGGTCGCTCTCCAAGGCGAACTTCCAGGCCAGGCGGACCGCCCGGGGGCAATGGGGTCAAGTGGGAGTCGAGAAGACCTGGATGTGGACGGGCCGCGCGATCTCCCGCAGCGCCGCCCGGGTCTCCGGGGCGAGGCCGCTGTCGCCGCTCGAGACGTCGAGGATCGCGTCCACCAGCGAGCCGAACTCGTATCCGCGCCCAGGACCGCGATCGCCGGGATGCGGGCGATGCCGAGGGACTCGGCCTTCTCCTTGTCGAGGACGAAATTGTAGGACTCCGCGGAGAGCTTGGGGTCGAGGGCGCAGAGCTCCTCCACCAGCCGGCGGACCTCTTCCGACTCCGGGTCCGCCAGGGCCTGGGAGAAGACGACGAGCCGCACGGGGTTCACGAGGCGGCTCCACTCCTCTTTGAGCTGAGCGGCCGTCTCGTCGTCGATCACTGCCACCCTTTTCTCCGCCGACGAGTATAGCCCTCCTCCACTAGACCCAGGTCGGGAACCAGGTCCAGAGGCCCCACCGGCCTAACAGCCGCGCCTGCCACCACACGGAAGGGACGGGCAGGGCGGTGAAGAAGGGCAGGAACAGGACGAACAGGGCGAGCACCACCGCGACGTAGGCGCGTGCGGGGGCGGTGCGCCAGTAACGGTCGAGCAGCATCCCAAGGCTCAAGCAGGCGTAGGGGATCGCCTCGAAGAGGTAGTGGCCGTAGTTCAGCGTGCGGGGCGAGACTCCCCAGGGCAGGTACAGAAAGCAGAAGCCCGCCCCCGAGAAGATCCGGCGCGGGTCGCGCTCGCGGATCCCGGTGACGAGGGCCCACACGGTCACGGGGACGCTGGCCCACCACAGCGCGGGGTTTCCGAGGGCGAGGATGCCCCGGGTCCAGCCGCCCTCGTACTTGAAGAAGTACCAGGTCGGCCGGTAGAGCCAGGGCCAGGTCCACCAGCGGCTGAAGTACGGGTGGGTCGCATTCAGGTTCGCGTGGTAGCTCCAGATGTCACGCTGGAGGGTCACCATTTCGGGCAGGGTGTGTCCCTGCAGCATCCACGGAAGGTAGCTGAGGACGTAGATGCAAAGAGGAAGGACCAGGAAGGCGAGGGCGATGAGGAGAAGATCGCGGGTGCGGTCGGCCCAATCTCCGGGGAGCCGGCGCTCGGGAGAATCGAAGAGGGGCCGGCCCCGCACCACCAGCAGGACCAGGCCGAGGAAGCCCCAGGCCCAGAGGCTCGTCCAGCGCGTGGAAACAGCGAGGCCGAGGAAGACGCCCGCCACGCACATGGGGACGAAAGTAAGCCGTTCCGCGAGCGCCGCCCGCACGATCGCGAAGGCGGCGCAGATCTGGAAGAGCACCGCGAAGATGTTGGTCATGGCGATCCGGCTCTGCACCAGGTAGACGCCGTCCGCGAGCAGGAGGACCGACGCGAGGAGGGCGGCCGGCTCGCTCCCGAGCACCCGACGCGCGAAAAGGTAGAAGACGGGTGCGAGCAGGCTCCCCGCCATGGCGGGGACGATGCGCCAGGCCCACGGCTTGTAGCCGAAGAGCCAGACCCCCACGGCGATCAGCAGCTTGGCGGTGGGCGGATGCACCCACTCGGTCGGTGGATCCCCTTCGAGGTACTGCCGGGCGGTCTTCGCGTGGTACACCTCGTCGAAGTACTCCTCGGAAGGATAGGACAGGCCGGGCAGCCGGAAGACCGCCGCCAGGACCAGGAGGAGGAGGGCGATCCGGAGGTCGCGGCTCATCGAGTCTTCTTCCGGGCCCCGTTCATCAGATCGAGCGCGTAGTTGATGGGGACGCCGAAGGAGTTCCCCCCGAACTTGGAGAGCACGGCGTACTCGACCCCGACCACCAGGCCTTCCTTGTTCAGCACCGGCCCGCCGCTGCCGCCCTGCGTGGTGGGGGCGTCGAAGACGATGTCGCTCTTCGTCACGTCTCCGATGTGTCCCTGGGTGGTCGA
>WNFL01049471.1_pt1 | contig 10545 bp, 6 predicted proteins | sample 5400361 | NCBI WGS metagenome assembly WNFL01 (sample SAMN13153351, study PRJNA577476) | soil metagenome | isolation source: 40 cm soil on Douglas fir-dominated hillslope | place: USA:California | collected 2013-09-17 | reverse complement strand
GCTCCGGCCGGCAGCCCGACGGCCGTCAGCGACGCGATCGGATCGCCGTCGGGATCCGAGGCGGTCACGCTCACGCTGAGCGGGGCGTTCTCGGAGCCGGCCACGGTAAGCGGGGCCGACGCGATCGGCGCGCGGTCCACGTTGGTGACCGTGATCACCGTGGACGACGAGACGGTGTACCCGCTCTGGGCCGTGAACGTGACCGTGTAGGAGCCCGCCTGGTCGTAACCGGGCGTCCAGCTCAGTCGGCCGGTGGTGTTGCCGGGACCGGGCACGAAGGTCGCGCCGGCCGGCAGCCCCGTCGCGGTCAGCGAGTTGATCACGCCATCCGGGTCCGAGGCCGTCACGTCCACCGTCAGCGCCCCGTTCTCGGCCACCGTGGCCGTGGCCGGCGCCGTCACGACCGGCGGCTGATCGCCGATGATGTATTGATCCACGACGCTGCCCTGGGTGCAGACCACGTCGTTGATGTTCTTGGACTGGTCGCCCGGCGGTCCGCAGAACGCCACGACCTCGATCGAGGTCGCCGTGAAGTGGACCTGGACCGCCACGTGGTGCATGGCGCGGAACGCGGACCACGCAGGCGGCGGGCAGCCACCGGTCCACAGGCAGGAGCCCGAGGCCTGCTCCAAATTCGCCCCGCCGGTGCCGGCCGTGATGTGAACCACGCCGTTCTGCGGATACGACCGCTCGTAGTCGTGGCTGTGGCCATTCAGGTTCAGCTTGTACTTGTCGTGGGTCGCGCCGAGGCTGTCCAGACAACCGCGCAGCGCCAGATCCCCGGCGTGGAAGCCGCTGGAGTAGGCCGGACGGTGCCCGATGGTGACGATGAACTTGATGGCCGGATCGGCCTGGGCCTGATCCATCAGCGCGGGCGCCAGTCGAGCCAGGCCCCGGTGAACGGTTCCGGATAGGCGATGAACCTCCCGTTGCCGTAGTCGAACCAGTCCCAGTCCTCACCGCCCGCGTCGATGGCCGGCACGCCCGGCGACGTCTGCGGATTGGGAAAGTCGAAACGACCCTTGTAGTTCCTGAAATCGTCGCCCGCCTCGTCCCATTCATGGTTGCCCCACGCCGGCATGTAGGCCGCGTCCTGGGACCAGACCATCACGTCGTTGAAATGCCGATCCACGGCGGTCTGATCGGACGTGTTGGCGTACGTCAGGTCGCCCACCATCAGCGCGAACGCGGGCCTTCCGGCCGCGATCATGGACTGAAGCACACCCATGCGGGGGCTCAACGTGGCGTCGCCGATGTCGGCCTCGACGTAGGCGACGAAGTCCGAGGTCCCGCGTACCGGCGGGGTGTGGAAGGTGTGATCCGGCCCGAGGTGGCGTTCTCGAGCAGCCCGGTGAGCCTCGCCTCCCAGAACGGCCCGGGCGACGAATACGGGATCGGGCTCGGTGTGACGCCGGTGGCGGTCTGGCCGTAGCTGGTGCTCTGCCCGTAACGGATCGTGGCATCGAACCCGCGCCAGTCGAAGGTCACCGCCGTCTGACCCACGAACGTCCAATGGATCTCGTCCGGCAGCGTCCCGGTCGGTGCCGGCTGCACCGTGACGACCCGCGTGTCGGGCGTCGGATCGGGCTTGCCGAGCGCGTCCGTCACCGTGAGGGTGACGCTGTACGTTCCGGGCGTATTGAAGATCACCGGGCCCGGCTCCAGGGCGGTCTGGTTCGGCGCGCCCCCGCCGAGGTTCCACAGGAAGCTCATCGGTCCACTGGCGTCGGGATCGATGGCCGTGCCGGCGAGGTAGGCGGCCTGCCCGGCGTAGATCGTGGGGTTGCCGATCGGCTGGTCGATGGTGCCGTTGGGCGCGATGTTGGCGCCGGACACCGCGACCGGGACCGACGTCGTCGCCGTCAAGCCGGTGTTGTCGGTGACCAGCACGGTGGCGGTCCAGTTGCCCGCGTCGTAGGTGTGGGCGGCCGTGGCCTGCGGCTGCGGGCCGACAATGGTGCCATCGCCGAAGTCGAACCGGAACGAGGCGATCGCGCCTTCGAGGTCGTAGGAGCCCGACGCATCTGCCACCACTTGCAGCAGTGCCTGGCCGGTCGACGGGGTGATGGCCAGCGCGGCAGTGGGCGTGTGGTTGTACGAGAACTCGAGCGCGCCCAGGTCGGCATAGGGCACCGGCCCGGCGCCGGTGTTGGGCGTGGCCGGATCGTCGCCGCGAGCGTGGCCTTCGGCATCGAGCGTCGGCCAGTTGGGCACGCCCGAATCCGCGGCGTCGACGGCCGGGGAGCCGGTCAGGAGGTGGAAGTCCCCGCCCGCCGCGTTCGCGAACCGCGGGTTGGCCTGGACCGAGTGCACGTCGTTCCCGGTCGCCGCGCTGAAGGCCGCGATCGTCGCGTACTGGGTGGTGCCGAACTTGATCGGGTTCCGGGTGGTGGAGTTCCAGAACAGGTTGCGATCGGACCGGAATCCCACCGAGGACGAATCGTTCACCCACAGGTTGAACTCGTTCGTCGTCAGGCCGTTGTCGATCGCGATGCAATCGAAGATCGAGCCGTTCATGGCCTGACCTTCGACCGAGAAGCCGTCCTTGAAATTGTGGTACGCGACGTCCCCGACATGGGTGACGCCGGTGGCGTACAGCTGGTCGAAGCCGTGATCGCCGTTGTTCCACGCGATATTCTGGATCGAAATGCAGTTGTTGGAGCCTTGCTCGATCTGCATTCCCGAGTCCTGATTGTCGTGGAGCCGGTTGCGCTGGAGCAGGTTCCCCGGCGAGCCGTAGACGCGGATTCCGGTCGCCTTGCGCGAGGGCGGGTACACGTTGCGCATCGACTCGTTGTCCTGGACCGTGCAGCCCGTGGTGCCGGTGGTGCTGCTGGTCGTCAGCAGGATGCCGTTGTCCGCGTTGTCGGAGCAGACGTTCTTCTCGATCAGGTCGCCGGTGCAGCCGGTCAGGTAGATCCCGTACTTGAGGTTCCAGGTGCAGATGTTGTTCCGGATGATGCAGTTGTTGCTCGCGGTGTTGAGGTAGATCGCGCGATCATCGGTGTGCGTCACGGTGAACCCGTCGATCGTCACGAACGAGCGTCCGGCAAGGTAGATGCCCTTGGTCCGGCGCCCGACCAGCAGCTTGCGCGTGCCGGGATTCGCACCGCCGATGTTGACGTACAGGCCCTGCCCGGAAACCCAGGTGAAGGCGTTGGCCGGGAGCGAGCCCGGCGCCGCGGTCGAGGAGGTGAGCCGCGCCCCATCCAGGAACACCTGCTTCGGGGCCCAGGTCACGCTCGCGGCCAGGAACACGTTTCCGGAGGCGAGGCTCCACAGCGACGTGGACGAGAGGTCATCCGAGCCGTCCACTACCACCGGACCGCCCAGGGCCTGGAGGACGTACGGATTGCCGGCGATGCCGGAAGCGGGCACCGAGACCGACTCGCGGTAGGTGCCCGGCTTGACGTAGATGACGTAGCCGGGTCCCTTGTTCGCGTTGAGGGCCGCCGTGATCGAGCAATAAGGCTGCGCCTCGGTCCCGGGGCCGGCGTCGGAGCAGGACGCGCTCGAGTTGTCGACGTAGACGATGGTCACCGCGGCATGCGCAGGCGTCGCGAGCAAGGGAAGCGCGAGGGCGAGGCAGGTGGCGAAGACGGCCAGGCGGGTATGGCGAACCCATGCGGCAGTGACTGATCTACGCAAGATGCGGCCTCCTAGGGGTGCTGCTGATCCTGCGGATATCAGGCACCGCGGCCCAAGCGTTGCGGCGGTATGAAACGCCGGTGATCCAGCCTTTGAGTGAGATGGAGTGCCCAGCGTTGCCGAAGGGGGGGCGGGCGGCTGGATCCAACCTACATATACAAAGTGGCTCGAACCTGTACTTCTCCGAGCCTCAAATAGTATACACGGTTTGCCCTCGGCATATCACCTATTTTTTAGGTTCCCGAGCGGGCGCAGCTTGACCACGGGCCGCATCATGCCGTGGCCCTCGAAACACTCCATCACGCGGTCGAGCCTCTCGGAGGACCGCACTGGCAGTTCCTTGCGGGACAACAACTTGGCCCCGCGACCCCGGCTCATGCGGAAGCGGGTGACGTGGCCCTGGGCCGGCGCCAGGCCCCCTTGCTTGCGCGCGGTCTCGATCAGGTGCCCGGCGCCGTGGTCGTAGGAACGCAGCCGGGTATCCACGTTGGCGCCCCCTATTCCGAGGAAGGAAGGGACATCGTACATGCCCGCCACGAGGGCGGGCTGGCCGGGCTCGAGGCGGCAGGCGTTGTGCCGGGCGACCCACGAGACCCCCTCGGGCGATACGCGCTCCTCGATCCCGTTGTGGCTGATGTCGCAGAACAGCTCCCAGGCGAGCCCGGGTGAGATCGCCTCGTGCAGGCCGTCCACGATCGCGCGCACCGTGGCGAGCCGGTAGGCGTAGCCAAAGTTGATGGCCATCGCGAACGCCTGGCGCATCAGCCGCCCCTCCTCGGAGTCGGTGGGCATCGGGGTCCACCGGTTGTTGCGGAAATGGAGCGCCCACTTCTTCGCGGCCGACCCCTTCCCCATCCGCTGGAGATAGTGGAACAGGAGCTTCGAGGCGAAGAACAGCGGCACGCGGGCCGGCTGGAGCTTGCTGCGGCGCGAATAGTGATTGAGCAGGGTCGCGCTGAAGGGGCCGGGACCGAGGTGATACATGACCACGACCTGCCCGACCTCGAAACCCCAGCGCGCCGCCAGCTCGGGGTCCGGCAGCGCTTCGACGACCTGGACCTCGAGAAAATGGTTGCCGCCGAAATTGAGCCCCATCTCGGAGCGGCTGAAGGTCGTGAGCAGCAGCTGGAGCGGGACCACGTCGACCAGGGATCCCGGCCCGAGCCCGTTCGGGGGCACGCATCCGCCATCCTCGAAGTGCTCCGCCACCGACGCATCGAGCTGGTAGCGCGACAGCAGCGCGCGCGCGCCCCCGGTCAGGGTGCGGCGCAGCTCGGCCGTCGAGATGCTGTAGCGGTTGGTGTCGAAGTGGTTGGCGGCGGAGCTCGCGTTGACGCGGGTGAAGAACGCCGCGAGCCGCTCGGGCGAGAGGTCGTCGACGTGCAACCCGGTCTTCACGACCCCCATGCCGTCGTTCAAGGGCACCTCCATGTCCTCCTTCCAATGCACATCCGGGAGTGAGAGCACGGACCCGACGTAGGGCAGCGCCGAGAGCTCCTCCAGCGATTGGCGGATCGGCGCCGATGGTTCCTCGCCGATGGACAGCAGCGTCAGCTTCTCCAATGAATTCCTCACGATGGATGCTCCGCGCGCGAGAGCCATCCCGATCCCGGCAGGCCGAACGACACGTAGACCCCGCGGATGACCCGGAGCTCGCTGCTGGAGAACGCCCGCAGCGCCAGCAATAGCATGACGTACACGATCGCGCCCAGCACGGGAACCAGCACGAGGTTCCCGTGGCGGAGCAGGTACACGACCCCGCCCATCCCGAGTGCGGCCGCCAGCGGACGGGCGGCCTCGCGCGCCAGGTCGCCCGGTGGGGAGTACTGGGCCAGCGCCATCTGGCACACCACGGTCACCGCGACCTCGCCCCCCAGCAGCCCCACGCAGGCGCCAATGAAGCCCCATGAGCGGATCAGCGCCGCGCTCAGGGCGACGTTGACCGCCAGCCCCACCAGGATCGCGCCCAGATACGAGCGCTGCCGGTCGAGCGCTGTGAGCATGTAGCGCGACATGAGGTTCAGAAAGATCAGGCCCAGCCCGAGGCTGATGATCATCAGCGCCACCCCGGCCTTCTCGAAGCTGCCGTGGCGCAGGAGCAGCGGGACGATTCGCCCCGACAGGAGGAACAGACCGACGCTGATCGGCAGCGCCACCAGGAACTGGAACTTGATCGCGCTTCGCAGCACCGGGCGCACGGCCTCCGGGCCGTGCCGCGCGGCGCGGGCCAGCGACGGAAAGGCCGACACGCTGAAGGCCGACGAGATGAACCCGAGCGGCTGCGAGAGCATGTAGCCGACGTTGAAGTAGGCGACGTCCGCATCACTCCCCAGCCCCTTGAGGAGCAGGACGCCCGCGCGCCCGTACAGGACCACGGCGAACATCGCCAGGCCGAACGGCAGGCCCTCGGCGACCAGGCTCCTGAGACGCGGCCAGTCCGGCGCGAACACCGGCCGGTAGAAGAGCCGTCGCGCCAGCAGAAGGCCGATCCCCGCCCGGAGCAGGAACGCGAGGGTGGCGCTGCCGAGGACGAACGCGAGCGGGGCCTTGAACGCGACGCACAGCACGATGCCGGCGAGCCAGGCGACCTGGCTCACCATCAGCAACACCGCCTCGAGGTCCTGGCGGTCGTGGCCCCTGAAGATCCAGACGCCCACGTCCTGGCTCAGATCGATGAGCGCGGTCGCCGTGACCAGCAGGATCAGCAGCGCATGAGCGCGGTCGAACATCAGGGGAACGGTCGCGGCCGCCACCAGGAGCAGGACCAGGGCGACCGCGCCCTTGATGAGCAGGGCGTCGCCCAGAGCGCGCGGGCCCTGCTCGGGATGGCGGGCGATCTGCTTGGTGACGATCACCCCCACGCCCAGATCGGTCAGGCTCGCGATCAGGGGGACGAGGGCGTAGTAGAACGCGTACTCCCCGTAGCCCGCCGCGGCCAGGTAGTTCCCCAGCACCACCATGCCCGCGACGTTGATGAGCGCGCTCAGGACTTGCGAAGCCAGCCGGAACGAGAAGCTGCGCCCGATCACGGTCGCGGGCGAGTGCCCGCCGCGGCCGGCGTCCGCAGGTGGCGCGGCGGGCTCCCTGCGTGCTTCGGCCATCACGCGGCCGCGATCGCGCGCGCGCCGGTCGGCGCCGCGATGGTCCGCGCTCGGTCGCCGGGCCCCACGCCGAGCTGGGCCTCCGTTGCCGATCCGAGCGCGCACACCATGGCGAGGAAGATCCAGACGTGTCGGAAATGCAGGGTCTCGATCGTGTTCGCGTTGATCCAGGACGCGACCCAGGCTCCGAAGGCCGCGGCGGCCAGCGCCCCTCCGCGCGCCGGGAACCGGCCATCGCCCGCGCGTCGTTTCCACCAGCGCGTGATCTGTCCGAAGATCTGGAACTTGAATACCAGCATGAAGAGCAGCGCGATCGGTCCGCGCTCGACCAGGTAGGAGACGTAGTCGTTGTGCGCCTCCTTCGACAGGAACGGATCCGCGCCGGTGTCGAAGGTCTGGGTCGGACCCACGAGCGGCCGTTCGCGCTCCTCGACCTGGAGAACCTGCCAGCGGCTGTTCCCGGGTCCCAGGCCGACGGGGTTTCTCAGGTAGCGATGCCAGAGCGTGGCCCAGATCTGCGCGCGACCCTCGGAGCTGTGCGACATGCGCCCGAGGAAGCTCTTGGACTCGAGCTCCTTGATCTGGGCGGAACCCACGCCGACGCCGACGATCAGCCACACCGCCACCAGCCCCAGGCTGAGCGCGAACAGCGCTCCGGCGACGAGCCCGGTGTACGACGCCCGCTTGGTCCAGGCGCGCACCAGGGCCCAGGCCATCAGCCCCCCGGCGAGCGAAAGCACGGCGCCGTTGGCCTTGGTGGCGGCGATCCCGACGCCGATGAGCGCGATCGCGCTCCATCGCGCCACGCGGCCGATCTCCTCGTTGAGGCTCAGGACCAGGAAGACGCTCATCACCAGGTAGTCGGCAAAGTCATCCGGCTGGTCGAAGGTTCCCACCGCCCTGAACCCGGTCGGCCTCACCACATCCAGCGGCGATCCGCTGCCGTGCATGGCGACCTGGGCGATGCCGATGGCCGAGACGGCACAGGCCGTGAGCACCCATGCCACGCGCATCCCGCGCTGGTCCCCGCGCTCGCTCAGGACGTTCACGAGCATCGCGAAGCAGACGTAGAGGTACGCGTCCTGGATCAGCGTGAACAACGCGGCGCCCGGATTGGCCGCGTTGAAGGTGGCCAGCACGCTGCACAGCGCGATGACGAGCACGGGACCAAGAAACGGCAGGCGCACGGGCCGCCTCGAGATCACCGCCGAGATGGCGAACGCCGCCACGGCGAGGGCGTTCAGCGGGTCCACGATCGCGAGCCGGCCCGCGGCGGACGGCACCAGCACCGGTGCCAGCACCACCACGAGCACGAGATAGAGCGACCAGGCGCCCAGCGCGCCCCATCGGCCCCGCACGCCTCCCTCCCACCTCGAGACGAGGGGCGACACGGGGTCCTCGGCCTCCAGGGTCCGGCTCAGCCGTTGCTCGTCCGCCCCGGAACGGGGGCGGGCGGCCTGGCATCGCCGGCGGCGGCCGGATGGGTATACGAGAAGTAGTAGTGGAGACTGTTGTCGGCGTGCTGGAAGTCGACCTGGTTCAGAACGACCCCCAGCAGCGGAACGCCGCGCCCCTCGAGACGCTCCTTGGCGCGACGGACCACCGGCACCTCGTACCCGCCGGCCTTGACCACCAGCAGGACGCCGTCGACCATTTGGGCGATCGCTTCCGCCGGGCTCGTGACCGCCACGGGCGGCGAGTCCACGATCACCACGTCGAACATCGTCGACAGGTCCTCGAGCAGACGCTTCATGGGCACCGAGCCCGAGCTGGTCATCAGGTCGCTCTGCGTGGCTCCGCTGGTCAGGACTTTGAGGCTCGCGATGTCGGTGTCCTTCAGGTAGTTCTTGATCTGAAAGGTCAGGTACGGCCGCTTCGCGAATCCCTTGATCTGCTGGGTCAGATGGGCGTCGATGCCCACGTCCCCGGCGCTCGGCCACTGCCGGCCCATCGCAGGCGTGGACGGGTCCGTCCCCTGGTCCGTAAACTCGCATCGGGGCCGGCGCATCGCCAGGATGCGCTGCAGGCGCTCCGTGACCTGGGTGCGCCGCACCGCCAGCAGCGCCTCGGGGTCGACGTAGCCCAGGCGCTGGACGATGTCGGCGAACGGCTCGCGATCCTCCTGGCCCAGCCGGAGCGCGCTGTCGCGCTGCGCGGGCGTCAGCAGGCCGAGACCCATCAGGGCGTCGGCGAGCAGGTGGTCCTCCGAGCTCTGCTGCTCCACGATGCTGACGATCGCGCCCTTGAGCAGCGACACGACGTACGACTGGTCCTTCTCGGCGACCAGCAGGCGGCCGCTGCGGGCCTGCACCTGGAGCAGCTCGATCCAGTCGTCGAAGCCGAGTCGATTCGCATCCACGCGAGCGGGATCCGCTTGATAGACCTCGTTCAACAGCTCGCTGAGCCCGCGGGCATTGCTGAGGTTGAACAGGCGATGCTGGCTGGGCCTGTACTGGTCGGTATCCACCAGTACGACCCGGACGCCGCGCAGCCGCGCCAGCACGCGGGCGAGCCCGGCCGCGATCGTGGACTTGCCTTCGCCAGGCCCGCTGCTCGTGATCAGCAGCGTGCGCTTGCCCTCGGCGACGAGGCGCTCGACCTCCGCGCCCAGGGAGACGTAGCAATCGGCTTCGAAGGCCGGGGTGACGCGGGTCGGATTGATCTTCATGCGAGAGAGCCACTCCGTTCCTGGGATCGCTTCGGGATCATCCCGAGCACCGGCAGCTGGAGCTGCTCGGCCGCCTCAATCGGCGTCCGGATGACCTCGCGCAGGTATTCCTGCATCAGCGCCAGGCCGGTCCCGGCCATCAGCCCGACGACGACGCCCAGCACCATGTTGAGCAGCCGGCGCGGGCGCACCGGCTTCGATCCCACCGTGGCCGATCCGACGACCTGGACCAGCGGATAGCGGACCGCGCCGCTCACCTGGTCCTCCTGGGCCCGCGTCGAAAGCACATTGTAGATCTGCCGCGAGCTCTGGAGCTCGCTCTGGGTGTTGGTCTGCTGCGCGAGGAGGTTGCTGACCTGATGGAGCTTGCCCTCGCGGGCCGCGATGGTGGCCTCGAGGTTTTTCTCGCGCTCGCGGAGCACGACATGCTCCTGCTCGAGCGTGGCGACCGTCTTGGCGAGCTCCGCGCGGATGCTGCGCTGGATGTTCCGAATATCGGACACCAGCATCATCACCTTGGGATGCCCGTCGCGGTAAACCTCCCGGGCGCGCGCGAGATCGGTCTGGCGCGACAGCAGATTGCTCCACAGCGCATCCAGCGCCTCGCTCTGAACCGGCAGGCCGCCGGCGTCCCTCAGGCTGTCGCGCAGCACCGCCCGCACGCGCGCCAGGCGCGCGTCCACGGCCATGCGGTCGGTCTGAATCTTCACGTAGGACTCGTTGAGACCGCTGATCGCATCCGAGACCTGCTTGAGCTGCTCGCTCAGGATGACCGGCGCCTTGCTGCTCGTGCCGTTCAGGCCGGACTCGAGCTTCTTCATGCGTTCCCGGGTGCCCTCCATCTGCTGCGACATCTCGCCCGCCCGGCTGGAATCGGCGTTGGCGAGCCAGCGCGCCTTCGCGGTGACGAAGGTGCCGGCCAGGATGTCGGCGATCGAGGTCGCGGTGGCGGGATTCCAGTGCTCGACTTCAATGTTGAAGAGCCGGGTGTCCCGGACCGGCTTGACCGTGGTGATCGTGTTGAGCCAGTCGATCTCCCGATTGAGCTCGTCACTGGACGGTCCCGGGTCCGCGGCGGCGGTGGCGGCGCCCGCGCCTGGAGCGGGCTTGTTGGGCCGGCCCGGCATG
>WNFL01438656.1_pt8 | contig 10548 bp, 16 predicted proteins | sample 5400361 | NCBI WGS metagenome assembly WNFL01 (sample SAMN13153351, study PRJNA577476) | soil metagenome | isolation source: 40 cm soil on Douglas fir-dominated hillslope | place: USA:California | collected 2013-09-17 | reverse complement strand
AGCAGCCGCCGCAAAAAGGGGAAATGAAAGGCATGGGCGATATGTCGATGGGTGGGATGATGAAGGAATGCCACGAACACCATCAAGCGATGACAAAGTCGATGGACCAGATGGGTAAAACACTGGGAGACGCACAGCAGTCGAACGATCCCGCCAAGATGAAAGCAGCGATCGGTCAGGCACAGAAACAGCTCGCGAGTATGAAAGAGCATATGAGTATGTGCGACAACATGATGAACATGCAAAATATGCCGGGCGGCATGATGAAGGGCACCTCCAAGTAATTTTCTGTGCTCTGTGAACGCTTGGAGAATTGACTTTTGCTCCGCGGCGGGCGAATCTATTCTCTGCCGTCGCCATTGCAACGATCCGCATCCTCATCGCGGCGCTCCTGTGGGCGCGGCGGCACATCCATGATCGAGCGGGAAACCATCGGCGCTAAAAGGGAAAGCCGGGTCCGGCTCGGCCCCCTGGTCTGGGTCCTCCTTTTCGCCGCGCTGGCCCTGCCGGCCTACTTCCTCGCCGGCCGGATGCTCTTCCCGGACAAAAAAGCCGCCGCGCCCGCCCGGCCCGATTACTTCACCCGTCTGCTGATCGAAAAGCCGTCCAAGGCGACGGCGGCCCCCGGCTTCGCCCTGCAGGACCTTTCCGGCCGCCGCTTAAGCCTCGAGGATCTCCGGGGCAAGGTCGTCTTCCTCAACTTCTGGGCGACCTGGTGCGTCCCCTGCCGCGCGGAGATGCCCTCGATGGAAAAGCTCCAGCGCGAGTTCAAGGACCAGGGGCTCGTGATCGTGGCGGTCGACGTCCGGGAAGACATCATCGACGTGCGGCAGTTTTTCGCCGAGCACGGCCTCAGCTTCACCGGCCTGCTCGATCTCGACGGCAAGGTCGGCGCGGAGTACGGCGCCTGGTCGCTGCCGCTCACCTATATTATCGACCGCAAGGGAGAATTCATCGGCAAGGCGATCGGCGACCGGAAATGGGACAGCCCGGCGGCGCGGGCTTTTTTTCGCGCGCTTCTCGGCGAAGAAGATCAACGCCGGCCCGGGGCCGGTTGATCTTGCCGGAAGGGATGGGTAGAGTACGGTCCTATGGCGATTGCCACTATCGAAGAAGCGATCGAGGATATCCGCCGCGGCCGGATGGTCGTCCTGATGGACGACAAGAATCGGGAAAACGAGGGCGATCTCTGCATGGCGGCGGAGAAGGCCACGCCCGACGCGATCAACTTCATGGCCCGCTTCGGGCGCGGGCTCATCTGCCTGACGCTCACCGAAGAGCGGGTGCGCCACCTGGGGCTGCACATGATGGTGTCGGAAAACACCTCGCCCTTCGGCACCGCCTTTACCGTCTCGATCGACGCGGCGGAGAACGTGACCACCGGGATCTCCGCGGCCGACCGCGCGCACACCATTCTCGCGTCGGTGGCCGACGCCGCCGTGCCGGAAGACCTGGTGACGCCGGGCCATCTCTTTCCGCTGCGGGCCAAGGACGGCGGCGTGCTGGTCCGCGCCGGGCAGACCGAGGGCTCCGTGGACCTGGCGCGCCTGGCCGGGCTCAAGCCCGCCGGCGTCATCTGCGAGGTCATGAACGACGACGGCACCATGGCGCGGCTCCCCGACATCGAAAAATTCGCCGCCGAGCACAAATTAAAAGTCGTGACCATCGCCGATCTGATCCAGTACCGGCTGCAGAACGACTCGCTCGTCTACAAGGTCGCCTCCGCCCGCCTGCCGACGAAATTCGGCGGCGATTTCCGCGCCGTGGTCTACAACACCCACGTCGACCCGAGCGAGCACCTGGCGCTGATCAAAGGCGAGATCAAGCCGAGCGACGAAACCCTGGTCCGGGTCCATTCGAAATACATTCCCGGCGACGTCTTCGGCTTCGAGTTTCTCAACACCGGCGCCGTGATCCAGCGCTCGATGGAGATCATCGCCCGGGAAGGCAAGGGCGTGATCCTCTACCTCCAGACCGAGGGCAAGGAGCTCCGGCCGTCGCGGCGGAAGTATCCGACCGTCGGCGGCAAGAGCCAGACCGACATCAACCCGTCGTTTATCTACCACGCGGATTTCCGGGAATACGGCATCGGGGCGCAGATTTTGCGCGATCTCGGCGTGCGAAAGATGCGGCTGCTGACCAACAACAAGAAGAACCTGGTCGGCCTGTCGGGCTACGGCCTCGAGGTCACCAGCCTGATCCCGATCTCGTCCGAGACGCCGGAAGAGAGCCGGCCGGCGGCGCAGGGCGAGCCGCAACGGTAGCCCGGCCGGAGCAGGAGAGGCAAGATGCCGATATACGAATACCGCTGTCGCGGCTGCGACAAGACTTTCGAGGAGCTGGTCCGCTCGGCGGGCGCGGCGGTCGCCTGCCCTGCGTGCGCCAGCCCGAAGGTGGAGCGGCTGATGTCGGTCTTCAGCTCGGGGCGGGATATCCGGAGCCTCGGCGGAACGGCCGCGCCGTCCGGCGGCTGCGGCTGCAACCCCTCGACCTGCGGCTGCAATTGAAAAACAGGAATTCGGAATTAGGCATTAGGAATCGGCGCATCCCGCCCCAATTCCCAATCCCTAATCCCAAATTCCTATTTCAGTCCAGCTTCGGCGGTGTCAAGTAATCGGCAAGATGCGCCCGCAGGTTCTTCAGCGTCACTTCCAGGTTGGGGAAGAGCCGCTCTTCGATCATCTCGTTGTTGACCCAAAAATCCAATGAAGGGCCTTCGGTAAAGTTGACGTCGAGCAGCCGGGCGCCGACCGGCTCGCCGGTGATGAGAAGCCGCACCGAGTAGCCCGCGTCGATCAGCAGGGCGCGCGCGTCGGCGGGCAGCGCCAGGCTGTTTTTAATCTTCGCCAGCCTGTCGGGCGGGTAGGCGCCGACCCCGAGAGACGCGTAGTTCCATCCGAGCGGGGCGTGGGCGAGGTCCTTCAGCGTGCGCGGATTGATGTCGACGACGTTCCGGACCGCCTGCTCCTGCTTGTAGTCCTTCAAGAGCTCGTAAGTCCATTTCTCGATAATGCCGCGGCCGAGCGCTTCGGACTTCTCGCGCTCCTTGACCGGCCCCCGGTCGATCCACCACTTCGCCTCTTCGGCCGGGGCCGGCTGCGGGGGTTTTTCGTCAGCCATTGATGAAAAATTTACTCCCGCCGGGCGGGCCTGTCAACCCAATATAACGGCATAAACGGCGGCATCTTAATCCCTATCAGGTATTTTCTCCCGCTCAACTCAGGGTTTCACCTGATTGTTGATAAACCTCTTCTATCTTACGCTTGCCGTGCAATCTGGCGGACACATATCGGGGAAACAGCTTGAGGAGGTCGCCGATGCTGCACAAATTTCGCCAGCCGAGAGGCGGCATGGAAGCCTGGCACTTTATGGAAGACTGCGCGGATTGGCCGGGGGGCGACTTCGTCGAGCGGCTCGACACCCCGCCGATCTCCGAAGTTTGCGAAAAGTGCATCGAGCTGAGCGCCCTTCAGTACACCGACGCCTCCCTCGGACTGGGACGGGGCGACCGCCGCGCGCGGCCTCGCGCCGCCGTCAAATCTTAAAATCGTCCAGCGTGTTCGGCGCGAACAGGCTTTTCAAATCGGGCCGCGTCTTGATCAGCCCCTGCTCGTGCGCGTACTGGACCAGAGTCTCCAGCACGTGCCGGTTCGCCTCGAGCCCGTAGGGCCAAAGCTCGCCCCCGCCGAACAGCTCCCTTTCCTCTTCCATCTCGGCGATCGACCAGGCGAGCATATATTTCAAGGCGGAAAATTCGTACATCGATTCCTGGCACAGCCGCTTCGACTCGGCAAAGGCCTTGACCAGGCTCTGCGCCACCCAGGGATGCTTTTGGTAAAAATCCTCGCGCAGCGCGACCGTGTGCATGATGGGAAAGATTTTCGTCCGCCGGTAGTAGTCCTTCTCCACGTTGGGGAAATCGGGAATCAGCCGCCCCACTTTGGGCGCGCGGCGGACGAACGGCGACGGCATGTGCGCCGAGATCATCGCGTCGATCTCGCCGCGCTCGAGCATGGAAGAGAGCGTCTGGTCCGGGCCGATCGGCCGGATGTCGATCGACTTCGGCAGGTCGTGGCGGATCTTGTCCTCGCGGCCCGGATGCTCCTCGCCGCCGGTGAACCATTTCATCTGCTCGGGCGCGACGCCGTACTCGTGCTGTAAGATGCCGCGCGCCCAGATCGCCATGGTGATCTGATACTCCGGCACGCCCACGCGCTTGCCGGCCATGTCCTTGGGCTCTTTGATGCCCGCGCCGGTGTTGATGTAGATGCAGGAATGGCGGAAGGCGCGCGAGGGAAAGACCGGTATGGCGATGAGCTTGGGCAAGCCCTTTTCGCGCGCCATCAGGTACGAGCCCATCGACAGCTCGGCCGCTTCGAACTCCTGGTAGCGCAACATGCGCCAGAAGGTCTCTTCGACCCGGAGCGGCAGATAGGTCAGCTCCACGCCCTCGACCTCGACCCGCCCCTCCTGCAGGGCCCGGGTGCGGTCGTAATCCCAGCACGCCACCGTGAGCTTGATCTTGCTCATTTTTTCTCCTGAACGATTTTCCCGTCAGCCGGGTTCTTTTACCCCGGCGAGAAATTGCGCCGCGCCGACGACGAACTGCTCCCGGTCGTTCGCGAGCACCACGGCGGGCTCGCCCGACGCGAGCGTCGTGTGACGCAGCACAGTATAGCGCCGGCCGCGAAAATCGACTTGGCGGCCGATGGGATATTGCCGCAGGCGCAAATGGTCCGGCAGCGGCTCGATCTTTTCCATCGCTTCGAAACCCATATCATATCGCCGATGAAAGCTGAAATAAGCGCGCCTTGCCGGTATAATTGACAAGCCGATGGCCCGAGTTTAAAGTCGCATCAATGGAAACGCGGGCAACGCGGGCAACGCGCATCGCCGTCATGGGGACGGGCGCCGTGGGCGGATATTTCGGCGCGCGGCTCGCCGCCGCCGGACAGGACGTCGCGTTTATCGCGCGCGGCGCCCACCTCGCGGCGCTCCGGCAAGACGGCCTCAGGGTAAAAAGCGCGAGCGGCGATCTCAACGTGCGCGCGCTTTTTACCGACGACCCGGCCGACGCCGGCCCGGTCGACGTCATTCTGGTTTCGGTTAAATCCTACGATACGGAAGAGGCGGGGGCACAGCTCGGGCCCATGGTGGGCGATAAGACCCTGATCCTTTCCCTGCAAAATGGGGTGGACAATCCCGACAAGCTCGCCGCCCGCTGGGGGAAAGAGCGCGTCCTCGCGGGCGTGGTTTATCTCGGCGCCCAGCTTGCGGCGCCGGGAACCATCGAGCACAGCGCCGGCGGGCGCATCGTTTTGGGCCCTCTCGACGGCTCGGCGAGCGAAGCCGCGAAGCGCGCGGCCGAGATTTTCTCCGGCGCCGCGATTCCCGCGACGGTAAGCGCCGAAATCCGGAAGGTCCTATGGACCAAGCTCGCGTGGAACGCGCCTTTTTGCGCGCTCTCGTGTCTCGCCCGGGCGACGGTCGGGGAAATTCTCGCCTCGGATGCGCTCAGCCGGCTCGCCGCCGGCTGCATGGAAGAGGTGAGGGAGGCGGCGCGCGCGGCGGGCGTCGAGCTCGGGCCGTCGATCGTCGAGGAGACGTTCCAGTTTTCACGGGGCCTCGGCGGCTTCAAGCCCTCGATGCTGCAAGACCTCGAGGCGGGAAAGCCGCTCGAATACGAGGCGCTGAACGGCATCGTCGTCGGCCTGCTCGCCCGCGAGGGGAAAAAAGCGCCGATCAACCAGGCCTGCCTCGCCGTGCTGGAATTTTTAGACCGGCGGATTCGCGCGGAAAGACATCCATGAAGCAATGGAAGCAAGGGCTCCGACTCCTGCCCGTTTTGCTGCTGCTCGCTTTCGCCGCCGCCGCGCGCGCGGCCGAGGAGAAAGACGGCGCCCTGGAGACGCGCGGGCAGTATATTTTTCACCTGGCGGGCGGCTGCGTCTGCCACACGCCGCCCAAGGGGACGCCCAACGCCGGAGGGCGCGAGTTTCCGCTGCCGCTGGCGAAGCTCTACTCGACCAACATAACCTCCGACAAGGATACCGGCCTCGGCCATTGGTCGGACCAGCAGATTCAAGACGCCATGACGCGCGGCCTCAGCGCCAACCGCGAGAAAATTTTGCCCGCGATGCCCTATCAGGCCTATTCCGGGATGGCGGAGCAGGACTTAAGAGCGCTGGTCGCCTATGTGCGGACTTTGAAGCCGGTCCACAAGGAGACTCCGCCCCTGAAGACGTGGGTGCCTTTTTACCGCCTGATCGCGAACTCCGTCTGGGCGCGGCTCGCCGGCAAGACTTTCACCGCGCCGCGCCGAGCGCCGCAAGGCGGGGTCGAGCGCGGGCGCTACCTGGTCGAGCACGTCGCGCTCTGCGGCGACTGCCACACGCCGCGCAACCGCCTGGGCATTCCGGAGCCGTCGCTCTATCTCGCCGGCAGCAAGAAAAAACCGCCGCTCAACGCCGAGGTGTCGAACATCACTTCGGACAAAGAGACCGGCATCGGCGACTGGAGCCGCGACTCGATCGCCGACCTGCTGCTGACCGGGGCCAAGCCCGACTTCGACAACGTGCAGGGGCTGATGGCCGAGGTGATCGAGGCGGGCTACAAGCACATGAAGCGCGAAGACGCGCTGGCGATCGCGGACTATTTAAAGACGGTCAAGCCGGTGAAGAATAAGATCGAATAGCGCGAAAGGGGGCCCCCTATGGCCGGCGGCTATCGGATCATCGACGGCGATGGGCATCTGCTGGACGGACCCGAGCTCGTCTACCGGCGCTACCTGCCGGAGAAGTTTCGGAGCCGGACCGGCCCTTTTTTCCTCCAATTCGGCTGGGACATCCGCCTGAACGGGAGTCTCGGAAAGCTCGACGCCGATCCCGACACCTACCGGCGCGACATCGACGCGGAGGGCATCGAGCTGATGGTCGCCTATCCGAGCCCGGCGCTCTCGATCGGCCTGGTCCGGGAGTTCGACCTGGCGGCGGCGCTGGCGCGCGCCTACAACGACTGGGCGCGGGATTTCGGCCGGGCCGTGGACGGGCGCATCAAGGCGGCCGCCGTGATCGCTCCCCAGGCCGTGCCGGAGGCGGTTGCGGAGATCCGCCGCGCGGTCACCGAGCTCGGCGCGGTCGCGGTCATGATGCCGACCTACGTGAGCCCCGGCTTCGATCTCGGGCAGCCCCAGTTCGATCCGATCTACGCCGAGGCGGAGGCGCTCGGCGTGCCGGTCGCGTTCCACGCGACGGCCCAGGTGTCGCAGGGGGCGCAGCGCTTTCACAAATACATCGGCGTGCACATGGTCTCGCACCCGTTCGAGCAGATGATCTCGATCATCTCGGTCATCTCCAACGGCGTGCTCGACCGGTTTCCCCGGCTGAAGGTCGCGTTCCTCGAGGCGGGCGTCGGCTGGGTGCCCTACTGGATGGACCGCTTCGACGAGAAATACCATAAACGCCGGGCCGAGATGGCGCCGCTCAAGATGCCGCCGAGCGAGTACATTCGGGCCAACCGCTGTTTCTTCACCTGCGAGGGGGAGGAGTCGGCGCTCGCTTTCACGATCGAGCGCTTCGGCGACGACTGCATCCTCTACGCCTCGGACTATCCCCACTGGGACACCGACTGGCCGAACACCTCGCGGATGATCGTCGAGCGCAGCGACATCAGCGAGAAGAGCAAGGAAAAGATCCTCGGCCTGAACGCCCTGTCGTTCTACGGCCTCAAGTGAGGCGATGAAATGAAGCCCGGCAAACGCCCGCCGCTTTTCCTGCTCGGTCTTATCTTTTCGGCCGCGCTCGCCCGCGCCGCCGGCGCCGCCGAGCCGGCGCCGTTCCCCAAACCGGAGAAGAACCGCCTGGAGGTCGCTATCGCCGCCTGGGGCTCGACCACGCTGCCGCTGCTGGTGGCGCAGGACGCCGGTTATTTCGCCCGCCACGGCCTCGGCGTGTCGATCACCCAGGTGAGCGCCAGCGCCGCCGTGCAGGGCGTCGTCTCCGGCGCCATCGATATTTATCAGGGCGGGGCCGCGGCGATCGCCGCGAGCCTGGCCGGGGCGGACATCATCTACGTCGCCGCCGCCGTGGACCGGAGCTCGCTCGTTCTGTTCGGCCAGAAGGGGCTCGGCGCCTTCGAGATGCTCCGCGGCAAGTCGGTCGCGACCACTTCTCCCGGCGCCTTCGGCGAGATCGCCGTCCGCATGACGGCGCGGAAATACGGCATGGAAGTCGGCCGGGACTTGAAGCTTCTCTATCACCGCAGCACGCCCGAGGCGCTGGCGACTTTTCTCGTCGGCAACGCCGAGGGGCTGGTCATCACGCCGCCCCAGACCGAGATCGCCAGGAAGCAGGGCTACCCGGTGATCGTCGATTACTACAAGGACGGGCTCAAGATCATCGGCCCCGGCACGGCGGTGACGCGGGAGTTCGCGCAGAAATATCCCAACGCGCTCAAGGCCTATCTCCGGGCCTACCTCGACGGCCTCAAACGGGCGCTCGAAGACGAGGAGTTCGCCAGGAAGGTCGACGCCAAATACGCCAAAATTTCCGATCCGCAGATGCTGAGCGAGAATTATCAGCAGGGCGCGCGGGTCTGGAACAAGGACATGACGGTCGATCCCGCCGCGATCCGGCTGGTGCTCGACGATTCCTCGGACCCCAAGGCGAAGAGCGCCGACCCGAAGAGGTTCTACGACAACTCGCTCGTCGAGGCGGTGAACCGGGATTACGCCGCGAAGCTTTTCCCGGGAGCGATGAAATAGGACGAACGCGGCCCAATGACCTGGTCCGACGACACCTACCGATGCTCGCGCTGCGGCGAGACGCATCAGGGACTCCCGATGAGCTACGGCGCGAGCGCGCCGACGCTGTGGTTCGCGATTCCGCCGGCCGAGCGCTCTTCCCGGGCCGAGCTGTCCGACGACCAGTGCATCATCGACGACTATTACTTCCTGCTCGGAAATATCCCGCTCAAAGTCCGCGACACCGACAAGTCGTTTTTATGGATCGCCTGGGTTTCCCTCGCGGCGGCGGATTTCGTCCGCGCCGCGGAGGTCTGGGACATGCACGGGAGGGAGAGCGAGCCGCCCTATCCCGGCCGGCTCGCGTCCGCGCTGCCCGGCTATCCCGACACGCTAAATCTGAAAGCCGAAGTTTACACCCGGCCGGTGGGCGAGCGGCCCTATATCCTTCTGGAGACGGACCATCCGCTCGCGGTCGAGCAGCGGGACGGCATCACGCTCGCGCGCGTGCAGGAGATCGCCGAGGCGGTGCGGCATGGATCGGGCGGTTGAAAAAATTAGATGATTCGTCCGTTCTTTCGCGCGGTCGCCGGCGTCCTGGGCGCGGCTTTTCTCCTGATGGGCGCGCTCATGATCCTCAAAGACGCCTGGTCGCCCGCGGGGCTCTCGTTTCGGACCGAATGGCGCGGCGCGCTCTTCATGATCTCCTGGGGCGTGATTTTTATCTTCATCGCCGCGCGGGGGTATCTGAAGCGGTAGGGCTGGTAACGGATGTACAAGTCTCGGAAATCACGGGATTCTGAATTTCACCTGTCTTCGGATCTGGTGTGTTGTGTACTCAGTCCAGGTGCGGTCCCACTCCGTTAAATCGCCTCTCAGCTCGACAGCCAACGACCCGCTATCTATCGACCAGCCCACGACTTCGATATAAAAGTGGTCGTAGGAGGGAAGCATCTCTTGGCTACGGGTTTCAACAAAATGGCCGAGCTCCGAAACGGTCTCGATTGCCAGAGGCTGTGAAATCCGGAAAAGAAGCACATGGGAACTGCTGCTGCCTTCGAAATCGGTGATCGCGATCATCGTGCTATCCGGCGACCAGGCGACATTGGCGTCTCGACCATAGGAATAAAGCAGCTCGGTCTTTGCCGGGCGTGTTTTTGAACCCAACCAAATCTGGTGATGTCGGTACATTTCTTCCAAAGCGTCGTGTCTCTGATAAAACAGCTCGAAGCGGCCGTCCGGCGAGCTTATGGGGACTTCGACTCCGGTGATATGGCGAGGCTGGGTGTAGGGTTCAAACGCGAGCGCGGGACCGGCGAGCAAAAGAATCAGGCCGATGGCTGCCGATGATAGCGAAATAAAAGCTTTCGGCCGGGGCGCGACCATGCCCGTTAGACGGCGTACTTTATCGGATCTTCAACCCCCGCTTCCCTAAACCCCTTGAGCCTCAACTGGCAGCTGTCGCACCGGCCGCAGGCTAGCCCGTCGGGCGTCGGATCGTAGCAGCTCCAGGTGAGCGCGTAATCGACGCCCAGCTCGAGCCCCTTCCGGATAATCTCCGCCTTGGTCATGTCGATGAGCGGCGCGTGGATTTTTATTTTGGCCTTGCCTTCGACGCCCGCTTTGGTCGCCAGGTTCGCCATGCTCTCGAACGCCCGGATGTATTCCTCCCGGCAATCGGGATAGCCGCTGTAGTCGAGCTGGTTGGCGCCGAAAAAAATATCCTCCGCGCCGATCTTCTCCGCCAGGGCGAGGCCGAACGAGAGAAAGATCGTGTTCCGCGCCGGGACGTAGGTGACGGGAACGCC
>WNFL01405109.1_pt4 | contig 10548 bp, 7 predicted proteins | sample 5400361 | NCBI WGS metagenome assembly WNFL01 (sample SAMN13153351, study PRJNA577476) | soil metagenome | isolation source: 40 cm soil on Douglas fir-dominated hillslope | place: USA:California | collected 2013-09-17 | reverse complement strand
GAGATGGAGCCCGTGGACGTGGAGGAACGAGATAGTGCCCGACGTCCTGCGCGCCAGTTCCTTCTCCACGCTCAGGCTGGATTGCTGAACCTGCGGGGTCTGGTACCTGGCCGAGAACGCCGAAACATCGCTCGTCAGGTAACTGAGAAGGTTCGCAGGCGGCGTGCAGGAGTTTGCAGAAGGCGCGCAGGCTGCCAGTGGAGTTGGGTACGAGGGAAAGAGTTGGGTGCCCAGAGGGAAGAGTTGGCGGTCCTGCAGTTTGGTGTTGTCGAGGATGAGATGGAAGCTGTTCACCCCGTTATTGGTGGCCAGGGCTGACCCGTAGATTTGCGGGATGCGGGCGTAGAAAATGCCAAATCCGCCGCGTACGACGACGGGCCGGTCATCGCCCAGGGACCACGAGAAGCCAACGCGCGGGGCAAAATCATTGGTGGCGCGGGGAAGCCGTCCTGCCTGGGGCCAGAGCGGGTTGGAAACCATCCCGCTTTCACGGAACGTTTGCAAGTCATAGCGCACGCCCAGGCTGACGTTGAGGTTATCCCGCAAGCGAACCGTGTCCTGGGCGAAGGCCGCGTATTCTTTGGTGTCCGGGTGGGTGATAGCGTTGCCGAAATTTTGGATGTAGTAGCGCGGCACGCCGTGCGCGTAGGCGCGTAGCGGTGTCAACTCGAGGCCGCCTTCTTCCGGAACAAATGTGAAGGGATCGACTTTAATGGCGGAGAAAACATATTCTCCGCCGGAGAGGGAAGGGAAGAAGTTGTCGATGCGGGTGAGCAGCGCATCGCCACCGAATTTCCAGGTGCTCCGGCCCGCCTCCAGACTCATTGTCTCCGCCAGATGGAGCCGGTCTTCATTGGTTCGTCGCGGCAGAATGGTGGAGCGGCCAAATCCTTCAATGACGCTGGAGATACGGGTGCGCACATCCGCGGAGTTGCTGGTGGAAGACTGCAAGTCCCGGGAAACCTGCGCCCGCAGGTGGTTGGTGAGCTGCGATGTGAACGCGCTATTCAAGGAAAGGACAGCGGTCTCCGTGCGGACCGACTCCTGGCCGTTTTCCGATAGACCAAAATTCGTAATGGGGCTGGCGGGGTCAAAGAATACGTTATTGGTTCCCCAGTAGCGCGAGGTGCTCACGCGCAGCGAGAGATAGTTCCGGGAGTTGAGCGCCACGTCCGTTTTCAGGAAGCCGGTATTGCCAAGCATTTGCGACTGGTAGTTTCCGCCCAGACTCGAAAGGCGGACGGCCGCTGCCATGACCAAATCCTTGTCGCTGTCCTCATAGTCGCCGTGGTGGAGCGGTTCTTGACCCTTTTGTGGAACGAAGACGGCGCTGCCATTATCGAAGCGCACGAGCGCGGGCACGAAGAACACGTGCTGGTCGAAGCCCGAGAAAAAGAAGACGCGATTCTTGCGGAGGGGGCCTCCCACGGTAAACCCGCCCTGGTGTTGCCGGTCCGTCGGTTTGAAGTTCAGGCCAGCAGGCTGCGCGTTCAGCGCATTGTCGCGTAAGTAGTAGAATCCGCTGCCGTGCAAGTGGTTTCCGCCCGACTTGGTGACAACATTGATCACCGCTCCGCCGGCGCGCCCATGCTCCGCTCCATAGCTGTTCGAAGCGACGCGGAATTCGCTGACGACTTCGTTGCTGAACTGATAGGGCGCCCGATAGCGGCCTCGGGCCTGCGAGAAGAAAGCGTTGTTGTTGTCCGCGCCGTCCACTAGAAAACTGGTCTGGAAACCGCGCACGCCGCCGAACGAAAGGTCGCCGTTGGTGCCGGAGGTCAGTCCGCGGGGATCCTGGGTAACGCCAGGAGTGAGTAGGGCCAGGTCGGTAAAGCGGCGGCTGCCGAGAGGGAGTTCGTTGATGGCGCGCGAGTCGATGAGGCTGGAGACACCTTCGGTCTCTACGCCATGTGCTTCGGACTGGACGGTGATGGTTTCTGTGTGTCCGGCCACGCTCAACTGAAACGCGACTTGGGTGGCGGACCCGATTTCCACCCGAATGCCATGCTGCAACTCCGTTTGCATGCCTGGCGCCACAACCCGAACGGTGTAGTCGCCCGGGGAGAGGAGTTGAGCGGCGAAAGTGCCCTTGCCGTCCGAGAGGGTGCGGCGATCAAGGCCGTTGGCCTCGTTCGTCGCCACGACCTGCGCGCCCACGATGCGGGCTCCGGAAGGGTCTTCGACGATGCCGCGGATGGCTCCGGTGGAGGCGTCTTGCGCCCAGAGGGGAGCGGCGCAGATGCTGGACGCGCAAACGAGGGCTAGCGCGGCAAATCGCAGAGACCGGCACCGCCAGCCATGCGGCATGGACGATTCCTCCGTGTGCCTGCTGTTTGTAGCAGCCCGTACCGCGATTCCACAGTCCTCTTTGGTTCCACCAACTTAAGGCGGCGGAGGCCAAAGCCGTGCCTCAAGGAATTCAACTGCAGATCCCTTCCCTCTCGGACGTGAGAAACCGTCCCGACCTTCTAGGCGGCACGTGTTCGAACGCGACGCCGCGCGAAGTTTTGGCCGAACTTGAGCAAAAGGGCGCGCGCCTTCGAGGAATGTTCGATCAAATTCGGTGGTAGGCGTCTGGCGCTCTTGGGGCAGACTATGGCGCAGATTATAATGACGCGAACGGATGGCCCTCACCTCTGGCACGAAACTTGGTCCCTACGAAATCCTCTCTCCGCTGGGTGCTGGCGGGATGGGAGAGGTGTATCGCGCGAAAGATACCCGCCTTGGGCGCGAGGTTGCGTTAAAGATTCTGCCGGAGTCTTTCGCCAGCGAGCCGGAGCGGCTGCGTCGTTTTGAGCAGGAAGCGCGGGCGGTGGCGGCGCTGAATCATCCCAACATTCTGGCGATTCATGACATTGGCGCGCACAACGAAGGTCCGGAAAATCGGGGCCCTAACGCGGCGCCGTTTCTAGTCTCCGAGCTGTTGGAAGGGGAAACCCTGCGCGCGATTCTCGATCGCGGGGCGCTGGCGCAGCGGAAAACGATTGAGTATGGAGTGCAGATCGCGCACGGGCTGGCGGCAGCGCACGAGAAGGGGATCGTCCACCGTGACCTGAAGCCCGAGAATGTCTTCGTCACCAAAGACGGGCGCATCAAGATCCTGGATTTCGGCTTGGCCAAGCTCGTGGAAAAACCAGGTGCTGCGCCAAGTGAAGTCACGCTGACCAGTTCGCATACGGCGGCGGGCGTCGTGATGGGGACCGCGAGCTACATGGCGCCGGAGCAAGTGCGCGGTGAGCCCGCCGATCCACGGACTGACATCTTCGCGTTCGGTGCCGTTCTCTACGAAATGCTCTCGGGCGCGCGGGCGTTTCGGCGGGACACAGCGGTTGAGACGATGACGGCCGTATTGAAGGAGGATCCGCCGGAGCTCGCGGATCCTGTCCGCTCGGTTTCTCCGGCGCTGGATCGCATTGTGCGGCGGTGTTTGGAGAAGAGTCCGGAGCAGCGTTTCCAGTCAGCTCGCGATCTATCGTTTGCGTTGAGCGCACTCTCCGGGACGGAGGCTACCAGCGCTGCACGCGCCGCCGCTACTGCCGCTGCGTCCCGGCGCACGCCGATCCTGCTCTGGCTAGCCGGAGCTGTAGCGCTGGCAGCTGTGGCGGGAACAACGTGGTGGGCGGCGCGGCGTCCGGCGCCCACCGCGCGCATGCAATTCGCGATTCCCGTTCCACAGGAAATGAACGTGAGCCACATGGCGATCTCGCGCGATGGCTCGATGCTGGTGTTTGTCTCTCCGGAACCAAGTACAGGATTGCCGATGCTGTATGTGCAACGTATTGGCTCCTCCAGCGTCACACAGCTTCCTGGCACGCAAAATGCCAGTTTTCCTTTCTGGTCGCCGGATGGCTCTTTCATCGCGTTTTTCGCAAATGGAAAATTGTTGAAGATGCCCGCTGCGGGTGGCACGCCACAGGCGCTAGCCAACGTTCTGGCGGCCCGGGGTGGCACCTGGGGCAGCCAGAACGTCATTATTTACTCGCCGGATACGGCCACCCACTTATTGCGCATCAATGCTGACGGGAGTGGGGCTTCGGAAGTCCTCAGTTTCACCAACAAAGACGAGCAGACGCAGCGCTGGGCCGAATTTCTTCCCGATGGAGATCACTTCTTGTACTGGGCGGGAAATTTCTCCAACTCTAAAGACGACCACTACAGCGGCATCTACATGAGTTCGCTCAGCGGGAAGGACAAAGACAAGAAATTGGTAGTGCTCTGTCGTTCTAGTTTTGGTTACGATGCGCAGCATCTCTATTACGCGGATGCGCAGCGGCAGTTGGTGAGCTTGCCTTTGGATGTCGCGAAAGGCACGGTATCGGGTAGTCCTGCCGCCGCCGCGAATATGGTGGGCGTGCAACCCTCAACTTTCTGGGCAGCTTTAACTGTGTCAGAAAATGGAACAGTAATATATAACACAGGCGTGGGAGCGGTGCTTTCCGTTCTGACCTGGATGGACCGCTCCGGCAAGGAGCTGGGAAAAGTCGGCGAGCCGGGCGTGGTTGCCAACCCCACGCTTTCGCCCGACGGAAGCCGCGTGGTCGTGGATATTGCCGATCTCAAGGCAAATAACGTCGACCTCTGGCTGGAGAGCACCAGCGGCAGAGGCAACGCACGGTTCACTTTCGACCCCGCGGAAGAAGTGAGCGGGCTTTGGTCGCGCGATGGAAGTCTAATCGCGTATCGGATCGCCAACGAGGATGGCGCCGCCGTCGTTGCCAAGCGCGCCAGCGGCATGGAGCGGGAAAAGACTCTGGTGCAGAGCAATCCCATCAACGACTACGTTCTGAACTCCTGGTCGCCGGATGGCCGGCAGATTCTCTGCACGCTGCAGGAGCCATCCCACTATTCCCTTGTGTTAGTGCCGGCAGGCGGCGGGCCCGACGTGCCATTCCTGACTGCCAAGAACAACCAAATGAACGGCCAGATTTCTTCGGACGGCAATTGGGTGGCTTATGCTTCCGACGAATCGGGCAACTGGGAAGTCTATGTGACTTCGTTTCCTGGCGCGGCCGGAAAATGGCAAGTTTCGCGCGGCGGCGGGATTGAGCCGCGCTGGCGGGGGGATGGCAAAGAAATTTTCTACATGTCTCCCAGCGGCATGTTGATGGCCGTGCCCGTGAGCAATGACAATGGTTTCTCGACGGGAACGCCGGTGCCGTTGTTCCAAATTCATGGCAGAGCGCCGATTTCCAGCACTGATGCTTTTACGTACGACGTGGCCAAAGACGGCAAGCGCTTCCTGGTGAACCGGTACGTTAGCCCGGAACACGTGCCTCCGTTGACAATTTTGCTGCACGCGGCCGAGGGTAGTGCATCACCCTAGGGCCGTGGCCTCGCCCAAACCCCCGAAACCTTGTAACCTGAAAAGTCGCAAGCGAAAAACGCGATTCGAGTTCCTATGAAAGCCCTGCACCTGAACGGAAATACCCTCACCCTGGAAGAAGTCCGGGAAGTTGCCATCGAGCGCCGCGCCGTACTCCTCGATTCGGATGCCCGCGAAGCCGTCATCCGCGCCCGCGCCGTCGTCGACACGCTGGTCGAAAAAGACGAAATCGCCTACGCCATCACGACGGGTGTTGGCAAGCTGAGCGATGTTCATATTCAGGGCGACCAGATTCGCGAGCTGCAGATCAATCTCGTCCGGTCGCACTGCGTGGGCGTGGGCGATCCGCTTTCCATTCCAGAAACGCGGGCCATGATGGTGTTGCGCGCGAATTCCCTGGCCAAGGGCTTTTCCGGCATCCGGCCGGTTACATTGGACACGCTGTGCGAGATGCTGAATCGCGGTGTGACGCCGGTGGTGCCGTCGCAAGGCAGCGTAGGCGCCAGTGGAGACCTAGCGCCTCTAGCTCATATTGCGCTCGCGCTGGTGGGCGAAGGCGAGTGTTGGGGAGAGAAGGGCTTGGGGCGAGTGGCCTCCGCGGAGGCTCTGAAGAAGGCGGGGATTCATCCTGTCGTGCTCGAAGCCAAGGAAGCGGTTTCACTCATCAATGGCACGCAAGCGATGCTGGCGTGCGGCACGCTCGCGCTACTGGCCGCTCAAGTTCTGGTGGATTCCGCCGACGTGATTGCGTCGCTCTCACTGGACGCGCTGAAGGGTACGGATGCCGCGTTTGACGAACGCATTCATAAGGCGCGCCCGCACGCCGGCCAAATCCTGACCGCGGCCAACTTGCGCAAGCTCCTCGAAGGCAGCGCCATTCGCGACTCCCATCGCGAGTGCGGCAAGGTGCAGGATGCCTACTCGCTGCGCTGCATTCCGCAGGTGCATGGCGCCGTGCGGGATGCGCTGGCGTATTGCCGTTCGGTATTTGAAATCGAAGCCAATTCCGCCGTGGACAATCCGCTGGTTTTTCCGAAGAATGCAAAGCAGCCGGATGGTGAAGGCGATGTAATTTCCGGCGGGAACTTTCACGGCGAACCGATCGCATTCGCGCTGGATTTTCTGGCGATCGCGCTTTGCGCCTTAGCGGGTATTTCCGAACGCCGCCTGGAGCGCATGGTGAATCCCGCGTTGAGCGATGGCCTGCCCCCGTTTCTGGCGCCCGGCGCGGGCCTGCACTCAGGGTTCATGATGGCCCAGGTTACGGCTGCCGCTTTGGTCAGTGAAAATAAGGTCTACGCCCATCCCGCGTCCGCGGATTCCATCACCACGTCAGGCAACAAGGAAGACTTCGTCTCCATGGGGATGACCGGGGCCATCAAGCTCAAGCGCGTCGTGGAGAACACGCGCAATGTGCTGGCGATCGAGGCCATGGCGGCGGCGCAAGCGGTGGACTTCCTGGCGCCCTTGAAGCCTTCGAATCGCGGCCAAGCCGCTCATGCCGCCATTCGTACGGTGTCGCCGCCCATTGAAAAGGACCGCGTGATGTCGGGGGATTTCGAGCGGCTATCAGCGCTCCTAGCCAGCGGCAAACTGGCGGATCTCGTACGTTGAAGTCCTGCCCGGGAGGTCTCATTCCCATCCCGGCCCTGTGGTACTATTTCGCTGCCAGCCCCGCGCGCGGGGCGATTCGCGCGGACACGGAGCATGCATGACCGCAAGCAATATGAAGGACACGCTCGGAGTCCTCTTAGCCGGCGGAGCCGGTGAACGGCTATATCCCCTCACTCGCGACCGCGCCAAGCCCGCCGTTACTTTTGGCGGTAACTATCGCATTATCGACATCACGCTTTCCAATTGCGTAAATTCCGACTTGCGCCGCGTCTACATCCTCACCCAGTACAAGGCGCTTTCCCTCAATCGCCAGATCCGCGAAGGCTGGAACATCGTGGCCCGCGAAATGGGCGAATTCATCGAGATTCTTCCCCCCATGAAGCGCGTCAGCGACAACTGGTACATGGGCACCGCCGACGCCGTCTACCAGAACATTTATTCCATCGGCTCGGAGCAGACCGCAAGATGCTGCAACAGCACAACGATTGCGGCGCGGATATCACGCTGGCGACGCTTTTGATTCCACCCGAAGACTGTCCACGGTTTGGCGTGGTGCAGGTCGACGCCGACAGCCGCATCACGGGGTTCGATGAAAAGCCGAAGGAAACGAAGATTCGCTCGCCTTACAATCCGGCCATGGTTTCGGTCTCGATGGGCGTTTATTTGTTTAATACCGATGTTCTGATTCCCGTGCTTCTCAAGGACGCGGAAGACCCCTCTTCCAGCCACGATTTCGGGAAAGACATTCTGCCGAAGATGGTGGATGAGTATCGCGTTTACGCCTACAACTTCGAGGATGAAAACAAGAAAGAGGCGCTCTACTGGCGCGACGTGGGAACGCTGGAGGCGTATTACGAAGCGAACATGGACATGGTGGCGGTGTCGCCGGTGTTCAATCTGTATGACGCGGATTGGCCGATTCGGACCCATCAGCGGCAATATCCGCCTGCGAAATTTGTCTTTGCAGAAGAAGGGCGCACGGGTACCGCGGTTGACTCCATTGTCTCGGCGGGTTGCATCGTTTCTGGCGGCATGGTGAAGGGGTGCATTCTTTCGCCTAACGTGAGAGTGAATTCGTACTCCGATGTTGAGGACAGCATTCTGTTTCACGATGTGAATATTGGCAGGCACTGCAAGATTCGAAAAGCGATTATCGACCGGGATGTGCACATTCCGGAGGGCACGACGATCGGATACGACGTGGCCGCGGATAAGTCGCGGTATTTTGTCACGGAGACGGGGATCACCGTGGTGACGCGCGACTACTCCTTATTTGAGAACCCGGTGACAGTGGACTACTTCACGCCTGAGTAGATCGTGTGGCGGGTGCGTCCCCGCCGGCGAACGCGGAACCAGCCGGGTGGTCTTATGCGGCCGTCAGCGCCCACTTGGTTCGTGTGTACGCAACCCGAAAGCCCTGACGCTCGGCGTTCCGCTGCGAAGCGCTGCCAGGCGCGGTCACAATCATCGCCAGATCGCATCCGCTTTCCGCGGCATATTGGAAGCGACTTTCCAGCAACGCTCGCTGCGCGCCCCGCTGGCGGTACTCGGGGACTGTACTGGCTCCGGCGAAGAGAGCCACCCCATCCCGGATCGCCAGCGCCCCGGTGGCGATCACTCGGCCTTCCAGCTCGGCCAGGAAAGGTGAAGTGCCTTCCGTGGCCGCGATAACGCGGGCGAGTTGCCCTATCAGGCCGGCCATTTCGGAGAACTCGCGCCAGCCGTCGGCACTGGTTCGCGCCCACAGATCGTGCTCGTTCTCGTTCGCGATGCGTGTTTGCATGCCTTCGTTTGGGCGTTTGTTCGGAAGAAGCTCGGCCGGGATGCGCTCGCTGAGCGGCAGAAACAGAACATTACTCAGTTCCAGTGGCCGATAGCCCCGGTCGACCAGCAAAGCAAGCAGCGCCGGATCGGCGAGGGGGCTGACCTCATGCAACACGGGAGCCTGGTGGTCCCGGAAGAACGCCTCGATCTCGTCCATGTCCCTGACCACAGGCATTTGGAACAGGCCCAAGCCAAAGGTTTTCGCACGGCGACTGGATGCCATCGAACATGGCGTAGGCCCCGGCAACTTCAATCCACTCCGCTCCCACCTCGGGAGTCACCCGCGCCCGCGCCTCCACAAAACGCGCGTTGGCGGAGGCTTCCGCCCGCTCCAGGCGGCAGGCTAGCGAACGATCGCAGTGGACCCGGGGAAGCATAGGGCCCTCGAACTTTACCATGCCCATAGCCGAGGGCCCAGGCGCATAATTAGCCGGCAGGAGGCGTCCCGTGGCAGGCCAATCCTTACAAAACGACCCCGTGCCCAGGGAGGAACATCCGCCCAGGGAACAGTGGCTTACGACCCTCGCGTCGCTCACCGCGGGCGCAGCATTCCTCTCCTTATGGTTTTGGCTCCTGCCGCGATGGCTGGGCTTGGAAGCGAAAGCCGTGGACAGCGAGACTTGGCGATGGGTAGCGGCGCTTCCATCGGTGTTGGGGTTTTCCGTGGCTCTGCGCTGCATCTGGGACTTTGGGTGGATCGGACGCGGCACTCCGGTTCCGGTGGCTCCGCCGCAACGCTTGGTCGTAGTGGGCTTCTATCGCTACGTGCGCAACCCCATGTACGTAGGCTTCGCGACCGGGTGGATCGGGCTGTGGATCCTATTCGGACATGCCAACCCGGTGGCCATCGCATCCGTTGCCGCTGTGGCTCTCGGCATTCATTTGTTTGTCGTCTTCTACGAAGAGCCGACTCTGCGCGAGAAGTTTGGCGAAGACTACCTGGAGTATTGCCGGAATGTACGTCGTTGGTCGCCGCGGCTGCGCGCCTGGGACAGCGATCGGGCAAAAGCGGCCTAGAACGGGAGAAGGGCTGGCCTTCTCCCGTTCCTGTCATGCTAGTCCTCCTCGTCGGCGGGATCCTTGGCTGGCGGAGGTGGCGGCAGAGGTGCTGTGACGTCATAGGCGTACGGCGGGATGGCGCAGGTGCTGGAGTCGCAGCGTACTTCGGGATAAGCGAATAGAGATTCGTGTCCCTGCTTATCGACAGCGGCCACGGAGACGAAGAAGCTGTCGCCGGGAGTAAGACCGAGAGCCTGGGGCGAGAGCGCTTGCCCTTCGCCGCTAGAAATCGAAACGCGCTGGCGATAGAAGCTCTCGTTCACGGAGCGGGCCGCTACAACAAAGTGGTCAACACGGCCTCCCTCGGGCTCATTGAATTTGATCTTGACGCCTTGCACGGCGTCGCCAGTCGCATTGAAGTTCCTTGGCGATGCGGGGGCGCGCGCCAGACTCGCCGCAACTGCAGCCATGACTTGCGCAATGCGTGCCGCGTAACTGGGAGTTATGGACTGGACCAGGTCGTTCGGCGAATGCTGGTGCGTGGTGACGAAGGTCGTGTCTTTGCAACTGGCTGGAACATTGGCGGGCGGAGGACAGGGCAGCGGTCCGCCGCAACTGTTGTCGACAGGCGAGGGCGAGCATTCAAAGGTCTCCATGAAGCGCACGGCGGGGTAGGCATTATTGATGAAGGAGGCGTGGTCGCTGGCGCGGCCCGGCCGGTCTTCACGCAGTTTGGGGGCCATGGTGATGGTTGAGACGTACGCCCCACCCCAGGTTCCTATGTAGCG
>WNFL01062110.1_pt1 | contig 10549 bp, 8 predicted proteins | sample 5400361 | NCBI WGS metagenome assembly WNFL01 (sample SAMN13153351, study PRJNA577476) | soil metagenome | isolation source: 40 cm soil on Douglas fir-dominated hillslope | place: USA:California | collected 2013-09-17 | reverse complement strand
GCTCGGATTTGGTTTTTATAGACACAGCCGTGGAATACACATGCTTCTGCTGGTTGTTGTCGCCATCGCCTGTTATGCCATGTCGCTCGCCCCAGTTACATGGGTAGTCATTTCAGAAATTTTCCCCAATCACATCCGTGGCGCAGCGATGTCCGTAGCAGTCACCTCGCTATGGATTGCCAGCTTCATTCTTACCTACACGTTTCCATTACTGAACCGGGGGATTGGGCCTGCAGGAACTTTCTGGATCTATGCCGGCATTTGCTTGGCCGGCTTTCTGTTTATTCGCTGGCGCCTGCCGGAAACAAAGGGCCAGACGCTCGAGGACTGAATGGGATTCCCGCGAAAAGAAATGCAAATACCCGCTTCCGTGCTGCCGGCTTTTGCCGAATCTTTTGGCGGGCGCCCGCGCCTTTTTCGAGCACCGGGCCGGGTGAATCTCATCGGGGAGCACACCGACTACACCGGCGGCCTGGTCATGCCTGCCGCGATTCATTTTTCGACCTGGGTGGCCGCGGGTTGCCGCGAAGATCGCACGATACGCGCGGTTTCTGAGGGTTTTCCCGGGGCACTGGAATTCTCGCTAGATCAAACACCAAACCGCCGGGGCAACTGGACCGATTATGTCGCCGGTGTGGCCGTAACGCTCGAAGCCGCCGGACACAGGTTGCGGGGGGCCAATCTGCTCATTCACGGCGAAGTTCCTGTGGGTTCGGGCCTTAGTTCCTCGGCGGCCATTGAAGTGGCCACAGCTCTGGCTCTTCTCGAAAATTCAGACCTTTTCATGGAGCCAATGCAGTTGGCGCTTCTTTGCCAGCGCGCCGAGAATGAGTTTGTGGGCATGCGCTGCGGCATCATGGACCAGTTTATTTCGTGTTTTGGTCGCGAAAATCATGCACTGATGCTGGATTGCCGCTCGCTCACCTATCGAGTGGTGGGGTTGCCATCGGAGGCCAGCCTGGTTATTTGTAACACCATGGTAAAACACGAACTCGCCCGTACCGAATACAACCGCCGCCGCGAAGATTGCGAGGCAGCCGCGCGCATCATCGGTCCCCTTCGCGATCTCACCATGGACACTTTCGAACGACTGGCCTCGAACCTGCCGGAGCCAGTACGGAAACGCTGCCGGCATGTAGTCAGCGAGAATGCCCGGGTACTTCAAGCAGCGGCCAGTCTGGAACAAGGCGACATCAAAGCGTTTGGCCGATATATGGGTGAATCCCACCGGAGCTTGCGTGACGACTACGAAGTGAGTTGTCGCGAGCTCGATATCATGACTCAACTGGCTGGCAAGTTACCGGGAGTCTATGGATCCCGTATGACCGGAGGCGGGTTTGGCGGATGCACGATCAGCCTGGTCGAATCCAGCCGCTTGGAAGACTTCGTAAACCAAGTGACTTCGGGATATGCGAGGCAAACCGGTTGGACGCCGGACGTATATGTCTGCCGCGCAGAGGAAGGGGCGAAAGAAGTGCCTCTGTCTGAACCCGCCGTCACTTGAAAATGCTTGCCGACCAGCACTCAGCATATCGATGGACTGCCTTAGTGAATCATCCGCCGGAATTGTGGATCTGGAGATGTGGCATAGATGACCAACATCAAGCTGGATTCCCACGAAGGTTTTGTCCGCATCACCCTGGACAATGGTGTAATTTGCCCGTGGATAGTGGCCGCGAATACCTGGTTTCCCTCCATGATACGCAGAGCAGTTTTCGCGCACCTTCCTACGGCGGAATATTTGTGGACTACAACAACGTGGGTTTTGACGAATGCATTCCTACCATTGCTGCGTGCCGGTATCCAACAGGTAGCTACCATGGCAGGCAATTGCCCGACCACGGTGATGTTTGGTCTTTGCCGTGGCAATACGATGCGGGTGGCGAAGAGATGTGGCTATCCGTCGAAGGGCGCAGCCTCCCGTACGCGCTGCTGAAGCGCCTCCGCATGGAAGGCTGTCAGTTGGTGATTGACTATGAACTCCAGAACAAAGGCGATTGTGCTTTTCACTACCTGTGGTCTGCACATCCGCTCTTGAATACTGAGCCTGGGGCTCACATCCTGCTGCCGCCGGAAGTACGGGAGTTGCTGATCGACTCGTCTCATGGGAATCGACTCGGACGCAAGGGCGACAGTTGCGCGTGGCCCATAGCCACTCCGCGAGACGGAGAGCCCGATGACTTAAGCGTGATGAAGGGTCGAGGCAGTCAGAGCGATAAGCTTTATACCACGCGCCTGCGGGAAGGGTACTGCGGTCTCTACTATCCAAGCACACAGGAATCGATCTTCTTTCGCTTCGATCCCGAGCGTGTGCCTTACGTGGGAATGTGGATCTGTCACGGTGGCGGTGCGGCTGACGATCCGAAGCAGCCTTACACTGTGGCGCTGGAACCCTGCATGGGGAGGCCTGACGCCCTTGCGGAAGCGATGGCACGTAAAGAGAGCGACATTCTACAACCCCACGAACGGAAACAATGGACCCTTTGCGTGGAACTGCGCGAAGGGGTTCCGATGGCTTCGCGGCTAGATATGAAGAGGAGATCACACTATGAAATTTGCATTTAAGTTCGCAGGATGGAGCTGGAGTCTGATCCTGGTTGTACTGTCCTGCTTGACTCCGGCGGTGGCACAGTCGCCGATCCGCTTCGTTAAGGCCAGCAAGATTTTTATTCTGGATGCGGGCAAGGTCACTTACGTCTTTGGCATCAATGAGCAGGGCATGCTGCAGCACATCTATTGGGGCGGGCATGTGGGTCGTGAAGAAGATTTCGCAATCCCCAGAATAACGGATTGGTCGGGATTTGACCTGAGCGCCACCACTACACCTCAGGAATATCCAGGGTGGGGTGCCGGGCTCTATGTGGAGCCCAGCCTCAAAGTAACCTTCCCTGACGGCAATCGGGATCTTGTTCTGCATTACGTTGCGCATCAGATAGCGGGGAACACGCTAACCGTCACCCTCAAAGATATCGAGCGTCCCTTGCTGGTCCATCTACATTACACCGTGTACCCGCAGACGGGTATGCTGCGCCGGGAAGTCACGATTGAGAATCGTACGGATAAAGCGGTGATGCTCGAGAGTGCGCAGTCGGCGGCGTGGTATCTGCCGCAGGGGGATGGCTATCGGCTGCGCTACCTGACGGGGCGCTGGGCGGGTGAGTGGCAACTCACGGAGGAGCCGGTGCACGCGGGCATGAAGATACTGGAAAGCCGGCGCGGCATCACCAGCGTACAAGCCAATCCTTGGTTTGCGCTGGATAGAGATGGCAACAGCGACAGCGAGCATGGTTCGGTGTGGTTTGGCGCGCTGGGGTGGAGCGGTAGCTGGCGAATCAGCGTGGAGCAAACTGCGCAACAGCAAGTGAGCGTTACAGGGGGATTTAATCCGTTCGATTTTGGGTATCGTCTGGCAGCCGGCGAATCGCTAACAACTCCGTCGTTCTACGCGGGCTACACCAATGGCGGCATCGGTGAGGCATCGCGTATTCTGCACGCGTTCGAGCGCACCGAGATTCTTCCCAGTGGTTCCGGGTTGCGAACTCGCCCAGTACTCTACAACTCCTGGTATGCCACAGGATTAGAAGTCGATGAAGCCGGGCAAAAGGCACTGGCCGAAAAAGCAGCAAGCGTGGGTGTGGAACGCTTCGTCATGGATGACGGTTGGTTCCGTCCACGAAATAACGACCACACAGGGCTGGGCGACTGGAACGTGAATCCGCAGAAGTTCCCGAACGGTCTCGGCCCGCTGATTCGTCATGTAAAAGATCTGGGGATGGACTTTGGGTTGTGGGTTGAGCCGGAGACGGTGAATCCGGACAGCAACCTTTACCATCAGCATCCGGATTGGGCGATCCATTTCGAGGGTCGCCCGCGCACCGAGGTGGGAAACCGACTGGTTCTTAACCTCGCCAGGGAAGACGTTCGAGAATACATCTTTCACTGGTTAGATCAGCTGGTTACCATGAACGACATCTCCCTCTTGAAATGGGATTACAACCGCAACTTCAGCGAACCTGGCTGGCCGGAAGTTCCTCCCGAGCAACAGAAGAACCTCTGGGTGCGCTATACGCAAAATCTTTACGACATTCTCGATCGGCTGCGGCAGAAGCATCCCCGGCTGGAGATTGAATCTTGTGCCGGTGGCGGCGGGCGCATCGACCTGGGAATTCTGAGGCGTGCGGAGCAGGTTTGGCCATCGGATAACACCGAAGCGTTGGACCGGCTGACCCTTCAGCAGGGCTTCACGTATGCGTACACGCCGCACACCATGATGTCGTGGGTAAACGACGTGCCCGATTTCAACGGTCGCAGCGTGCCGCTGCAATTCCGTTTCCTGATGGCGATGCAAGGGTCTTTGGGCATCGGCGCAGACTTGAACCGCTGGCAACCAGAAGACCTGGCGGTGGCGAAACGCATGATCGGCTACTACAAATCGATTCGCGACACGGTGCAGAATGGCTTGCTCTACCGCCTGACGTTGCCGGGTGCTGGAAACTTTAGCGCCAGCGAATACGTTTCCGAGAATAAATCGCAAGCAGTGCTATTTGCATTTTTGCACTCGCAACAGTTCGGCCGCGGCCTTCCGGTGGTGCTGCTCAAAGGCCTGGATGGGACCGCCACCTACGCCCTATCGTCCCTAGATGCGAAGCCCAAGGGGAAGAGTTCCGTACTACCCGCGAAGCTCAGCGGCGCGTACCTGATGGAGCATGGTCTTCCGCTACTCCTAGAAGGCGACTACGATAGCACTGCGATCAAGTTCGATCGCACCTCACCGTAACCGAATCAAGCAGGAGCATCAAACTCGCCTTGCTCGAATTGGGCAATCCCCCGGTAAAGGAGGGCCTTTGCGTCTTTCGGATTCAACCGGATGGCCTGGTCGTAGTCCTGAATGGCGCGGTCGTACTGGCCTTTGGTCACGTAGACATTGCCCCGATTGTTGAAGGCTTGGGCATCATTGGGGTTGAGCCGGATGGCCTGGTCGTAGTCTTGGATCGCCCGGTCGTATTCACCCTTGCGCGCGTAGGTCAAGCCCCGGTTGTGGAGTGCATCAGCAGATTTGGGGTTCAAACGTAGCGCTGCATCGAAATCTTGAATGGCACGGTCGTAATCGCCTTTGTTTCCATAGGCCCCGCCCCGGTTGATGAAGGAGGCCACAAGATTCGAGGTTGGAAGCTGTCCTGAATCTATCGCACGCGTGCAGTAATGTATCAGTAGGTCGGGATTGGTTTCCTCCGAACATCCCTGCGCATCTTCGTTCATCATCCCCCGCTATTGCGCTCAGCCACGGTCCGAAAGTTCATGGTCGGATACGAAATGCTCGCCAGCCCACAGCGCGACATCACCCCCGAAGCAGCTGCCGCGAACCTCAGGAACCTAAACGGGATACACTACGCCGAGCGCATCCCGCGCTAGCGACGGCACGGTATCAGGAACGACCTTGGACGTTCAGGGCAGACGCCTGACACACGTCTTTGAACCGAGGCGCCCTCCGTTGTCTCCACGGACCTCGCGAAATCATACCGTAGACCGGCTGAAGAAACGGACTCCGAGCGGCGGTAGTAGGTCAGTTTCACGGTTCAAACTGACCCACTACCCGAGCGGCGATCACGTTGCGATTGTCTGGGGGCGCTCCTGAACGTTATGTTTTTCCCACCCTCAGCTTTGGACTCAATACTCTGACTTCCATGGAACGGAAGACATCGTCGGCTTCAGCATGTTTTATGGTTCCTAATTGAGTGCCGATGTTAAGTCGGCGATATTCAGGGGTCCAACGGTGATGCTGTCCAGCCCGGGCGCATAGCCCCCAGGATTGGGATTGGTGATCACGATCTTGTTTGCTCCGGCATTCAGTTGTACAGAAATCAGGGCAGGCACCGGTGAATCGAAGGTGCTACCGTTTACGTTCAGGACGATGGGCGGACCGTTATTGACGTAGATATAGAACGTGCGCAGGCCGCTGGTGGTGTAGTCGATCTCGAGTTGATATGTGCCTGCCTTTGCGACCGTAACCGCAGGAAACGTAACGGCGTTCTGGTTGCCGGCACCGTAGTTTCCTACGTAGGCTCCACCCGAGCAGAAACCGCAGCCGCCGACGCTGGCCGTGCCGCTGAGTTGTGCCGCCTCCGCCTCGTACGTGGTGAAATCCGGAGCGACCGCACTTCCGTCACCGGAGATGACGATGCGATCGAGATCCGGGGCGTAGGTTCCGGGATTGCCGAAAGTGATCGTATCATTACCCGCCAGCATGGTGACCGGCACGGTGGTGGCTTGCGGCAGGTTAAAGCTGCCTCCCCCCATGTTCAGCGTCGCCGGGTGCGTTCCGTTCACGACGTACACTAGGGCCCGCGGTCCCTGGGTCATCGCGTCAACTTCCATGCGGTAGGTTCCAGCATTCTTTACATAGACATTAAATGTCGCGGTGTTGGAGCTGGGCGACGCCCCAAGGTAGCTCAGCTTCGCTCCACCGGAACAGGCGGAGCAAGAAGAGACAAACGTGGCGCCACTGAGCGTTGCGGTCTCTGCTTCATAGACCTGGCCGACGGGCGCCGTGACCGCGCCCAAGGGAGTGACCTTCAACAAGCGTGAGCCGTGGCCAACGAGGGTCGTGGTAAATGCAGCCGCTGATGGACCAAGGTTGGTATGGTTCCACACATCGCGCACCGCCAAGGCGTGGCGGAAACCGAGATCGCTCCAGCGAACAGTAACTTTGCTGGACAGACCATTCAGATTGTAGACGGCAACGTTGATACTGCCGTCCGCTTGCTTCGACATCCAGACGGGCTGCGGGCCGCCAGTCACCTGGACGGCGGGGAGGCCGGACTGATCGACGACGATGAGTTCGTCATTCGTGAAGGCAGACTTGGCGAAATTATCGAGTTTGGTGAGATCTCCACCGAGATACATGGGGGAGTTCGCCATCGCCCAAATAGTGATCGCAGTCTGCTTCTCCACGTCAGAGAGACCATCGAGCGTGCCATCGCCGACATCGAGCGTGTCCATGTCATTCCATCCCAAGGTGGTGCTGGCTTCATGCTCCCAGCCCACGTCGTCGTACTCGCGTAACACGATGCGCGGCCAGTTGGTCAGGGTGGCACAGCGGCCTTCGCACTCGACATCGTCGTCAATGCGGCGCGCATTCGACCACTGTTGCCAGACGGAGGCATAGTCCTGTGAGAGCTGCCAGGAGACTGTAAGCCAGATGAGGCGTCCCGTCTTGGCAATGGCGTTCGACCAGGCTTCAACGTCGGCCCGGTTGTCGATGGAGAGATCGTTTGAGTAAGAGCCCGGCGTAACAGCGTCGAGTTTGATGAAATCGAAACCCCAGGACGAGAAGAGCTCTACGATCGAGTCAATGTACTCCTGCGCTCCAGGCTTGGTGAAGTCGATTTTATCGTGGTAGGGATTGGGCGGGTTGGCGGCGAAGGCGTTGCCTTTGGCAAGCGGGATGACGACGATATCCTGCGTGTGGTACGGCGTGCCGAGGATGGGATAGTTGCCGTCGACAGCCGGCTGCTCGATGCCGGGGATCCAATAGATACCCGCCTTTTGCCCATTGGCGTGAATATGATCGACCATTACCTTGATGTCAGGGAATGTCGTGTTATTTGGAATGGGACTGCCGTTCTGGTCGAAACTACCCTGCCAGCCGGAATCGAGATTGATATAGACGAAGCCGTGTTCCTGCAAACCCGAGGCTTTGAGTGCATCGGACTGCGTGATCATGTTTGCTTGCGTCAGGAAGTCGCCTTGGATGGTTTGCTGGCTGAAGCTGCTCCAGCCGAGATAGGGTTTCTGGCCGGCGTTGTTGACCTGTGCGCTCGCGCAGGGCAAGAAAGCGACAAACACTGTAATCACGATGAGAAAGGAAAGATACATCGGTCTCATACGATCACGTCCTCGATAGCAAAGCGGTTACAGCCTTAGCAGACAGGGAGAAACTCGTCCGCTAGAATGGTAACGTGTACGTGCACGTACCTTGTCAAAGGTAACGTGCACGTGCACGTCTTGTCAAGATATTTTTATGGTCGCGAGTTTTTCGCGTTCTGTGCACACCCAAGGGGCTTCCTCCATTAACCGCGTACGCGAAGACAGGCTATTACGCGCCTAGCCACTAGGCGTGGCAAAAGTAAAAAGGAAAGGAGCAGTACAGTGAAAAATAAAACTTGGCAAGATCATGGTGTTGGCGGTATTCGCGGCGACTGCGGGTGTTCAAGCACATGCGAAAACCCATTTCAGGTCTATTGTTGTAGAGTCTCCCTCGGATCTGCCAGAAATGGCCCGGCGCACCAGTGAAGCCATGTACCTGCTGGAGTTGTCAAGCGGGCAGGCAGTTCTATACCTGGAGCAGGATCAGGGACGGACCCTAGCGATCCTCGACGTCTCGAACCCCGGGACGATTCGACCTCTGGGTCAGGTGTCCATTGCCGCCCCGCTTTATGATTTCGTCGAGACCTTGAAGGATTCGGCAATCCTGATTCACTACCGCGATGACAGGGGATTCGCAATCATTCATTTCAAGAAATTCAAACAGCCGGTGCTGACCGAAGCACCAGAATTTCAAAACCTCGCCCACGCCGAAGCTATTGGGCACGACGGTTTAGTGTTGGCATACACAGTCGCCTCCGGCGCCCCGGTTGCAGTTCCGCAATACAAAGTTTTCCGATATTTCCAATCCTTCCGAGCCCGCAGCACTGGCCACCATTGAAGGAGTGCGGCAGCGCTTGGAGAGAACAGAGACAGGCACTCTTCCTACTGGGCAATGCCGGGCTGACGGTGATGCGACGCCCCGCCGTGGAGGAGGAATACAAGAATAAGTCCACTCTTACGAATTAAACCGGTGAGTCACGCACCGGTTTTTCGGAGCCGCGCCATTAGCGGCCGATCACACACCGTTCAACGCTGTCCCAACGGAATGATGCGGGCTGTCTTGTCGCCACGGGCCGAGGCGACGAGTTCGTAAGGCCCGCTTTACTTGAGGTAAGTGCGTACGATGCCGATGAGGTCTTCTGCTGCTTCCTCTGAGGACTTGTTGTTGCGGGGCATACACGCGCGCGGATGGGCGTGAACGGCACGCGTAACCTGGCCGGGTTTCCCAACACAATTGGCACGGACGCTTGGTTCAAGAATATGGGGAATTCAAACTACAACGCTTTGGATTTGAGCCTGAAGCATACGAGCAGGCGTCTGATTATGCTCGCAAGCTATACGTATGGGAAGTCGCTGGATGACTCTTCGAATCTGCAAGAACAAGTGAACCCGTTCAACTACCGGGCGGAATATGGGATCTCCGCATTCGACATCAAGCACAACTTTGTTTTGAGCTACAACTACGTCTTGCCGGTTGACAAGCTACTCCATTCAGGCAACCGCTTGACCGAAGGCTGGGCGATCTCAGGTATCACGAGATTTGCCACAGGACTGCCTGTGACCCTCACGAGTAACGGGGACAATTTCCTGGTGTATGCCAAAAATAACGGAATCAACTCCATTAGCATCGATCTGCCGAACCTGGCACCTGGGAATCTGGAGATCAATCACGACCCTCGCAATGGCCGGCCGTACTTCAACACAGCTCTGTTCAGCCCGAATGCACTGGGAACACAAGGCGACGCTCCGCGTCGACCGTTCTACGGTCCTGGCGTCAACAACTGGGACATGGCATTGCACAAAATCACGAAGCTAACTGAAGGCAAGTCCATCGAACTCCGCTTCGAGATCTTTAACACATTCAACCACGCACAGTTTTACGGAAACGGGTCGGTCGACGGCAACATCAACGACGCGACGTTTGGCAAGGTGGTGAAGGCTGCAGCGCTGCGCATCTCACAAGTCGCTCTCAAGCTGCAGTTTTAAATTTCAGCCGTATCTACTTCGCTTCCAGAGTTTCCGTAGGCTTTTATCCCGGTTTATCCCAATACGCATGCCAACCATGCCCGAACCGCCCAGAGCGAGCCGAGTGTCGTCCAAGAGAATCGCAGTGGCGCTGAGAAGGACGATGGAGCCGCGAGTTGTAAAATCCTTTATCCCAATTTATCCCAATAACCTGCTAACCGTGCCCAAACCGCCCAGAGCGGGCCGAACGGCGTCTTTACTTTTCAGCGACTTACCAGCGAGCCAGAGCGCAATCACCCGTTTGCTAAACCGTTTTGGCGGTCCGGAAAACCGCCAACGAGGGTTCGAATCCCTCCCTCTCCGCCAGACTTAAGTCCCAGTGTGCTTATAACTTAGACCTCTTTTTCAGATCAGTCGTCGTACTGGCCTTTTATCCCAAGTTATCCCAGTGCGAGTGCAACAGTCGGCGAAACCGTTGCAGCTCCTCTGAGCACGCGTTTTTCGTGCGACCTCGTACTATTGCTCTCCATCCCGCCTTCGACCGTCCGACATTCGGGAGTTGGAGGAGAAGGGATACGTGCCTGCCTTCCGCACCGGGCGGAAGATCGTTCGCGGATAGCCATCGGTTGTGGATATAGCCTGAGTGACCGTAGGAGGTGCGTCTCAGTGCTTACAAATCAATTCTACATGCCTGATTAGGCGGGTTACCGGACATTGA
>WNFL01357504.1_pt1 | contig 10550 bp, 7 predicted proteins | sample 5400361 | NCBI WGS metagenome assembly WNFL01 (sample SAMN13153351, study PRJNA577476) | soil metagenome | isolation source: 40 cm soil on Douglas fir-dominated hillslope | place: USA:California | collected 2013-09-17 | reverse complement strand
AGCCTCGCGGCGAGGCGCAAGGCTGCGATCAAACTGGATGGATCTGCCCTGTCGGTGCCGGCAAGATCGAACGCGGTGCCGTGATCGGGCGATGTCCGCACGAACGGCAGGCCGAGCGTGAGATTGACGGCATGATGGAAGGCGAGCGTCTTGATCGGGATCAGCGCCTGGTCGTGATACATGCACAGCGCCGCGTCATAGGTGGCGCGTGCCGCCGGGTGAAACATGGTGTCGGCGGGAAGCGGTCCGCGCGCCGCGATGCCGAGCCGTTTGAGGATGTCCACGGCCGGCCGCACGATGGCCCGGTCCTCGTCTCCCATGGCGCCATCCTCGCCCGCATGGGGGTTGAGGCCGGCCACGGCGATGCGCGGATCGGCGATCCGAAACCGGCGTGCGAGATCGTGCGCCGTAATCCGCCCGGTTTCGACGATGAGGTCGGTGTCGAGCGCGCCCGGCACCTGGGCCAGAGGCAGGTGGATCGTCACCGGTACGACGGCGAGCTCGGGCGACCATAGCATCATCACCGGCCGCCGCGGCTCGCCGGTCGTCTCGGCCGCGAGCCGGGCCAGATATTCGGTGTGGCCCGGCTCGGTGAATCCCGACCGATAGAGGACATTCTTGGCGACCGGATTGGTGACGATCGCGGCGGCCTCGCCGCCCAGCACATGGCGCACGCCGAGGCGGATCGAGGCAATCGCCGCAGGCGCGCTCGTCGCGTCGGGATGGCCGGGCTTGGCCGTCACGGCCATTCCGATGTCGACGATCGGCAGCGCGGTGGCAAACATCGCGGCCGCTTTGGCCGGCGCGCTGGCGCCAAGCGTGATCGGGGGGCCCGTCAGCTTGGCGCGCTCGGCGAAAAACTCCAGATCGGCGAGGACGTAGAATGGCGGCAGGTCCAACGCAAACCGCCGCCGCCAAACCGCAATTGCAAGGTCAGGCCCTATTCCCGCTGGCTCGCCGAGGGTCAGCGCAATCGGACGCGGCATCGCTACTTGCGTTCGATCATCGCCTGGCGGCGCAGTTCGCGAAGATAGTTTTTGGCCTTGGCCTGGAATTGTTCGCTGAAGATTTTGTCGCGCGCCTGGCGCTTTTCGGGGGTGTCGGACTTGGTTTCCTTTTTCTCGCACAAGGCGAACAGCTCGACGCCCTGCGCCGTCGTCTCCGGCGGGGTCAGGTGCCCGACCTCGGTCTTGTCGAGGATTTGCCGCAAGGCGGGCACGAGCTCGGAGGAATTCTTGGTGATCGGCTCGCGGACAGCGACATCGCGCAACGAACGCGCAAACAGCAACCCGGTATCGCAGGTGCTGAAGCGGGCGCGCAGCGCCTCGGCATCCTTGCGCCGCGATTCCTGCAACGCCGTGTTGCCATGCGGCACCACGAACAGGATCGGCCGCAACGTATAGTCGTAGCCGACGTCGCCGCCGTCGCTCTTCTTCTGGGTCTCGATTTCGTCGAGCACGCTCTTCTCGCTGACCTGCAGGCTCGACTGGAACTTGCCGCGGATGATGTACTGCCAGTTCAGATCGGCCCGGACGCGCGCCTTGAGCGTCTTGGAGTCGATGCCGTTCTGGGCGAGCGTCTGGGTGAGTTGGTCGGGGGTCAGGTGCATGCGCTTGGCCATGTCGGCATAGCTCGAATCGACGTCGCTGTCCGTGATATCGAGCTTGTAGCGGCGGGCAATCTGAACCTTGAGCTTTTCGTCGATCAACTCCTCGATGACCTCCTGCCGCGCCGGCGTCTTGTGGGTGGACAGCGTGTTGAATTTGGTGCGCTGGTCGATGTCGTAATCGGTAATGACCTCGCCGTTGACGATGAGGACGACATGTTGGGCGAGGGCCTGGGACGGTGCCGCCAGTGCGGCGAAAATGCAGGCCGCCGCGATCATGATGCTGCCGGGTCCGCCCGTCATTCCGCGCCGAATCGGGGTCAAGCCTTGTCCTCCTTCCCAACGTGGGGTCCGATCTTTATACCCCAAGCCAGCGCCCAACGGGCAGGCGTCAAAACGTAGCGTGCCTAGCCCCTCCTTCCCCCGCCCACGAGGGAGGGCAGGGAGGGTGCCGGCCGCACCTGTTCTGCTTCGATACTGACGCTACTGGAATCCGGTTCCGCCGAGCGTGCGCAGGCTGACCTGCAGCAGGTAGGTCTGGCTTGACGTCAAACTGCCGGCGAGGGCGTAATCCGCATAGTATTGGAATGACATGATGAAACAATCATCGATGTACCCGAGGCCAAGGCGCGTCTGGGATGGCTTTCCATTCTGGATATCGTAGCGAATTCCGCCGTTGACGACCCAATTTTCGCTGACCTTGTAGGCGCCGCTGGTGAGGATGCCGTCCCGCCGCGTCAAGAACCCGAGCTGGGGCTGCGCCGCATAATCGCCGTATAGAACCGAGGCATTCCAGCGGTCGAAGTTGGCGCGGGCCTCGACCTCGAGACGCTGCAGCGAGAAGTCGTCGTGGTCAAATCGGAACCGTGAGGTGAAAGAGTAGATCTGGTTCGGCTGAAATGCGACGCGCGCTACGTAATCGGAGCGGGTGGTGTCAAGACCGCTGCCCAAGCCGGTATTGGTGATATCCCCGGCCGCAAAGGAGTTGAGCCCGAATAGCTGGTAGGATTCGCCGAACAGCATGTTGAGGTTGCCGCCGCGATTGAATTGGGCGGTGTATTGCAGGCCATAATTGACGCGGCTGCCGCCTTCAACGCGGTCCCAGCCGGAAAATTTGTCAACCTTGAACAGATTGGTGTCGTCGAATACGAGGCTCTGGGCATCTTCGTTCGGCAGCCTGCCGATCGCGGTTTCGTTCGGCCGAATAATCAGCTGTGCGATCGGTTCGATCGTCTGGGTGCCCCAACTCTGCACCCCGATGAAGGGATAGTGGTACTCGAGGCCTATTGTCGGCATTGCCCGGGTGACGTTCGAATCGCCGGAGTCGATGAAGTTGCTGACGCCGGGCTGGTTGTTGATCGTTATCGCGGCGGCATCGCCCCGCACCGACGCGAACGGTATGAACACTTGCCCGAAGGGATCAATATATTGATACCGCCAATGGACCTCTGCCGATAACCGCGCATAGTCGCCCGGAACACCGCGCAGCAAGCAGTTTGTCGGAGTCTTCTGGGTCGGATCCGCGGAATTGACGTTGCACAGCCCGAGGTTCAATGCGCTGGCGCTGATCGCATCGAAACTTGCCGTCTGGCGCTGCAGATTGGTGAAGTTGAAGGTAGTGCCGAGTTCGCCACCGAACACCGGCTGATCGAACGTGTAGGCGTAGTCGATGACCGGCAGCACATTGGGCAGCGTGCCCTGTACGTCGGACAGGGAAAATCCGTAGTAGTGGATTGCTCTCATGTCGAAATAGCTGCGGTCGCCGCGTCCGATGAGATAGACCTGCGACACCGCCTCGGTCATGTAGTTGAGGATCGGATCAACCGCCGTCTGTTGCAACAGCTGGATCTTGTAGTCCTGAAAGAAGGTCCGGTCGGTCAGCCCGACCCCATCGAAGCCCCAGGTCCATTGGGGCGACAGGTTGAAGCGTCCGCTCGCTTCGATGGCGCCGCGAAAATCGCGGAAGCCCGGCGTCGGGGTGCCGTCGAGGAGAAACTTGTTCTTGTCGAGCTGGTCGATGCCGGCGCCGCGAATCGTCAATTGGCCGTCTTCGAAACGCTGGCGCCACTCGCCGCGAAGCAGCGGACCCTGGGTGGTGGTGAACCGAGGCGAAATAGTGGCGTCGTAGTTGGGAGCAAGCGCGAGATAATACGGCGTTTCGACAGCAAACCCATACGCCGAGCTCGTCGACACGATCGGCATCAAGAAGCCGGTCTTGCGTTTGACGGTCGGATCGGGCGCCGAGAAATACGGCATCCAGGCGAGCGGGACGCCGAAAAATTCGATTCTGGCGTCCTCGAAGTACATCATCTTCTCGGATTCATTGTGGATGATGCGCGCTGCCTTGACTTGCCACAGCGGCGGCTTGCGAGGATCGTCGCGGCACGGCTCGCAGGCCGTGTAGACGCCGCTCTGGAACACCGTATAGTTCTTGTCGGTGCGGTCGGCGCGCGTTGCCGCCAGGCGGGTCTGGTCGGCGGTCTCCACGCGCAGCGAATCGATAAAGCCGTCGCGGTAGTCGTCGCTCAGATCTAGCAACTCGCCATAACTGACCTTGCCATCGGCTTCGGTCAGCCGTGCATTGCCTTCCGCGTGCAGCCGTTTGCTGCGCTGGTCATAGATCACCTTGTCGGCTTCGATGGTGGCGCCGTTGTAGTAGATCTGAACGTTGCCGACGGCAGATACGAGCAGGTTGTTGTAGTCGTATCGGATCTCGTTGGCCTGCACGAGCATCTGGGCGCCGGGAGCCGGCTTGGCGGTGATGCTCTTTCCGGTCGGCGTCGGCCTGACCTGGTTTTGAAAGGTCAGAAGCGGGTTTTGCTGCGCAAGCGCCGGGAGCGATTGAGCCAAGCCGAACAGCATCGACGCCGAGACAACGAGCATCGCCGCTGCCGCACGCGAGGCGCGGCAACCATAAACGGGCAGGCCTGCGCCCGCACCAACCATCACGCGTAAGCCTCGCTTACCACGTCCGCTACCCCCGCCTTCCCACCCTGCTGTTTTAACACGCAAAATCGTGCCTAGCCAGCAAGCTCCCGCCGCAGCTTCCCGCGCATCTGCCGAGGCATTGGAAATGAACATACCCGCAAAGCGCAGCCGGATGCCAGACGAAATTGGGCCTGAAAGCCCTTCACCCCCAATGAACTGGCCGAGTGTTGCAAAGTTGCAAATGGGGAGGGCAACGCCGTGCCGGCGGCCGGCGTGCCCGAATGCGATTGACCGGATTCTGACACAACTTGCGGAGTCGTACCCAGAGGAGCTGTCCCGAAGCCGGCCGTGATCCTGCGACCGGCGCGCCTGAGACGGGTGATCTGGAAAAGCACGCCCCACCCTCGATTCCATCACGCAATGCGTCCCCGGCCATTCTTGAGGGCAGCCCCGGAAATTCCGGTCGTGCGCGATTCTCACTCAAGACACACCGACCTCATCGCCCGGCAAGATGGCCGTCCCAAGGCAAAGCTGTTGAAATTCCAATCGGAACGATTAAGAGGCTGTAATGGATTGGGGTTTTGGAGTTGGTGGCGCCGCAACACCCTCACTCTACCCTCCCCCGCTTGCGGGGCGGTAGAGTGGGGGGACTTGGACATCCTTAAGGCACTGGAAAGAATGACTGCTTGAAGATTGAGTGTCATCGCCCGGCTTGACCGGGCGATCCAGTAACCACCGGGGCTGCTGTTGAGACACCTTATCAAGGTGGTGGTTACTGGATGCCCCGCTTGAAGCGGGGCATGACACCATTCGATTCACTTAGTTCTTCGCAGTCTCCGGTGGGGAGCGCGGCAATTAAAGACAGATGCGCCGGTCAGCGCGAGAGGACATCGCCCATGGCGAAAGATTTGAAGCTTGGATTTGCGCCATTCCGGGCGCCGTCCGACGGCGTACTTATTGTGTTCTGTGACGATTCCTTGAAAGTCGGCGCCGCGACCCGCAAGATCCTGGGAAAGACTGCCGATGCGCTACCTCAGGCCGCGGCGGGCGAGCATTTCACCGGCAAGAGTGGCGCCGCCCTCGACATCGTCCTCCCGGCCGATCTCAAGGTCTCCCGCCTGACGGTGATCGGCGCCGGCAAGATTGACGGGTTCAAGTCCAAGGATTTTCTGAAGCTTGGCGGTGCCGCCGCCGGAAAGCTGCCGGGCGCAGGTGGAAATGTCATGGTGGTGGCCGATCTACCCGCAGGCCCCATGACTCCGGATGCGGTCGCCGATCTCGCCGCTGGAGCGAAGCTGCGCGCCTACAAGTTCGATCGCTACAAGACCAAACGAAAGGAAGACGAGGAGAAGCAAGGCGCCGTCGATCTTACGATCGCGGTCGCCAGTCCTCCCGCTGTCACCCGTTTCTGGCGCTCCCGGGAGGGCGTCGCCGACGGCGTGACGCTCGCCCGCGATCTGATCAATGAGCCCGCCAATGTGCTCTATCCGGAAGAGTTTGCGCGCCGCGCCGCACGGTTGCGCAAGCTCGACGTCGTCGTCGACGTGCTCGATGCGGGTGCAATGAAACGGCTTGGCATGGGCGCACTGCTTGGGGTCGGCCAGGGTTCCCGGCACGAGAGCCGCACCGTCATCATGCGGTGGAACGGCGGCAAACGCGGCGCATCGCCGGTGGCGTTCATCGGCAAGGGCGTGTGCTTCGACACCGGCGGCGTCTCGATCAAGCAGGCGGCCGGCATGGAGGACATGAAGGGCGACATGGCGGGCGCCGCCTGCGTGGTCGGCCTGATGCACGCGCTGGCGGTGCGCAAGGCCAAGGTCAACGCCGTGGGGGCGATCGGATTGGTCGAGAACATGCCGGACGGCAATTCGTATCGGCCGGGCGACATCCTCAAGAGCATGTCGGGCCAGACGATCGAGATCATCAACACCGACGCCGAAGGCCGCCTGGTGCTTGCCGACGTGCTGCATTACGTCAACACCAAGTATAAGCCCAAATTCATGATCGATCTCGCGACGCTGACGGGGGCCATCATGGTGGCGCTCGGCCAGGAGCACGCCGGCCTGTTCGCCAACAACGACGAATTGTCCAATCGCCTCCTCGCCGCCGGCGAGGCGACCGGCGAGCGCGTGTGGCGCATGCCGCTTGCGCCCGAATACGACAAATTGATCGATTCAAAGGTCGCCGACATGAAGAACACCGGCGGCCGCCACGGCGGCGCCATCACGGCGGCACAGCTTCTGGCGCGCTTCGTCGGCAAGACGCCCTGGGCGCATCTCGACATCGCCGGCACCGCGCTCGGCTCGCCGCAAAGCGAAATCAACAAGAGCTGGAGCTCGGGCTGGGGCGTGCGCCTGCTCGACCATCTGGTGGCCGAGCATTACGAGGGCTGATACGCGATCACGCATTGCCGACCAGCCCGTGTTGCTGCGCCTTGCAAAAACCACATCCCGATCGTAATAATCGACATCGACATTTGGCCGGACCATCAGGCCGTATCGCCTCTGCTATTCGCTAGGCGCACGTTCAGACCCTCTCCAAACATCGACCGACCGGGTTGCGGTCGCGCTTTGCGTGGACCCAGCTCACATTCGCCTACGCCAGTTAAAGGATACGTCTATGACGAACGGCACCGTAAAGTTCTACAACGATCAAAAAGGCTTCGGATTCATCCAGCCGGACGGCGGCGGCAAGGACGTTTTCGTCCATGCCACAGTGCTGGAGCGCGCCGGCCTGCGCAGTCTTAGCGAGGGTCAGAAGGTTTCCTTCGATACTCAAGAAGATCGCCGCACCGGCAAGACGGCCGTCGCGACCATTCGGATGGCGTGATTTCGTGGGGCGTCACCGCCCCGTTTCGGGCCTGCCTTTGGAACTCCTGAAGTCGGATATTTTCGACTTCGGGCCTGGTTTCCGACTGACCAGTTGCCAGCCCAAGCGCGACTTTTCTCTCAAATCCCGTACATATGATCTAAGTTGCTGGTGCGGTGGTCGGCGCACCTTTCCGCCTCGCAAACGTCGTCGTGAGGCCGATCGATCGGAGCAGACATGACACACAAATTTCGTAGCGGTCAGATCGTGCATCTCAGCCGCAGCCTGACCGCCAGAGCAGCCCCCGGCGGAGATTACAAAGTCGTGCGTCAGCTGCCCGTTGACGGCAGCGAGCCGCAATATCGCATCAAGAGCGTGAGTGAACCCTTCGAGCGCGTCGCGAAGGAAAGCGATATGGAAAAGGCCTGACGCAGTTTTGTCATGACTGAATTTCTGTTCTACCATCTTCAGGCGCAGCCGGTCGAACGGGTGTTGCCGGTATTGCTGGAAAAGTCGATCGAGCGGGGGTGGCGGGTCGCGGTGCACACCTCCTCGGAGGAGCGCGTCGACGCGCTCGATGCTCACTTGTGGACGTTTCGGGAGGACAGCTTCCTGCCCCACGGCACGTTTCGTGAGCCGACCGCCGCGGATCAGCCGGTGCTGTTGACGGTGGAGGACCATAATCCGAATGCCGCGACGGTGCGCTTTCTGATCGACCGGGCGCCGATGCCTCAGGATGTCGAACGATACGATCGCGTCGTCTTGTTGTTCGACGGCAGCGATGACGAAGCGGTTGCGGAGGCCCGGGACCACTGGCAGAGCGCCAAAGCGCGCGGATTTGCGGTGACTTATTGGCAGGCCGACGACAGCGGGCGCTGGCAGCGCCGAGCGTGACCGGTATGGTTCGAATGGTGGAAACGCTATACTGGGGCGGGGCGGTCGAGTCGCGATGCCGGAGGCTTCGAATGGGTGTGATTGCGCAGTGGATTGGCGGTCGACGGATGTTGGCGCGCGGCGCGACGATCGTCGCTCTTGCGTCCGGCGTTACCGCCTGCGGCTCGGTCCAGAATATGATCCCGGATCCGGCAAATTTCCGCTTGCCGGATCGCTCGACTTTTCTCCCGACCACTTCGAACTCTTACGCTTACCCGATATCGCCAGTCGCTGCGGTCGGACCGGCAGATCTGGTCGACGGGCAGGGTGCGTGCGCCGGCGTTGCGCCGGCGTCTCCGCGCGGCGTCAGCCTCGATATGACCGAATGCGAAGTGGTGCGCACACTCGGTCAGCCGCAAGGGGTGGACCTCACGCCGCAGCCCGGCGGTCAACGCCGCGTAGTCATGACGTACAAGACCGGTGAGCGCGCCGGCAGCTACGAGTTCGTCGGCGGTCGGTTGACCGCGATCGAGCGTGGCGACGAGCCGACGCCGGCGGTCGCGAGAAAGCCGGCGTCCAAGAAGCCAAGGCCGCCCGCGTGACGACGCCGGCGATACGGCGCTAGGAGCATTTTACGATTAGGTTGACTCTCCCGGTGTCATTGCCCGGCTTGACCGGGCAATCCAGTATCCCACGGCCGGTGGTTACTGGATCGCCCGGTCAAGCCGGGCGATGACAGCACAGAGGTAGGTCAACCTAATCGAAAAATGCTAAGTTACAGATGGGCGAGACTCCGCGAACGCGCGATGACGAGGGCAATGTCGAGAAAGTTGCCCGGCGATTGAAGACACCCAAGGACGACATTCATGTGGATGCAGCACGCTGATACCAGGCCAGTCGGATACCTCATCAGATACTTGGCCAGATACCCGGTCGCACTGGCACTCGCCGCGGCTTTGTCGGCGGGGCAGCTGGCGACGCCGGTGCTGGCGCAGCAAAACCGTCCGGGAGCGCAGCAGAGCGCAGATGCGCCGCGCAATCCGGCTGCGGGCGGCGAGGCGGGCGCGCGGTCGACGCCGGCGCGGAACGAAAATTCCCTGCGGCTTCCCGCCGATTCGACCACCGAGCACATCGTCGAGTTGCCGGGCCGTACGCTGCAGTTCAAGGCGACGGCCGGGTCAATTCCTCTCAACGATGCAGAAAGCGGCAACCTGCAGGCGGAAGTGGCTTTCGTCGCGTATGTGCAGGGCGACGCCAATCGTCCGGTCACGTTCTTGTTCAACGGCGGCCCCGGCGCTGCATCCGCTTACCTCAACATCGGGGCGGTGGGTCCGTGGCGGCTGCCTTTCGACAATATTTCGGCGTCGGCGACGCCAGCGCTCCTTCCCAACGCCGAGACCTGGCTCGACTTCACCGACCTCGTGTTCGTCGATCCGGTCTTAACCGGGTATAGCCACATCGTGGCGAACAGCGACAATATGCGCCGCCAGTTGCTCTCGGTAGACGGCGATGCCGACGCGCTCGCGGTCGTGATTCGCAAATGGGTCGAGCGGAACGGCCGCCAGGGAGCGGTGAAGTTCGTGGTCGGCGAAAGCTATGGCGGATTCCGCGTGCCCAAGGTGGCGCGCGCCCTTGCCGGCCAGCAGGGTGTCGGCGTGCGCGGGCTGATCATGATCTCGCCGGTGCTGGACTTCGGCAATTTCAGCCAGCGCCGCCACAATCCGTTGTCTTGGGTCACGCGGCTGCCGTCGATGGCGGCGACCGTGATGGAAAGCACTGCGCCGTTCGACCGCAACGCGCTGCGCGAAGTCGAGACCTATGCGTCCGGCGATTATCTGCGCGATCTCATGCGCGGCGAACGCGATGCCGAAGCGATCGAGCGCATGACGCCGCGCGTCGCCGCTCTCACGGGCCTCGATCCCGTCCAGGTGAAGAAGCTCGGCGCCCGCATCGACACCGGCACGTTCCAGCGCGAGCTCAATCGCGCCCGGGGAACGGTGGCGAGCGCCTATGACCCGACCATCACGGCTTTCGACCCGTCGCCAAATTCGGCGCAGGGCCGCTTTTCCGATCCGGTGCTCGATGCCATCGGGCCGCCGCTCACCGGCGCCATGACGGCGCTCTATCAGGGCCCGTTGAAGTGGCGCGTCGAGCAGCCCTATCGTCTGCTCAACGGCGAGGTCAACGGCCAATGGAACTGGGGTCGCGGCCGCGTCGGCCCGGAAGTCGTCGACGATCTGCGCAACGCGCTCGCCGCCGACCGCGATCTCCACGCCCTGGTGGCGCACGGCGCGAGCGATCTCGTCACGCCCTATTTCGGGACCCAGCTCATCCT
>WNFL01447984.1_pt1 | contig 10551 bp, 18 predicted proteins | sample 5400361 | NCBI WGS metagenome assembly WNFL01 (sample SAMN13153351, study PRJNA577476) | soil metagenome | isolation source: 40 cm soil on Douglas fir-dominated hillslope | place: USA:California | collected 2013-09-17 | reverse complement strand
GGCCAGAGCGGCAATCCGGCCAGGCCGGCGGTCTCGGGCTGCCCCGTCATCAGGTTGGCATTCTGCAGCGCTTGCGCCGATGCGCCCTTGCCGAGGTTGTCGATGGCGGCGATCGCCAGCACGAGGCCGGTTTGCGGGTTCACCGAGTACGACAGAAACGCGAGATTCGAGCCGTTGGCCCAGCGTGTGTGCGCGCTGCGGCCCTTCTCCACGGCCGTCAGCTTGATGAATGGCTCGCCGCGGTAGCAGGCTTCCGCGGCCTCATGGAGTTGCTCTCGCCGCGGGGCGCCTTTCGGGCGCGCGTAGCAGGTGACGAGAATGCCGCGCGTCATGGGCACGAGATGCGGCGTGAACGCGATGCTCGCCTTCTTTCCGGCCAGCAGGGAAAGGGCTTGCTCCATCTCAGCGACGTGCGGATGGGATTCCAGCCCGTAGGCGAACAGATCCTCGTTGGTCTCGACAAAGCCGAAATCGCTCGCGCCCCCCCGGCCCGTGCCGGTCACGCCGCTCTTGCCGTCGATGACGATGCCTTCCGCTTCCACCAGCCCTTCCTTGATGAGGGGCGCGAGGGCTAGCAATGCGGGTGCGGCATAACAGCCCGGGTTGGCGATGCGCGAAGCGCCACGGATCCTCTCGCGATACCCGGGAAACTCGGTGAGGCCGTACGTCCAGCCTTCCGCGAAACGGTGATCGCCGCCGATGTCCACGACCTTCATGTCTTTCGACACGCGTGCGAGCGGCTCGCGTGACTTGCCGGTCGGCAGCGAGGCGAACAGCAGATCGAGCCCCGAGATGTTCTCCGGAACGAACGGCTCGATCGCGAGCTTTCCGGCGGGGTGCCCGGCGAGCGCCGGAAAGCGGGCCGCGAGGGATTGGCCGGCGGTGGAGTCTCCGCCCACGTATGCGATCTCGAAAGCGGGATGCGCGGCGCACAGCCGCAAGAGCTCGCTACCGCCGTAGCCGCTGACGCCGACAATTCCAATCTTCATGCGCGCACTCACGTTTGCGCCCGCCCGATCCATTTCTCGACCACTGGCGCCTTGTACGCCGCCATTGCCTCGAGCAATTCGTCCGGGGAGTCGGATACCAGGATCATCGCGCGCTGCTCACGCCTGACAAAGCCTTCGTCCATGCTGTGCTCGACGAACGATAACAACTTATCGAAATAGCCATGAACGTTGAGCAGGCCGCATGGCTTTCGGTGGAAGCCGAGCTGTGCCCAGGTGAGGATCTCGAAGAGCTCTTCCACGGTGCCCCAGCCGCCGGGGAGCGCGACAAATCCGTCGGCGAGGTCGGCCATCATCGCCTTGCGCTCATGCATGGACTTGACGACCCTCAGCTCGGATAGAGCCCGATGGGCGACCTCCTTCGCCACAAGGGCCTCCGGGATCACCCCGATCACGTGCGCACCGCCCGACAAGGCCGCGTCGGCGAGGGCGCCCATGAGCCCGATCCGCGCACCGCCATACACCGTGCCGAGCTTCGCCTGGGCCAACGCGCGCCCCAGCTCCTTCGCGGCGGCGACGTATTCGCCCCTTGCGCCGCTATTCGATCCAGCAAAGACACAAATGCGCTTCAAGGATTCTCCTTACCTTCCCTGGTCCAGCCACCGAGGCCCTGCGACATATCGGCGGTCAACGAGAAATGATCGCCGCACACTTCGCAGCGAAAACGATACTGCACGATCCCGGGAAGCGCGCCCGTCGCCAGCACGGATTCCAGCGCATCTCCCTCCGCCGTCCCTGGCGACGCCTGTTCTCCCACTCGGGAAAGCACGCCGCGATTCATTTCCTCGGCCGCAAGGCGAAGCGCATGGATGAGGTCGTCCGGGGAACGGAACGTATGCGTCGCGAGATCGCGGCACTCTTCGCAGGACACTCGGCAACCCTCTAACGACTTTCACGGTTGAAGTGTGACGCAACCCACGCTTGCGCAACCGCCCACAACGCGGGGGCCCCACGCTCGATTGCGGGCCCGTATCGCTCGAGCACCTGCTCATAGCTCACGCGACTGTCGGCCCATGTTCCCCCACCCGTAAAGATATTGATCAGGAGCGGTTGAAATCGGTCCAGGGCCTTTGCGAATTGTGAGTCGCTGGATTGTCCATCCTCGAATTCCCGCCAAAGCGAGATCAACTCCTCCGCCTGCCCGGCCGGCAGGAGACCAAAGAGTCGCTGCGCGGCGCGCTGCTCCTTTTCAGCTTGATCACCGGCCGACGCTCCGTGAATTGGGCTGTCGCCGGCATCGACCTCGACGATATCGTGGATAAGAAGCATCTTCACGACGCGTGCGACATCAACGTCGGAAGCGGCGTAGTCGGCCAGCAGCCACGCATACATCGACAAGTGCCAGGAGTGTTCGGCCGAATTCTCCTTTCTGCTTCGATCGAGCAGCGGAGAGGCCCTGACGACCGTCTTGAGTCGATCGATTTCGCGCAGGAAAGACAGGCGTCGAGCGAGATCATTGGTTGTCTCACCCACCGATCGTGCCTTTCCGGGCGTTGATCTCGTGTTGGTTGATCGAGTAATCCATTCGGTAGATTGCACCGAGAGCTCCCGTGGCGCCGTGCTGTTCCAGCTGCGCGTTGCGAAGGTCGCCTTGAATGAGACTTGCCAAAGCGTCTTGACTGTATCCCGTGACCCACAGCGCCCAGCTCACACCGGCGTCGGCGCCGCGAATGCGCTGCTCGTTTGTCATCTGGGGCGTCAACGCGCCCTCGAACAGATGGACGCTGCCGATCCCCGTCCTTGATGGAAGCTGGGGCAGCAGATCCTGGAGCAGCCATGTGCGAAGCGATGACTCGCTTGCCGGCTTGAAGCGTATCAATAGACCGGCATGACCCATGCCGAGACCGAAACTTCCCGCCACGGAACAGAAGCCTCGGGTCATGCCCCGATAGTGAGGCATCATTTTCGAGGTCCACGGGCTCGGATTGTTCAACCGCTCGAGATAGGCGTCGGACGTCAGCGTGGCGAGCTGCTCGACCTCATACATCACGAAGTATCGCGGCTGCCCCTGCAACGCCACCCATCGGGTTCCACGGACGAAGCCCGGAATGGAGAGCCTCTCCGGAAGATGCTCATGCGTATGCCACTCGTCGTGTTCGGGGATCGCATCCTCGACGACATCGAACGACAGGAGCATCGCGGCTTGTCCGAGCAGGGACATTTTCGTCCCTAGAACCAATGGTCCGCGACACGCCGTCCATCTCGTGGCAGGTCGTCCCAGGTATCGAGTCCGTCGAAATGGTCGACCGGAATCTGCGCCACAGCCTGCGGATCGGCCGCAAGCCGCAGGTTGACCGCGATGCGGCGCCGTCCTTCCTTGTTCAGTTCCAGCGCTCGCCAATATGCGACGCAGCCACACTCGGGACAGAAGTGAAAACCGAGCGCCTTGCCGCGGATGTAGGCTTGGGTGGGAGCCGTTACATTGATGCCTTCACCTTCATAGTCATAAGCCCACAGCGCGCCGTAGCGGCGACACGCGGTGCAATTGCACGCCGTGGCCGACTCGGGCATGCCCTCGAAACGCCATTGAACTGCACCACACAGGCAGGATCCCTGGATCATTTCAGCAATCGCTTCGATGGTTGGAAGATGCTCATGCGTATGCCACTCGTCGTGTTCGGGGATCGCATCCTCGACGACATCGAACGACAGGAGCATCGCGGCTTGTCCGAGCAGGGACATTTTCGCTATGGGCTGCGCAAGAATTGTGCGCTCACAGCGGGGCAAGGAAGTAATGCCCAAGGCTCTCGAGGCCGAGGGCCGCGTACGCCGCCAGAAGCAAGAGACCGGCGAGCGCGTATCCGCGAGACATGAGCAGCCATCCGCTAATTCCCAAAGCCGTAAGCCCGATCCAGGCCGCATAGACGTTCATTCGCGACCACGAGGATGGCAGATTCGGGTAGTCGGAAATCAATTCGGCGTTGTGCGCAAAGTGTATGGCGCTTGCGACTCCGTAGATCAGGAGCAAGGCGATAAGGGGACGCTGCGCTGCCCTATCGCTCATGACTCCTCCCTCAGGACTTCGCTTTCTTCGAAGCCTTTTTCGCCTTGCCGGAACTGTTGAGGGCGACGGCCTCGCGAATGAGCGCCTTGAAGGCGGCGTCGTCGACTTCTTCCCCTTCGTGGATGTCGATCGCGCGGCGTACATTTCCGTCGAGGCTCGAGTTGAAGAGACGGGCCGGATCCTTCAGGGATGCGCCTTTGGCGAAGGTAAGCTTCACGACCTTCTTGTAGGATTCGCCGGTGCAGATGAGGCCGTCGTGCGACCAAACCGGGGTGCCCATCCACTTCAACTCCTCGACGACGCCCGGGTCCGCTTGCTTGATGAGCTTGCGCATCCTGCCGAGGGCTTCTCCGCGCCAGCCCCCGAGCTCGGCGAACTTGTATGAGATGAGCTCCGATGCCGACATACCCTGGCTCGCGTCCGACTTTTTCATGTTCTCATCCTCTCTTTCGCGATCTTACTAGGCCCAGCCAGCAACGATTGCTCTGAGCTCCATTCGTACTTGAGGTCAGCCTAACGTTCCAATTCGCCGGCCGCGCGAAGGTACGGTTCGAAGAACGCCTTGGGCGACCCGCAGCCTTGCTGGGCGAACAGCGCGTCATTCATGAAGAGTGTGCGGAGCGTATTCGTCTTGCCGGGGTTGGGAAACATGCGATCTGCCGCCACGAGGGCACGGGGCACCCGCTTCCATGTGCATCCACGGTCGATCATCATGTCGGTGTCGGTGGTAATCCAGTAGGCTTGCTGCTGCATCAGGTCGGCCGTCGCTTTTTTCAACCTTACCGTCTTGCCTTCGTATTCCCACACCGAAGCCTCGGCGAGCGTCGGGACGATGCGAAGCTGGTTGCGAAGGACCAGCGGCGCGTAGCCCTGCTTCAACAAGAGCATCCGCGGGTTTTCATAGTTCGTGTTGAGGAAGAACGGCTGACTGCTGAAATCCTGCTTTGGGAAGCGAAGCTCGCCCGATTCGTCGGATACCGCTTCCACCGCGAAAAGTATCGCGTGCTTGCCTCCGTGGCCGGTGATCGTGCCCTCCCGGCCCGTTCCCCAGAACAGCGCGACAAGCCCCGGAATCGGCTTCCCATCGTGCTCGTCGACCACAGTCATCTTCACCGCGGGCATGGTCGCCGCGATCACCGGGACTACGGCAAGAGCAAGCACCACGCCGAACAGGTTTGCGGCGACAATTTTCACAATGCTGCCGCGCTGGTTGGGGCCAGCACCTTGGCGATGGCGGCGATGGTATTCCAGTTGCGCGTAGTGACCGGGACGCCAAAGAGCCGATCGAGCGTGCCGAGATACCCAATGGCTTTCATGTCGCGCCGGTACACGCCGAATACGAACCGGTTGTCCCTCGCGAGGATCTTCAGCAGCCACTTGCCGGTGGAAGGAAAGCTGATGGGCGTCGACGGCGCCGAGCGGGGCCGTTGGGACAGGACGCTCACGAAGCGGACGATGTCGGATTGCACGGGCTGGTCCGCGAAATGATTCCGGGACATCAGCCCGACAATCTCCCGGCCCTCGCAGATCATTATCTCGGCATCGAAGGGAAGCCTGCGCGCGAACTCGCCGCGGAGTTGCGCCTGGGTGATCCGCTGCCGAATCACGAAGGTGCCCGCCGCACCGATGTTGACGGCATCGAGGTGCTTCAGCTCCTCGGTGAGCGTGGTAGGTCGGAAGGTCCTGTGACCACCGACGTTGACCCCTCGAAGAAGAACCACCAGCGCCACGAGTTACCTCCTGGCCGAGAGTCCGAACAACCTTGCGCCCAGGACGACGAACGGAATCAGGGAGCCCAGGAAGATAGCGTGATACCACAGCGGGAACTTGGCCCAAAGATTCACGTGCACCGGGATGAACAGCGCAAGTAGCAGCGTCGAAAACAGGTATACGGCCAAGCGAGAGCTCCGCCCAACCGCGACGCATGCCGCACCCGCAGCGAGCGATGCTACGGCGCCAAGCACCAAGCGGGCGAGCAGCATGACCAGGGAAAAATCCATGGCCTTCTCGACTTGGGCGTAGTCGGGAAGAAGCCAACGAATGACGATGTTGCCTACAGTCGCCACCGCGAACCAGGCAATGAAGCCGCCAACGATCGCGAGCACGACTCGGAGCCAATTGGGCATGATCACGGCGCAGCCATCATGCGGAACTTCACCAAGAGCCGTTCTCCCCACGGTTGTGACTCCTGCGAATCGATCTGCCGGATGAAGGGGTCGGTCCGCAGGTAATCCGCCACCTTCGCGATGGCGGCAGCGTCGGGCGCCGCGACGGTCACCGTGTAAGGTGTCGGGTCGCATGTCCCGTCCGGGCGGATGCGTCCACGGAGGATGCTGGAGGAGTAACCCTCAAGCTCCACTTTTGGCGGCAAGTTTGCCTTCAGGCGATGGATGAACACCGTCTCGTGGTCGCCGGTGATCTGGCACTTCGGAATGCGGCTGGAGGGACGATTGCCCTCGGGCAACTCCTCCGCGCGGATGGACGTCAAATCCACCTCGGGCGCAACGGGCCATTTGTCCAGATGCGCTGATGACCACAGGCGCATGGCGATCTCACCGTATTCGCGCGAGTTCGACAGTACTAGCTTCCGGCGCTCCTCCCACCTCAGGCTGAGCGAGCCGTCCTTGTCGCGTCCCAGCCAAAGTTCCGCTTCGCGCGTGCCGTCCATGCCGCCTTCAATATCGGCCGGGCCGGCGCGCGACAATTTTGCGACAAGAAACCAGCCGCCCTTGCATTGCCTGAGCGGCAGAACCGCATCGACCCGGAAGACCGGACCATGCATCGCTAGCCGGTTGAACCACGTTTGCTCGCTCGTGCCGAGTGGCAATGGCAAGCTGGGATCACGCAGCATCATGTCCAGCCATAGGCCGTACTTGCGGGGATCGCGCTGGGCCTGCAACCGGGCCGCTGCCAGGACGTCCTGCCGGGGCATGTGCCAGATCAGCGTGTAGCCGTCGCCGCGACGCTGGAACGTGGCGAACTGCCTGGTCTGCGTCTTGGGGCGCACCGTGCCGGTGGCGTGCAAGTGGACCTCATCGATCCACGCCGTGCTGCGCGCCTCATAGGTTCCGGTCAGATCCGGACACTGCGAATCCTGAGCGCGTACCTGTACCGCCGCGCTGCCCACGCAGATCGCCAAAATGACGCTGGCCGCGCGCTCGATCAAGTTGAGCGGCGCCTAAGACGGGACGCGCCGGAACCGCAGCGCCGACCGCTCCTTCGCTTTCGCGGCCTCGACCTCGCGCGTGCGCGACTGCGCGTTCGTGACGAGTGAGCCGATCAAGACCTCGGCAGATGCTGCGATGTCCTCAACCGCGCGCTCGAACGCCGCTTCGTTCGCCTTGGACGGCTGCGTGAAGCCACTCAGCTTTCGCACGAATTGTAGCGACGCGTCACGAATTTCCGCCTTGGTAGCCGGCGGCTCGAAGTTGAAAAGCGTCTTTATGTTGCGGCACATGGCGATCCCAGTTGGATGCTTATGCTCAAATGATAAGCCGGTCAGGCCCCGGGTTCGTGGCAAACCACTTCGATGTTGTGCCCGTCCGGACCAATGACAAAAGCTGCATAGTAGTTCGCGTGATAGTGCGGGCGCAGACCGGGCGCACCATTGTCTTTGCCACCCGCCTCCAGGGCCGCGCGATAGAAAGCTTCGACTTGCTGGCGATTCTCGGCCACGAACGCCAGGTGAAGATGCGCCGGCTTCTCCTCGGTTTGGTACAGGCACAATGAAGCCTTACTCTTTGGCCTGATAAGCTCGACACCGTTCGGCGGCCACTCCGCGGCAACAGCCAGGCCGATCGGTTCGAGTGCCTTGAGGAAGAACGCTTTGCTCGCTACATAGTCGCTGACTCCGAATTTGACGTGGTCAAACATGAGTTCTCCTGAAAAGGTTCTTGTCTCCCGGGCTTAGTTGTACGGTCAAGGTTTGACGCTCGGTGCTGTGGCCACGGAGCCCGAATGCCTGGTAGAGCGCCCACGCCGCGACATTGCTCGGGTCGACCTCGACGTGAGCTGCTGCGACATGCAGCTCGCGGCACGCGGCGAGCAGCGCGGATATGAGCGCCGAGCCGACACCCTGGCGCCTGAATTGGGGTCGGACGAATAGATCGTCGATGACGCCGGCAAGACCGCCAAACTCCATGCTGTGTCTCAGCGCCAGTACAACATGGCCCGCGGGCTCGGTTCCGCGGCGGGCAATCCATACGGCTCCGCGCGCTTCCTCTCGAAGGAGCTGCGCGAAACTCGCCGCAGCCCATTCCCGATCGAGTGCGTAACTCGATTCCGCGTAGAACTGGCTCATGAGCTCGACCAAAGCGGGAATGTCCGCAAGTCGGGCCCGCTCGATGGTACGGGCCGTCAGAATATCCATGCTAGGAAAGCGAGGGATTTCTCGCAGGCCCTTTCGGACGCAAACAAGTAGATGGACAAGTAGACGGTGGCGATTGAACCGAGGATTCCAACGCCCCAAAGATAGTCGGGCGCCCAGCTCAGATAGACAACGCCGGCCGCAATGTATAGAAACGCGGCGACCGCCAGTACAAGGTATCGAGCAAGGGATCGGCCAGATTTCTCGTCGCTCATGTTCGCCTACGCGCTCGGCTAGCCTTGACCAACTGTGCCAAGCACAATATCTCCAGCCGGAACATAGGTGCTCATCACAACGCCAGACGCCGAGACCTTCGAAGCCACGAGCCGCAGTGCACATGGCTTTGCGCCTTTTTCAAACAATCGCTTCCCACAGCCAAGAACGACGGGGTACGTCCATACGTGGTATTCGTCAATGAGCGATGCGACTTGTAACGTCTGAATCAGATTGCCGCTGCCAATGATTTGAAGGTCGTGTCCGGTCTGCTCCTTGAGCGCGGTGATGGCAGAAACGACGTCCCCGCCAAGTACCGATGAGTTGTTCCACTTCAACGACTTCAACGTGCGCGATGCCACATGTTTTTTTGCCGCGTTGAACGTCCGCGCGATCGGATTATCGTCCTTTTGGTAAGGCCAATATCCTTCGAATATTTCGTAGGTCTTGCGACCGAGCACAAGCTCTCGATCCTTACCATCGAAACCTGCCGCAGAAAGATCCATTGCTTCGTCCCAGAAGGCCGAGGTCCAACCACCTAACGTAAAATTTTCGGTTGGATCTTCGTCCGGTGCGCCTGGCGCCTGCATGACACCGTCCAGCGATGTAAATGTGGACGCGATGAGTTTTCTCATGTAACTCTCCTACGATTAGCCATCCGCCCCTAACGTCTTGGTGAACGGCGGCAAGCTCCCACAGGTTCGAAGCGGCAGTCGCCATCACGATGGCATTAGATCGCCTTCACATCGCCACCGTGACAACGTGGGCCTGGATTTTGCCGCTGACGGCGCCGTGGCCGAATCGCTCCGCGATCGCCTTCGCGGCGGCGGCGGTCGCCTCCTCGAGCCGCGCCGGGCCGCGCGCTTCGATCTCGCTGCGCCAGGGCGTTCCCTGGCAATACGCGACCGCGGGAACGCGCGCGGATTCGGCGCGGCTTACGGCCGCAACCGTATCGATCTGCGGCGCTGCCGTGAAGCCGCCGGCCCGCAGGTCGCGCTCGATCGCGGATCGGTCGTGGTATCCATGCGGAACGCGGGCCATGAAGCGCGGCGGGTCGGCGGGGAAAACCTGTGCGAGCGCCGCCATCACGGTGTCGGCGAACTCGTTTTCCTCGATTCGATCCCACACGTTGAAGATGAAGACGCCTCCCGGAGCGAGCACGCGGCGCGCCTCGGCGAACGCCTTCGGCTTGTCCGGGAAAAACATGACGCCGAACTGGCAGGCGACGGCGTCGAAGGATGAGTCCGCGAACGGCAGTTGCATCGCATCGGCCTGGCGCCACTCGACGGGACGTGCGGCTCCGACCTCGGCGGCCCGATCCAGCATCGCCTGGTTGAGATCGGTGGCGATGATCTCGATACTCGCCGGAAGCGAGGATGCCAGCTTGCGGGTGACGACCCCGGTGCCGGCTGCGATCTCGAGCACGCGAGCCGGGGAGCGCGCGACGAGTCGCCGTGCCAGGTCGGCCGCGTACGGTTCGAAGATCAACGGCACGAGATAGGTGTCGTAGAGCTTCGGGATCGAGCCGGCGAAGACTTTATCGGTATCTGAGCTCGCCACGTTTCATTGCCTCAAACTTTTCGGTAACGCCATTAAGGAGTTCCCTCCGCAGTCCGTCGTCATCAGCGGCCGCCATGTAGGTCCCGTTTGGATCTTGAACCATTCTTCCCATCGACGTGTACGGAGGAGTCATCGTTCACCTTCCCCTGTCTTTGCCCGGAAGCATTCGCGGCCACCACCGCCCCACGTTACGGCAATAGTCTTCATAGGCGTGCCCAAAGGTGCGCTTTAGAACGGGCTCCTCGAAGCCTACAACGAAGAGGTATAAGCAGCCCGCGAACACCAGTGAATAGACGAGCAGCGAAACCGAAGCCCAGTACAGAGCGGCACCGAGGAGCGCGCCGACTGCACCTATGTACATTGGGTTCCGCACGTAGCGATACGGGCCGATCACGACGAGG
>WNFL01399098.1_pt1 | contig 10551 bp, 9 predicted proteins | sample 5400361 | NCBI WGS metagenome assembly WNFL01 (sample SAMN13153351, study PRJNA577476) | soil metagenome | isolation source: 40 cm soil on Douglas fir-dominated hillslope | place: USA:California | collected 2013-09-17 | reverse complement strand
GGAGTCTCAGCGTCGGCACAGTCGACGTGCGCACGGCCTCGGTTGACGTCGAGGACCGGATGATGCAGCCCGCGGCGAAGTTCAGCCTCGCGCCCGTCGCGGTGAGCCTGTCGGGCTACTCGAGCGAACCGGGCGGCGCGCTCAAGCTGGACGCCACGATGACGGTAGGCGGCAAGGGCAGGGTGACCGTCAACGGCGATTTGCAGCTGACGCCGATGAGTGCGAATTTGACGCTCGATGTTGGTGATCTTGAGCTGCCCGCGCTGCAGCCTTACGTCTCCGCCGCAACCGCGATGCAGCTGACGGGCGGGCAATTCTCGACCAAGGGCAAACTCAATTACGCGGCAACGCCGGCACGCGGGCAATCCGCGTTGCAGTTCGCCGGCGAAGTCACCGTGACGAATCTCGCAACTCTCGATCCCTCCGGTCAGGACTTCATCAAATGGGAAAGGCTGCGGCTCATCGGTATCGATTACAGCCAAGCGCCCGATCGCCTCAACATCGGCCGCATCGAAGCGCTCAAACCCTATGGCCGCGTCACCATTACCTCGGACCGGAATTTGAACGTCGCATTGATCTTGAGTTCGCCGCACGCTGCGCAAGGCGGCGCGCAGCAGCAAACAGCTTCCGCGGCGTCCACGGCTGCTCCAAAGCAGAGCATGCCGATGCGCATCGGTTCGGTCCTGATCGAAGATGGAAGCGCGAATTTTGCGGACCTTTCCATTCAGCCGAATTTTGCCGCCGGCCTTGTGGGATTGAAAGGCACGGTAACCGGGCTGTCCTCGACGCCGGATTCGCGCGCCGAGGTAAAGCTGACCGGCAACGTCGATCGCTACGCTCCGGTCGATATTACCGGGCGCGTCAATCTCCTGGCGGCCACGGCCTACACAGATATTGCGCTGAATTTCCACAATATGGAGCTGACGACTTTCAATCCCTACTCGGGAAAATATGCCGGCTACAACATCACCAAGGGAAAGCTGACGACCGAGCTCAAATACAAGGTCGAGAATCGCAAACTCGACGCGCAACATCACATTGTGCTGGACCAGCTCGAGTTCGGCGCGGCGACAAACAGCAAGGACGCGGTGCCGTTGCCGGTCAGATTGGCGGTGGCGCTGCTGAAGAATCGCGATGGCGTGATCGACTTGAACGTGCCGGTGAACGGCAGCATGGACGATCCAAAATTTCGGGTCGGGCCCATCATTTGGCAGGCTGTCGTCAATGTGCTCACCAAGATTGTGACGGCACCGTTTGCGTTGCTCGGCTCGCTGTTCGGCGGCGGCGAGGAGCTCGCCTATATCGATTTCACGGCGGGCTCGGCGGCACTTGCGCCCGAGCAACAGGAGAAGCTTTCCAAGCTCGCGAAAGCAATGTCGGAGAGGCCGCAGCTGAGGCTCGATATTCCGCTGCAAACACTGTCGCCTGCCGACGATATGGCGCTGTCGAATACGGCGTTGGAGGCCGAACTGCGGCCGATGCTGCTATCGGTTTCGGGGGACGCGCAGCCGAGCAAGGAGCAGCGCTTGGCCGCACTCGCCGCGCTCTATGAACAGCAAATGGGCGCGCCGCCGGTTTATCCGATGCCGGAGGCAGCGGATCCGGACGCCGTCGGCTCCAACATTGTTTTTCTCGAACGGGAATTGAGGCAAAAGGTTTCGATCACGCAGGCTGCACGTGAGGCACTCGCCCGAGCGCGCGCGGACGCGGTACAGTCTGTCATCCTCGGCAACATGGAGGTCAAGCCCGAGCGTGTATTCCTCAGTGAGCGGACATCCGGCAAAGCACCGACGGCGGATGCAGCGCGCATGGAGCTCAGTCTCGAATGAATGCCTTTTGTCCCTAGGTCCGTGGTGCAGTTGACGAGAACGCTATAGTCGGGAGGAAGCGGATGACAAGATTGGCGATGGTGGTGAACGGAAAAGAAATCGCGGCCGAGGTCGAGCCTCGCACATTGCTCGTCGAATTCATCCGCGAGCGCCTCAGGCTTACCGGCACGCATGTCGGCTGCGATACCAGCCAGTGCGGCGCCTGCGTCGTCCACGTCAACGGCCGGGCGATCAAGTCGTGCACGGCGCTGGCGGTGTCTTGCGAGGGCGCCCAAGTGACCACGATCGAGGGACTTGCGCCCGACGGCAAGCTCCATCCGATGCAGGAAGCGTTCCGCGAGAACCATGCGTTGCAATGCGGATTCTGCACGCCAGGCATGATCATGGCCGCGATCGACATCGTGAATCGTAAGGGCCACAAGCTCGATGAGGCCACGATCCGCGACGAGCTCACAGGCAATTTCTGCCGCTGCACCGGATACCACAACATCGTCAAGGCGATCGCTGCCGGCGCGCAAGCCATGACCGCTCGCCGAATGGCTGCGGAATAGGGACTGCGAAGGGAGACATGCGATGAACGAAACCGGAATCGGTCAGCCCGTGCGCCGCCGTGAGGATTTCCGTTTTATCACCGGCAGTGGCCAATACACCGACGACATCAACCGGCCCGGCCAGTGTTACGCAGTGTTCGTGCGCTCGCCCCATGCCCACGCTACAATCAAGAGCATCGACGTCGCGGCGGCGGCCAAAGCGCCGGGCGTGCTCGGTATTTTCACGGGCACTGACCTTGCTGCCGACAAGATCAAAGGCCTGATCTGCGGCTGGATGATTCACTCCAAGGACGGCTCGCCGATGAGAGTGGGCGCTCATCCGGCGCTGGCGCTCGAGAAGGTCCGCTATGTCGGCGACCATGTGGCGGTCGTCATTGCCGAGTCGCTCGATGAGGCGCGCGATGCTGCCGAGCTCGTTAACGTCGATTATGAGGTTCGCGAGGCGGTTGTCGAGCTTTCACGGGCGCAGGAAAGAGGCCAGCCTCAGATTCACGAAGAGGCGCCGAACAACACCGTCTACCAATGGCATCTCGGCGATAAGTCCGCCGTCGCTGAAGCGTTTAAAACCGCCAAGCACATCGCCAAGCTCGATCTTGTCAACAACCGCTTGATCCCGAACGCGATCGAGCCGCGCGCGGCAATCGGCGAATATGATCGCGGCTCCTCCGGTTATACCCTTTACACCACCAGCCAGAACCCTCACGTCGCGCGCCTGGTGCTCTCGGCTTTCATCGGCATCGCGCCCGAGAACAAATTAAGGGTGATCGCGCCCGATGTCGGAGGCGGCTTCGGTTCGAAAATCTTCATCTATGCCGAGGAGGGGGTTTGCGTCTGGGCTTCACGCAAAATCGGCCGTCCCGTGAAGTGGGTGGCCGACCGCACCGAATCGTTTCTTGCCGATGCCCATGGCCGCGACCACATCACGACTGCCGAAGCGGCCCTGGATGAAAGCGGCAAAATCCTTGCCCTGCGCGTCGCCACCAAAGCCAATCTCGGTGCCTATTTGTCGACCTTCGCCTCATCGGTGCCGACATATTTGTACGCCACGCTACTGTCGGGCCAGTACGATATTCCCGCGATCTATTGCGAGGTCGACGCCATTTATACCAATACCGCGCCCGTCGATGCTTACCGCGGAGCGGGCCGTCCAGAGGCCACGTTCGTCGTCGAGCGTCTTATCGAAATCGTGGCACGTCAGCTGGGCAAGGACCCCGCCGAGTTGCGAATGCACAATTTCATTTCGTCATTCCCCCATCAGACGCCGGTGATCATGACTTACGATACCGGGGACTATCGCGGCTGCATGAAAAGGGCGCTCGACATAGCCGATTACGCCAATTTCGCGCGCCGCAAGCGCGAGAGCGCCAAGTCCGGCAAACTGCGCGGCATAGGCTTCTCGGCCTATATCGAGGCTTGCGGCATCGCGCCGTCCAAGGCGGTTGGTTCCCTCGGCGCGGGCGTCGGGCTCTGGGAATCGGCCGAGGTGCGCGTCAATCCGGTCGGGACTGTCGAGGTGCTGACCGGTTGTCACAGCCACGGCCAGGGCCACGAAACGACATTCGCGCAGCTGGTGTCGCACCGCTTGGGAATCCCGCTGGAGCAGATCTCGATCGTGCACGGCGACACCGATAAGGTGCAGATGGGCATGGGCACATATGGCTCGCGCTCCGCCGCGGTGGGCATGTCGGCGATCTCCAAAGCGCTCGACAAGGTCGTTGCCAAGGCCACAAAAGTCGCTTCGCGCTGCATGGAGGTGACGGAAGATTCGGTCGATTTCAAGGATGGTGTGTTCTTTGGCGCCGGCACCAACAAATCGATGACCTTTGGCGAGGTCGCGCTGCAAGCCTACATCGCGCACAAATTCGACAGCAGCGAGATCGAGCCGGGGCTCAAGGAAGGCGCGTTCTACGATCCGAAGAATTTCACCTTTCCTTCGGGCGTTCACATCGCCGAAGTCGAGATCGATCCCGACACCGGAGTGACCGAGATCGAGCGCTGGACCGCCGTCGATGATTTCGGCAACCTCATCAATCCGATGATCGTCGAAGGACAGGTGCATGGCGGCATCGCTCAGGGCATCGGGCAGGCAATGCTGGAGGGCGCGGTTTACGATGGCTCCGGGCAGCTGCTGACCGCGAGCTACATGGATTACTGCATGCCGCGCGCCGACGATTTGCCGTCCTTCGATGTCGCCATGACCAACACGCCGTGTCCATCAAATCCGCTCGGCGTCAAAGGCTGCGGAGAAGCGGGCGCCATCGCGGCTCCGGCCGCGCTGATCAATGCCATTACCGATGCTCTCGGTCACGAGAACATCGCCATGCCGGCGACGCCGCAGGCCGTGTGGCGCGCGGCCCAAGCGTCGTCGCGCAAAATGGCCGCCGAGTAAGGGAGAACGGAGATGCAGGCATTCGACTATCGCCGTCCGACGACGCTGGCCGAGGCCGATCGCGCGCTCAAGGCAATGCAGGGCGCGAAGCTTTTGGCCGGCGGGCAGACGCTGATTCCGACCATGAAGCTGCGGCTCAACCGGCCGTCATGCATCGTCGATCTCAGCGGCATCGCCGGACTCAACGCGATCGGCCGCAAGGACGGCACGCTCCTCATCGGCGCCATGGCGACTCATGCCGAAATCGCCTCGTCGCCGGAGATCGGCTCGGCAATTCCCGGATTGGCTCAACTGGCCGAAGGCATTGGCGATCCCCACGTGCGAAACCGCGGCACCATCGGCGGTTCGCTCGCCAATAATGATCCCGCGGCCGATTATCCAGCTGCCGTGCTCGCCCTTAACGCCACGCTGCACACGCGCAAGCGCACCATCGCGGCGGATGATTTCTTTCGGAGTCTGTTTACGACCGCGCTGGCCGACGATGAGATCTTGGCAGAGATCGCGTTCCCGATAGCGAAGCGTTTCGCCTACGCCAAATTCGCCAATCGGGCCTCACGCTTTGCCCTGGTTGGCGTTGCGGTGGCGGACACGGATTGGGGTGTGCGAGTCGCGGTAACGGGCGCCGGCGCAAATGGCGTATTCCGGATTCCAGCGATGGAGGCGGCGTTGACGAAATCCTTCACACCGGACACGCTCAGCGCGATCAAAATCGACGAATCGGTGTTGACCGGGGATATCCACGCAGACGCGGCCTACCGTGCGCACTTGATCGGCGTGATGGCAAAGCGCGCGGTTGCCGCGGCGGTCCCGCGATAACGCTATCCGGGCGTGGAGTTGGCGCCGAGCTGCCCAAATCGGGAGTGATGGATATACAGGGTGGGGGAGGCGGTGTAGGCTCCTTGAGAGTCTTCACCACTCCTCCCGAGAACCGGAGCTCGACCCCATGGCCAGTTCAGTAAACTTGAAGAAGCGCTTCCGTACGCATGGCTCAATACTCCCGGTCGGCATTTCGATCCTGGCACTGCTTGCGTGGTCGCCGGCGACGCCTGCCCCCGGCCCGCAGCAGGTCGATTTGAAGCTTGTGCTGGCGACGGATGTCTCGGGCAGTATCGACAATGACGAACTTAAGCTCGAGCGCGAAGGTACCGCGGATGCGTTTCTCGATCCGGAAGTCATCAAGGCGATAAGGGGCGGAGCGTTGGGGAGAATCGCCGTTGCGATGATCGATTTTTCCAGCCCCGAATACGACAAGGTCGTGATCGATTGGCACATCATTCAGGACGCCCAGAGCGCAGCGGCGTTCGCCGGAGCGATCCGCGAGTTGCCGCGCACACCCGGGCGGCGCACCTCGGTGAGCAGCGCGCTCGAGCTCGGCACTCTGCTGCTGGAGGCAAGCGATAAGGATATTATCGCGACACGCAGGGTGATCGACGTTTCCGGAGATGGCCCGAATAATGACGGGAATCCGATGACCGAGACACACGAGAAGACGATCGCGCAAAACGTTGTCGTCAACGGCCTGCCGATCATGGACGACAACGGCAACGGTTATTACCCCAACCTCGACAAATATTACCAAGCCTGCGTCGCCGGCGGCAGAGGCGCGTTCGTCGTCGTCGTGCGCAGCTTCAGGGATTTCGGTTCTGCCATGCGCCGGAAGCTCATCTTGGAAATTTCGCAGAACGAGTCGGACATCAAGAACGCGAAAAGCGAAGCGCCGAAGAACGGTCTTCTCGTCAAGGTCGCTGCCGAACCGCAGCGTGCGCCGTCCGCGCCCCAAGTGCTGCGGGCCGGTCCCAATGAGTTTACCCAGAACTGCGATATTCAAGGCGGCTTTGGCGGCTTCAACCGGTTCTGAGTTCGTAGATGAAGAGTTTCGGCGCGGCGCTCGCTCTCTTGGCCATCATTCCGCTGGGGGGCGCCATGGCGCAAACTGAAAATCTCGAGAAGAAGATCTGGTCGCTGCTGGACGATTCCAAAGCGACCTATGTTTCGCTGCCCGAGGCCGACTTTCGTGCGCTCGGCGCGGGCTTCGATTTGCCCGACGGCGGACGCGTGGTGACCGCGCTTGCCGAGAAGGCCCCGGGCGGCGCCTTCGATCCCCGCGACGTCGCGAAGATTTCGCCCCGAGAGCTCGGTTACAAAGCCGATTGGATCGTCGAGCGTTTCCGCCGCTACAATCTCGATTGGGACATCGGCGCGTTGCGGCTTACCAGTCTCAATCCCGACGCCAAGAATTACCCCTGGTTCATCATCATGAACGGGGGCGCCGCGAATTTTTACGAATTCTACGTCGATTTGAAGAACCGTCCGGGCTGGGCGCAATTTCTCGCGCAGAAGCTCAACGTCATGATCGTGACCATCCCCGGCAATTTCAAATATGGCGGCTGGGCGGAACCGGTCATGGATGCCAAACGCCAGCCGGCCTATCTGCTCGATCGCGAGCTGCCTTTGGCGGAATCCGAGGTGCGCAACGCCATCTACACCAACAGCCTGATCATGCAGGGACTGAAGCAGCTCGTGATGAAGAACACGACCGGCGACATTCTGTTGATCGGGCATTCGACCTCTGGTGAGCTGTCCATGCTCGCCTATGAGGACAAGGAACTCGGCGCGCGGCTCAAGGGCCGTTATCTCGGCTGGGGCAGCGGCGGGCCGGCGCGGCTCGAGCTCTTACGCACTGTGAGAGGCAAGGAGGTTCCCGAACGCGGCGGCGCCTCGCCGCCGGGAGGAAAAGTCTCGCTCACGGTGCTGGAACGGCGCGATCCGCCGAGCTATTCGCGCGGCTACAGCGGCTTCTTAAACCCGCTCTATGAATCGGGCATGTCGCATCTTCAGATCGCCGAGCGCTGGCTGGCGGCGGAGGCGAGACGACGCGCCAATTTCAAGCAGCAGCTGCAGAATCTGGAGCACGGCGCGGATCTCGGCCAGAAGGCGTGGGCGGAAAACGAGCTCGAGACGATTTTGAAACGTTCCGGCAATCCCTGGGTCATCCCGGTCGAGGACGTGGAAAAGGATTTGTTCGTCACCAATTTCACCCGCATGGACGGGTTCAAGCGCATGGTATGGACGACCGCGCATTTCGACCGCAACCACTGGAATCCCGAAGAACCGATGAAGAGCATCGAGGTCTTCGTGGCCAACGAATATCGCGCGAAGAATCCGAGCGCCGAGATCCGGCTGATCAACTGGGATCCGCCGATGACGCATTACGGGCATCTCGAGCTGCCGCGGCAGCTCGCGGCCGCGCATTACAGCGTCGTGCGCTGGCTCATGCGGCCGTGAAAATCAGCCCGGCCCCGTTCACGCAATAGCGCAGATGCGTTGGTGGGGGTCCGTCGCCGAAGACATGGCCGATGTGGCTGCCGCACCGCCTGCAATCGGCCTGCGTGCGGTAAAGACCTTGCGAGCGGTCGGTCTTTATAAGCATGGCGTTGTCGAGCGGTCGCCAAAACCTCGGCCAGCCGGTTCGGCTGTCGTATTTGGTCCGGGATGAAAAGAGCGGCAGACGGCATCCCGCGCAAGCGAAAATGCCGTGCCGCTTCTCGCCGTCGAGCGGACTTGAGTAGGGCTGTTCGGTTACGCCCAAGCGCAGCACGGCGTACTGCTCGGGCGTCAGCAACGCGCGCCATTCTTCATCGGAACGAGGAAAGCTCTCGGCAGCGTTGACGCGGCGCGTCGCTGCAAGCACGAGGCTCGTGCCGCTGAACAAGAAACGCCGTCGATGAAGCATGACCGCTCCCCCACGCCCAGGATAATCGATCCGGCATGCCGGTCAACGCAGGTGGAAACGCAACAACAGGTTCGTGTAGCCCTACGCTTCGACGACTTTTTTCAAGCCGTCGAGGACCATCTTCCAGTTTTTCTCGAATTCCTGAAGCTTGGCAGGATCGGGTTTCTTCGCATCATCCATCAGATTGCTCTGGCTGAGAGTGACCTTTGTCCCGCCGTTGGCGCGAGAAATGTCGAACGTGACAAGCTGATAATTCTCCGGCCTGTCGGGCGCGCCGGAAAGCGGACTCCAATGCGAGTAACTGAGCTTCCTTTCGGGTTCGAAGGTCTGAATCTTACCCTTGTCTTCGTATCTTTTGCCTTTCCAGTCGCCGCGAAAGATGATCGGGCTGCCTTCGTGCCAGTCGGTGTCGATTTCGGTGCCGAAAAAATAAGACTTGATCAGATCGGGCGTCGTCAGAGCGGTCCAAACTTCACCCGGAGATGCGTTGATTTTTGTCGAGACTTGAACGGTGGGTTGGGTCATGGCTAATGCCTCCACATGCACCCCAAGCCGGAACGTACAGATTCAGCGGCGGTTCCTTTAAGGCCGTCGTTGCGGCGGACAGTTCCGAACAATAAAATCGCGCGACCATGCTTGAAATAAGGCCGCTTTCGCCCGCGAGCGGCGTCGAGATCGAATAGCCCGAATTCATCTACGAGCATGCCTGGACGCCGGGCGATTTCATGCTGTGGGACAACCGCTCATGCCTGCACGCGCGAACCGATTTTAACCCCAACTATCGCAGGCGCCTTCGCCGCGTCACGGTTCTCGGCGATAAACCCTATGAGTGAGGACATGGGACGACAATAAACAATTATCGCCAAATTCTAAAATCGGCGTTGGCCGCTCATTAAGTCTTTGCCCGAAATGAAGCGCCGATCTCGGAACGGATTGGTCCCTGCTCCCGTTGTTCTCATGTTATCGGTGAAGAGGAGAGAAGGATGGGTAAAGACGCACGAGGACAGGTGAACTACGTCGTCGGACCGGACGGCTATAAGCTGACGCTCGCGGATCTGCCGTCGCCCGACACCACGCGCTGGGTGAGCCGCCGGAAGGCGCAGGTTGTCAGCGCCGTGCGCGGCGGGCTGATCAGCCTTGCGGAAGCGTGCGACAGGTACGAAATGACGGTCGAGGAATTCGTCGCTTGGCAGCAGGCCATGGAGGCCGACGGCATCGCCGGCCTGCGCGCGACGCGGTCGCATCACCATCGGCAGGAAGAGAGTTGAAGCGGCCGAATTCTTAGCGCGCGGCGACGGGGCCCATGCCCTTATAGGTGAATTTTTGCACGCGTTTTCCGTCTTGCACCTCGGTCACGTAGAGATTGCCTTTGGCATCCACGTTCATGTGATGCATGACGTAGAACTCTCCTGGCGCGATGCCGTTGCGCCCGAATGAATCGAGCAGTTCCAGCGTCTTGCGATCGAGGATCCAGACCCGCGCGGGACTCCGGCTCGCGACATAGAGGAAGCGCTGCTCGGGATCCTGCGAAAATGCAGTGCTGGCGACGGTCTGCCCGTTGCCGCAATGGGGCGCTTCGCAATAACGGTCGATAAACACCTGTGTCTGGTATTTGCCGTCAAGCGTGAACACCTGAACACGCTTTCCGCCGCGGTCGGAGACGTAGACGAGACCGTCGTTGGAAACGCGAGTCGCGTGCACGGGCTGAACGAATTGCTCCGGTCCCCGGCCGGTTGCTTCCTTGGCTGGGATTCGCGATGCCTCGGGCACCTTGGGTGGCTCTGGCACGTTGTCCAACGGCTTGTTGCCGAACGCGCCCCACATGCGCTTGAACGCGCCGGTGTCCGCGTCGAACACGATCACACGGCGATTGCCGTAGCCGTCAGCGACAAAGAGCTCATTCGTCTTGGAATAAACGAACGTGTCCGCTGCCTGCTTGACGTTCAGCGCATCGTTGTTGCCCTTGCTCGCACTCTTCTTACCAAGCTGCATGACGAATTTGCCGGCCTTGGTGAATTTGACCAGATGATTGTCGGTCATGCCGTTGCC
>WNFL01348260.1_pt1 | contig 10551 bp, 12 predicted proteins | sample 5400361 | NCBI WGS metagenome assembly WNFL01 (sample SAMN13153351, study PRJNA577476) | soil metagenome | isolation source: 40 cm soil on Douglas fir-dominated hillslope | place: USA:California | collected 2013-09-17 | reverse complement strand
ACTCGCGGATCATCGAGAAGCTGAGCCGCCGGTGCGCCGCGGCAAGGATGATCCCGCCCAGCGCGCCAAGTGCGGCGCCCTCGGAGGGTGTTGCCAGACCGAAGAAGATCGCACCGAGCACGAACAGGATGAGCGACACGATCGGTACGAACCCGCGAAGGACGAGACGCATCGTGTCCGAGCCGCTGAGCTTCTCGCGCTCCGCCTTTGAGAGCTGCGGCGCGTCCTGTGGCCGGAGCTTGGCCCGGAGGACGATGTATGCGAGATAGAGCGACGAGAGCATGAACCCGGGCAGGAACGCTCCCGCGTAGAGACGCGGCACGGATACGCCGGCGACGAAGCCGTAGAGGATCAGCAGAACGCTCGGCGGGATGAGGATCCCCAGCGTGCCCGACGCCGTGACCGCGCCCGCGGCGAATTGCTTGTTGTAGCCGGCCTTCAGCATCGCCGGAAAGGCGAGCAGGCCCAGCAGTGTCACCGCCGCGCCGACGATGCCCGTCGCCGTCGCGAAGATCGTGCCGGTGGCGAGCGTCGCGACGGCCAGCGAGCCCGGGAGCCATCCGAACATCACATTGACGGCATGGAACAGCTCATCGAGGATCCCGGCTCTCTCGATGATGTAGCCCATGAACAGGAAGAGCGGGATCGCGACGAGCACGTCGTTCTGCATCACGAAGAAGACGCGCTGGACCGCGAGATCGAATACGAGGAATCCCAGACCGAGGAAGCCGAACGTGATGCCCAGCGCCATGAGCGTGAAGGCGGTCGGGAAGCCGATCAGGATCGCCAGCACCATGAGCGCGATCATGGCCAGCCCCAGCTGTTCGGGACTCACCGCCTACACCTCGCTCTGCTGCGCCAGGATCGTCTCGGTCTCCTCGACGTCCGAGAGGCGCGGGGGCCATACGCCGGTGCGCAGCGCGATGAACGATCGGATCGTCTCGGCGACACCCTGGATCGCCATGAGCAGCGCGGCGATAGGGATGACCGTCTTGAGCGGGTAGAGCGGTGGGGCCGCGGCGGAGGTGAACGCACGCTCGTGGATCGACCACGAATACGCCGCCCACTGTGCGCCGACCGACACCATTGCGAGAATCCCGGGGAAGAACGCGAAGATGTAGAGGAAGAGGTCCACCTTCGCCTGCGTCTTCACCGACCATTTCCGGTAGAAGATGTCGCCGCGCACGTGTTGCGCACGCGACAACGCGTACGCGCCGCCGATCATGAACAGCGTCGCGTACAGGTAATAGGACATGTCGTACGAGTAGTTGTAGGTGAACCAGATCGAGCGGATGAATTCACCGAAGGGCCCCGTTGCGAGCGGCTTGGAGAGGTACCGCATGAGGACGTCGTAGCTGATCAGGATGGTGCTGATGAGCACCAGCCACGAGATCGCCTTCCCGCTCCATTGGCTGAAGCGATCGATCCGGAACAGCCAGGTCTGCATCCCCACTCCTATGTGTTACATGCCACGGGGCCCTGGGTTTCCCCAGGACCCCGTGGGGATCGCTCTGATGCTCGGGCTGCGACTAAACCTTTGGCCTGGCGGCGTAGGACACCGGGTCGGGCGTGCGGATGTTGATCGTGTCGGCCCATGGGAAGATGCGCTCCGCCCAGGCCCGCTGCGATTTCAGGATCGCGACGAATTCAGGGTTGTCCTTCGACTCCGCGGCGACCACCGACTCCCAGGCCTTGAGCTGGTTGTCGCGCACGGACTGGGGAGACACGATGAACTTGATGCCGCGCGCGAGCAGCTTCGCGTAGTCGTCGGAGTTCTTGAACAGCTGCAGCCACTCGCCGTCCGCGGAGGCGGCGACCGTCGACCACCGCATGATCGACTGCAGGTCCTTCGGCATCGACTCGTACTTCGTCTTGTTCAGCGAGAGCTCGAGGATCTCGCTCGGCTGGTGGTACGACTGCGTCATGAGGATCTTGCGGACGTCGGGCAGGCCGTACGCCGTGTCGGACGTCGTGTTATTGAACTCAGCAGCGTCGATAACGCCGCGGTCGAGGGAGGAGGCGACCTCCGCGCCCGCGACCGAGATGACGCTCGCGCCGGCGAACTGGTAGATGCCGGTCGCGAGACCGACCGTGCGGAACTTCATTCCCTTGAAGTCATCGGGGCCCTTGATCTCTTCCTTGAACCAGCCGAGCGGCTGGTTCTGCATCGGCATGTGGAAGAACGACTTCACGTTCAGCTTGAGCTTGCCCTGGACCAGCTGCTCGTAAAGCGCCTGGCCGCCGCCGTAGTAATACCAGGAGAGCCACATCTGGCCGCTCATGCCCATCATCGGGCCGGTGCCCATGAGGCTCACGGCGTGGTCTTTGCCGTAGTAGTACGCCGGCACGTGGTGCGCCCCATCGAGCGTGCCCGCGTGTACGGCGTCGATCGCCCCAGCGGTGTTGGTGATCGTGTTGACCGGCAGCGCGTCGATCTTGATTCGGCCGCCGGACATCTCCTCCACGCTGGCCTTCCAGTTGAGGAACATCGTCTGGAAGATGTCGTTGCCGGCCCAGCCGGACTGGATCTTCCACGTGATCGTTTCGGCGCGGGACACGACCTCCGTCGCCGCGCCCGACGCGGTCGGCGCGGCGGTCGTCGTCGTCGGCGCGTTCTGCGACAGGCATGACGTGACAAATGCCGCGAGACCCGAGAGCGATCCGTACTTGAGGAACCCACGGCGCGAGAACTTCGAAAGAAGACTCACTGCGTTGTCCACCTCCTAGCCATTGCCCCTCGGCGGCCACATTCGATTCCCGTCGATTCCACCTGTCAAGTGACGGGTTTCGTCAGGCGCGAATCGGGCGCGGCCGCCACCTCCTATACGTGGACGAGGGCGAAAGGGGTCACGCCACTGGAGGTCAGTGCACGCGAGCGATCGAGGTGGCGGCGGGCACCGACACGGCCGCGAGGGGCTGTCCGCTCATCGCGTCCAGGGCCCAGAACTGGGTGCCGTCGAGCGACAGCGCGTAGAGGCGCCTGCCGTCGGTGGTCAGCGCGATGCTGCGGACCGCGCGGTCGGGCACGAAGTGGGCTTTCACGCCGAGCGTCGCCGTGTCTACGACGACGATGCCGGCATCCGCGATCACATACAGGCGGTAGCCCTCGGGTGAGATGGCCGCGGCGGTGGTCGAGTCGATGATTGCCGACGTCGCCTTTGCGCCACGATTCAGCGGCTTCCAGGCCACCGTCTGCAGCGTGTCGGCGTCGTACTTCGTCACCGTGCCTTCGATCGCGTTCGTGGCGTAGAGGTCCTTGCCGCTCGGCGCGAGCGCGACGGTCCAGTAGCCCGGTGCCGCGGGCCCTGACCCGACCGGAAGATCGAGGATGCACGTGGCGTAGCGCGCGTTCACGTTGAGCGCGTGGATGAAGGGGCGTCGTCCAGGATTGAAGTACAGGCTGAAGTGCCAGGCGTTGAGCGTCCCCTCGACCGATGCCTGGAACACGCCGGCCATCAGACCACGCGTGACGCTGTCTGGGGTCGACAGCTCGATCTGCTTGAGGTCGACGATGGGCTTCTCGGCGAGGCGACCCGTGCTCAGATCGAAGAGTCGAACGTTGTAGCGGTTGTCGGGTCGGTGCTCGACGAGATAGAGCGATGCGCCATCGTCGCTGACGACGTCGACGGTCATCTCGCCCGGCACGCTGACGGTCTTCGCGGCACCGCTCCTCAGATCGACGACCGCGAAGCCGCTCTCTCCTGGCGCTGGAGCTGCCTCGAGCGCGAGCAGCGCACCGCTCCGCGAGAGCCCGGTCGGCGCCACGCGATACGCGCTGCCGAGGTCGTACCGACCAGAGACTTTGATGCTCCTGCGTTCGGCGCCAGTCAACGGATCCAGCACGCGGACGACCGTCGTCGCTCCCGGCTCGACCGTATAGAAGGCGGACCAGTCGGGCGACGCCACGCCTCGCGGGAGTTCGCGCAGCGCCCGCCCGTTCTGGCCGAACACGCTGATGCCACGGTCGGTCGTCAGATAGATCTGCTCGTTCGCAGGCGGAGGCGCCACCGTCGCGGTGCTCGCGCTCGTCGCTGTTTGCGCGCCGCAGGCGCTGATGACCGCGGCCGCGACGATGAGGCGGACCAGAGTGCCCATCGCCTCCCTTACAAGCGACGGCCGGCACGGGTTCCTTAGCGGAACGTCCCCGCGATCCGGAGCGCGTCCTCTCGCGAGACCTGGGCTTCGAGACGGAATGTCACGCCGTCCTGCTCCCAGATGAGCGTGTTGCCCGCGAGACGAAGGGTCTCGGTCGAGATGTTCCCTGAGGTGTCCCGGTAGAAGAACAGGTGCGGTGCGCCCTCGAGCCACAGACCTCGGCCGCCGTTGACGGTGAGGCTTTCGATCTTCGTGTCCGGCCCCACGCCCTTTCCGCCGATGAGGTTCTCATCGAACGTGCCGCGGAACTCCACGACGAGCACGCTGACTCCGGGCTCGTGAGAGATCGGGATGCCGGCGCGCTGCCCGTACACGAGCGAGATCCGTTGGCGCGCGCCCGCTGTATCGGCCCCATCGCGATAGACCTCATCGGGCGTTCCCAGGCGCGGATCGCTCGGTACCAGCACCGGGAAGCCCGCGCGAGCGCGAGCGTCGACCAGCGTCGTCAGCGCACCGAGGCCGGAGCGCGGTGACGGACTCACGGCAGGTGTTGCGATCGCCGGCACGCGGAAGATGTCGATGCCCCACGCGTGCAGGAAGTCGCTCGCGGCGGCACGCGCTCCGGGAGCAGCGAGGACGATGACGAACGCGAACACGGCGAGCGTGGCGACGATCGGCGCGAATGCGTAGCGCGGCGAACGCAGCGCATCCCACCACCGACCAGCGCGAGGCTCGCGCAGACGCGCGCGCACGACATCCGCCAGCCGCGTCGGACGCGGATACGCGAGGCGCTCGCCGAGGTCGGCAAGCGTCGCGTCGAGCTCCTGCTCGGACATCCGCTCACGCGTCATGCAGCTGGTCTCCTTCCATCGCGGCGCGCAGCCTTGCGATCGCCCGCGAGAGTCGCGACTTCACGGTACCGCGCGCCACGCCGAGCGCGTCCGCCATCTCGAGCTCGGAGAGTTCGAAGAAGTAGCGATAGGCGATCACGAGCCGGTCCTCTTCGCGCAGATTGCGAAGCGCGTCGAGTACGACCTCGCGGCGCTCGTGAGCGAGGGCCGACGCCTCGGGTGACAGGGCCGTGTCGCCCGAGGCGCGGTCCTCGACGACGCTGAGCCCGACCGTCGGTCGCCGGCCGGCCGCCTTGCGGCGGTTGATGGCCTCGTTCGCGACGATCCGGAGCAGCCAGGGGCGGAAGGGCGCGCCCGAGCGGAAACGGTCGAGCGCGTAGTACGCCTTCACGAAGGCGTCCTGTGCGACGTCCTCGGCGTCCGCCGCGGTCCCGGTGATCACGTACGCCGTTCGCGCAGCTATCGCCTGGTAGCGGGTCACAAGCTCGCCGTAGGCGTCTTGATCCCCGTTTCGCGAGCGTTCCACCAGTGCGGCATCCTCCGTCGGCCGGCCCTCCACGGAGTCGGTTCTTACCCTCTTTACATCGCCCACGGCGCCTGGTTCCCTGCCCGGACCTAGACCTTTACGAGGTCCTGGAGCACCCGGTAGCGCGCGGCGACCTCTGCCGGGGTGGCCGCCTCGATGCCGTCCACGCTGAAGCTCTCGACGGCGAATGACGCGCACACCGTCCCGTGGAGCGTCGCGCGACGCAAGGCGCGGTCATCGACCGAGCCGGACTCCGCGAGATGGCCGAGAAAGCCGCCGGCGAAGCTGTCTCCCGCCCCGGTCGGATCGATCACTTCGTCGAACGGGAATGCCGGCGACCAGAACGAGAACGCGCGCGTGAACAACACTGAGCCGTACTCGCCGCGCTTCACTACGACGGCGCGCGGCCCGAGCGCGAGGATCTCGCGCGCGGCCTTCGGAACGCTGACGGTGTCGCAGAGCTGGCGCGCCTCGGATTCGTTGACGCTCACGATGTCGACGTGCGTGAGGACCTCGAGGAGCGCTTCACGCTTGTGGTCGATCCAGTAGTTCATCGTGTCGAGCGCGACGGCCTTCGGCGCGCGTACGCTGCGGAGGGTCGCGAGCTGGATCTCGGGATCGATGTTCGCGAGGAACACGAAATCGCTGTCGGCGAACGCGTCGGGCACCTTCGGCTGCCAATCGGCGAAGACACCGAGGTCGGTGTTGATCGTCTCCGCCGTGTTCATCGCGTAGTCGTACCGGCCGAGCCAGCGGAACGACCCGCCGCGCCGTCGCTCGAGACCCGCGAGGTCGATGCCGCGTCCGCGCAGGCGCTGCACGTCCGCCTCGCGGAAGTCGTCACCAATGACGCCGACGAGTCGCACCGGCGCGTACAGCCCCGCGGCGATGGCGAAGTACGACGCCGCGCCACCGAGGACGTTCGTGCGGTGCTCGACCGGTGTCTGCACGTCGTCGTACGCGAGCGAGCCGACGACGAGGATGGTCGTCATTGCGCCGGTGCCGTGAGCACGCCGAGGCCTGTGAGCAGCGCGTAGCTCACCGCGACTCCCAGCGCGAGCCAGTCGAGCTCGGTCATCCGCTCCTCCACCGCCGGACCGGGACGCGACCGCCAGTATCCGTTGAGCGCGTGTTGCCCGTAGACGATCAGCGCGGTGCCGGCTGCGAGCTCGATCGCGTCGAGCGCCACGAAGATCGGGTCGGTCGAATAATGCGTGAACGTCAGCCACCAGATCCCCGCACCGATCGCGCCGGTGAGCGCGTCCACGCCGCGCTCGGGATCGACCTTGCGCCGCAGGCTGTCGAGCAGCCCGAAGTGGCGGTACGCCTGCCAGAGTCCATAGCCGGGGACGAAGATGGAGAGCGCGTGCGCGAGCGGCGACATTCGCGCGTCGCCGGTCTCGCGCTTGAGCTCGGCCCACGACAGCCCGAACCAGATCGGGATGTACGCGCCGAGCGACAGGACCGTCAGGGCTCCGACGAGCCACAGCGGCCGGCGCCTCGGCTGCTGGACGAGCTCCGTGCTGTTCAGACCGCGCCGTCGCGCCGGAGTGCCGCGATCTCCTCCTTCGCGTAGCCGAGCTCGCGGAGGATCTCGTCGGTGTGCTCGCCGAGCTCCGGTGGATGGCGCCGGACCGACGGCGGGGTTCCCGAGAGGCGGACCGGGATGCCCGGCGCGCGCACCCGACCGGCGGTGGGGTGGTCGACCTCAGCGATCAGCCCGAGGTGCCGCACCACCGGATCAGCGAACACCTCGTCGAGCGCGTTGATCGGACCGACCGGCACGTTCGCTTCGCGCAACCGTCGCACGACCTCCGCCTTGGTGAGGTTCCGCACCCGACGTTCGATGATCGGGACGATCTCGCGCCGGTGCGCGACGCGCTTGGGATTCTCGGTGAAGCGTTCGTCCTCGAGCAGCTCCTCCAGACCCAGGGCGCGGCAGAAGCGCTCGAACTGCGCGTTGTTCGCTACACCGACGTTCACGTGCCCGTCGCTCGCGCGGAACGTCTGATAGGGAACGATCGACGAGTGCACGTTGCCCTCGGGCCGCGGGACAGTGCCGTCGGCGAAGAAGCGCGCCGCCTGGCGCGAGAGCAGCGCGACCTGCCCGCCGATCATCGTCGCGTCGATGACCTGCCCCTCGCCAGTCCGCCCGCGCGCGTGAAGGGCAGCGGCGATCGCGAATGCCGCGAACATGCCCGCGACCATGTCAGCCTGCGGCACGCCGACCATCACCGGGTCGCTGCCGGGCTCTCCGGTCAGGCTCATGATCCCGCCCATCCCCTGCACGATGAGGTCATAGGCGGGCCACGCGCGGCCCGGGCCGTCCTGGCCGAAGCCGCTGATGTGGCAGAGGATCGCTCGCGGATTGACCCTACGCACGCGCTCGTCAGGAAAGCCGAGGCGGGCGAGCGTTCCCGGGCTGAAGTTCTCGACGACGACGTCGCACTTCTCGATGAGGCGCTCGAGCACGCGCTTCGCGTCCGGGTTCTTCAGGTCGAGGGTCACGCTGCGCTTGTTGCGATTGATCGACAGGTAGTACGCGGAGACGCCTTTGATGCTCGGCGGCGCCCACTCACGCGTCTCGTCGCCGGTCCCCGGCATCTCGACCTTGATGATGTCGGCGCCATGGTCGCCGAGCATGAGCGTGCAGTACGGTCCCGCAAGCGCGCGTGTGAGGTCGAGGACGCGGATCCCATCGAGCGCGCCCGGGGCTGGCGGAGTCACGGGCGGAGAGTACCGTTGCGACGATGGCGGAGCTGCTTCCGCTCTTTCCGCTGACCACCGTGCTGTTTCCCGAGATGCTTCTGCCACTCCACATCTTCGAGCCGCGGTACCGCCTGCTGGTGCGGCGCTGCATGGATGAGGACCGACCGTTCGGGGTGGTGCTGATCCGCTCCGGGCAGGAGGTCGGAGCGACCGCCGAGCCGCACGGGATCGGGACCGAGGCGAAGATCATGGCCTTCTCACCGCTGTCTGACGGCCGCTCATACATCGTCGTCCGCGGCGTCGCATTCGCTACCTCGCGGAACAGGAGGGCGACGGCGTGCTGGAACGCGCTGCCGTCGCCGTGGAGGCCTACGGCCAGTACATCGTCGCGGTGATGGCGGTCCCCGACGACGCGCGCGGTGACCGCGCGATCGTGGATGAGCTCGCGAGCGTGTCTCCGCGCGAGGCCGCGTACCGGATCGCCGCCAGCCTGGCGGTCGACGCCTCCGAACGGCAGCGCCTGCTCGAGCTAACGAGTGACGCGCTCCGCCTCGAGGCCGAGAAGAACCTCCTCGAGCGTGAGACGATGCTCCTCCGCGATCTGCTCGTTCGCCTGCGGGCACACGGCGAGGGGCGCGTGAGCCTGAACTAGCCGAGTCCATCCGCGAAGCGCACCACTCCATCGGTCACCGTCGCGCGCACGCGTGCCTCCAGGAGCTCGTCCTCCGAGCAGCGCGCGAGATCGCGGTCGACGACCGTCGCGTCGCAGCGCATTCCGACGCGCAGCGTCCCCGCGAAACGCTCGCTCAACATTGCGTAGGCGGGACCCGCCGCGTATCCAGCGAGCGCCTCGTCGAGCGTGAGACGCTGCTCGGGTCGCCAAGCGTCGTCGTCATGTGGCCGTCGCCGTGTCACCGCGGCGTGGATCCCGAGCAGCGGGTCGATCGGCTCGACCGGCGCATCCGATCCGAACGCGAGCACGGCACCGGTGCGCCGCAGCGTGCGCCACGGGTACGCGCGCGCGACACGCGACGCGCCCCAATAGCGATCCGCGAGGTCGCGGTCGCTCGTCGCGTGGATCGGCTGCATCGATGCGACGATCCCGAGCGCGCCGAAGCGTGCGAGATCGTCAGCGCGCACCAGCTGCACGTGCTCGATCTTCTGTCGCAGCCGCGGCGCGGTCGCTCGCGTCGGTTCGATCGCGTCGAGCGCGACGTGCACGGCGCGGTCGCCGATGGCGTGGATCGCGACCGCGATGCCCGCCGCGGCCGCGAGGGCGACGTCCCGCGTGAGTTGGCCCGGCTCGATGGTCAGGATGCCTCGTTCGCGCGATCCCTCGTACGGCTCCTCGAGCGCGGCGGTCTGCGAACCGAGGGCGCCGTCGGTGAAGATCTTGAGGTGACCGGTGCGCAGCCACTCGTCGCCGGCACCGGTCCGCACGCGGTTCTCGAGCGCGTCGGCGAGCCGCGCGTACGGGATCCCCATATGCACGCGCAGCGCGAGCTCGCCCGCGTCGCGCATCCGCGCCAGCACCGCCACCGGCGATCGTCCCATGAATTGGTCGAGGTCCTCGAGACCGGTGATGCCGCGCCGCCATGCCTCGGTCTGTCCGCGTCGCGCATCGGCGAGCATCTCCTCTTCGGTTGGCGGCGGGATCACCGCATCGGCGAGCCCATTCGCGTTCTCCTGAAGCACGCCGGTCGCCTCGCCGCGGTCATCGCGGAAGATCGCGCCGCCCGCGGGGACGGTCGTGTCCCTCGTGATGCCCGCGCGCGCGATCGCGGCGCTGTTGAGCCAGCGGGAGTGGCCATCGCGGCTGCGCAACACGGCGGGATGTCCGGCCGTGACGCCATCGAGGTCGACGGCGCTCGGCCAACGGCCCCAGTTGTTCTTGTCGAAGCGCCCGCCGAGTAGCCAGGCTCCTTCCGGGAGGCCGCGCGCGAACGCCGCGATGCGCTCGAGAGCCTGCTCGAGCGTCGTCGTGTCCGCGATATCCAGCCGCGCCATCTGCTGCGCCCACCAGACGAAATGCACGTGCGCGTCGAACCAGCCCGGCACCATCAGCCCGCCGCGTAGGTCCACGATCTCCGCGCCACCGGCTTCACGCCGGACCTCGTCGCGGCGGCCGACAGCAGCGACACGCCCGTCACGCGCCAGCAGCGCCTCGGCGCTGGTCCCATCGCCGACGTGGATGCGACCCCCTTCGAAGACGACACCACTCATCCTCTGAATCCTGCCTGCCCTCGGAGCGGCACGAATTTCACGGCTCCATGGCGCTCCTCGCGGCCGCGCGCGTCACGCACGACGAGCTCCTGCACGTCGAGGTCGCCGACCGGCGCGACGATCCGACCGTCGGGGCTGAGCTGTTCC
>WNFL01308851.1_pt1 | contig 10551 bp, 8 predicted proteins | sample 5400361 | NCBI WGS metagenome assembly WNFL01 (sample SAMN13153351, study PRJNA577476) | soil metagenome | isolation source: 40 cm soil on Douglas fir-dominated hillslope | place: USA:California | collected 2013-09-17 | reverse complement strand
CAGCAAATAGATGCATCGCGCAAAGACGACTTTCACCGCTTCGATGGGATGCTCTTCGCTGAGGATGATCAGGACCATGAAGACATTTCCCAGGTCCTTGATCCATCTCTTCAGCGAAACGAATGGATAATCTGACCAGACTACGCTGATCCCGAGGTAGCCGAAATAGATGAACACCCATTTGTTTTGAGAAAAGATATTCCGCCAGTCCGCTCGCCTCCTGGAGAGCACGATCAGTGCTGCAATCATCAGGAGCAGGAACACCAACCGGTCGAGCGGGCTGCCCTCCAGGTAATCGTCCGCCCCCTCCGTCGAAGTGCCCCCGCTCAGCCAACTGGTCACCGGTCTCGATCCGAGAATCGCCGCCCAGAGGGTCGGGATCCACAAGGCGAATGAGACTGGCCCGCACTCTTTCCTGTCTCGCATGACGAGCCAGAGACTGAAAAGAGCAAATACCGCGAGTGCAGCCGTGCGCGACATAGTGGTCCCGAATGCCTAAATCGCTGAACTTTTAGAGCGATCAATCGGAGGCAACTCCACAAGCTCTGAGCAAGGTCCGTGTCTGATCTGCTCAAAAATTGCGTCCATGATCCGGGAGGTCAACAGGATCTCCCGGTACGGTATGGGCGGCGGCGTGTTCTTGACAATGGAATCGTAGAACGACTCGATGAGGTATTTCATCCCCGCTTTGGCATGAAAATCGGCAGCCAAAAACAAACGCAGGCTGGCTGTCCAGTTTCTCAAGTATTGTCGCGCAAAAGCGAGCGGGGGGACAAATTGCTCGAGATAGCTTTTGTACCGTGTGCCTCGCAACTCGATCAGAGTCTCGTTATCCTGGTCCAGCAAAAGGCCATTTCTCGGGCCGTAAATGCGGAACTGATGGAGCGAAGGGCGCATCTGCGAGGAAAAAGTGAAATACGCCGTGGTGCGATCTTCCTCGGAGATGATCACCCTGAGCTCATCGATGATCTGCTCCTCGCCTTTTCGCCTCAAGGAGGGGCTCACGAAACCGTGCGCAATCACTTGCGGAAAATCAGTAGCCAGAAACTCCGCAACTCTCGCAATACCGTGACTGATAATGTTGTGTAACAACTGACCCGGAAGCTGGCGAATCCAGTGATGCTTGTCTCCAAGGAGGGCGGCGGCATAACCTTTTTCGCCCATTTCGTAACAGTAGTAGCTCTCCATATGGACGGGCGGCCCGCCCAGCCATCCCTTGCGGATCATCGCGCGCATACGCCTCGCCGCGTGCCGAAACTGATCATCGTGCCCAGCGGTTATTTTTAGATTATTGCGCGTCGCGATCCGAATCAGTTCCTCGGCTTCCGCGGTATTTAACGTGAACGGTTTTTCCAGGTAAACGTGGCAGCCCTGTTCCAGGCACTGTTTGCCAATCTGATAGTGGCTTTGTGGAGGCGTCGTAACATGGACGACATCGGGTTTTGCCTGCCTGAGAAGTTCTGTCAGATTCTGAAAGTAAGCTTTGGCCCCGAACCGTTGGAAGAATTGCTTCGCCATCAGTTCTTCCTGGTCACAAACGCCGACAATCTCGCACCTTTGAACGCGCTGAATCTGCGCGGCGTGCGAGTCTGCGATCCTGCCGCAGCCAATTATCCCCACTCTAAGCATGGCCGACCTTTTTCCGGCAACTCTCGAAGTATCGCGCGAATGCCTCCGCCGGCGGGACGGTCGGTTTCCAGCCGAGCCGACTCTTCAGCTTTTGGTTGGAGTAGCGGGTTTTTTTCCAGTAAGCGTGCCAGGTCTTTCGGTTATAGACTGGCGGCAATTGTCCTTGCGACCAGGCTGAATACTTCTCCCACAGGTAGCAAAGCAAATAGCTCAACGCATGTGGAATGTAGATGGATCGGAAGCATTTCGCGTTTCGCTTGTACAGGCGAAGGAATCGCCTGCTGGATGGCAGATCATCGTCCACCACATTAAATACTTCGCCATTCACACCCGGCTTGATCCCCGCCAGAACAATCGCTTCCGCACAATTATCCACGTAGCTGAATGGAATCGTGTTCGGTCCGCCCAGGTGCAGAAATACCCCGAACGTTCCTACGCCCACTCGGCCAGTGATCGCCTCGTTGCCAGGACCATAGACAAATCCCGGCCTCACAATCACGTATGGAATTCCAAACTTTTGGCCGTAATCGCTCACGAGTTCGTCCTGCTTCACTTTAGCAAAGCTATAGGCGTCGCCACGGAGCTCTGGATGACTCTCCAGTGGGCACGACTCATCCAGCAGCCGTCCGTTGGGTTTCTCGATATTCGAATAGACCGAAAAGGAGCTGATGCTGACAAAGCGCTTCATGCAACCGTGCCGCATGCTTGCTTCCAAAAGATTGCGCGTGGTCACGACTGAATTCATGAACGCGTCCGCGTAGAGCTTTTCGCCGCGCCCCGCAGCCAGATGGTAAATAACAGCAACGCCTCCAGTAGCACTCAAACAATCTTCGCGGGACAGCAAATTGCCTTTGACGATCTCAACAGCTGCCTTTTCCTTCCATTGCTCTGCGAGCTCCTCCAGTCTCGCCGAATTGCTTGAGGGCCTGGCAAAGCAGCGCAAGTTGCGAAATCCGTGACGCAAAAGGCTCTCAACCACTCTCAACCCAATAAACCCCCCCGCGCCCGTGATGAGAACAGGCTCATTGGGTCCAATGATGCTGGCTTCTGTTTCCATGGTCAGCGCGTTATTTCTGCTCGAGGAGAAGGCGTTGCGTCAATTCGGTCGCCAGAACCTTATGGATTTCCATCGTGTAATTGCCGCGCCCCTCCGTGTGGTCCTTGACCATTTTTTCCAGGCGTTCGCCGCGCAGGTAGGGTCGGTTGCGCGTGCGTGAATCGAGCAGGATCTCCTTCACATATTTCGATAATTCGTCGCGGTAATAGACACGGAAATGATGAAATTTGTGCCTGCCTAGAAACAAGCGCTCGAAGTTGAAGAGACTGAACGCATGATCAAGACGAGCCAGCCACTGCGGCATCCCATAATCGTAGGCGTACTCGGCTTTGAATGTGAACTCTTGCCACTGATGTAACGCCTCCGTCACCCCAGGAATAGAGGCCAGCGCCAATCCGCGATCAGTACCGATCTTTTTCAGCGCGGGATTGCCATCTGAAATCAGCCGAAGCGAGGGCTCGTTGCTGGATACGATGTCTGCGGGCGTTTGGTAGGCCAGAGCCACGAGATCATTGTCAAAATAAGGTGTTCGAAAGGTCAGCTGCGACCTTTCTATTGAGAACTTCGCCGTCATGTACCACGGCGCCTGTTTGAAGGCCGTAAAGGAAAGCCTGTGGCCCTGCAGTTCATTGGCATAGGTGATCGCCGTATCCTGCACCGCACGTGCCAATTCGGGATCGAAAAGGTCTGGCGCCAGCGAAGCCGGTTTGAACATGACCAGGCGCCTCAGAATTTCACCCCCATAGACTCCACTCATCCGAACCGAAGCGATCTCTCTGGCTTTCCGTTGCACGTAAAGATCAATCGTTCCCGTTACATCCATTGCTCCGTCACTGATGTAGACGGTTTTCTCAGCCAGCGCGGGAAAGTCCGACAGAAACTCATGATCCACGGGGATCGTTTGATGCGGTTGTCGGCAAATTCTTGCAATTTCGCGAGAAATCGTGACGTCGGCACATTCGCGGTACCGGCCACCGAATGTGTAGCAGGGAAGCGTTCCGGGCGCGCGCGGCGCCCAAGCCAGGATCATTCGGCTATCGACGCCGCCGGTCAAAGAAAGGCCGACGGGCTGGTTGCCTGCAAAATACCGTGGTAACACCCGCCCCCAGGTCTCATTCAGTTTCTCGTAAAATTCCGACGCCTTCAGCGGCCTCTGGCTTTCCCAAGCTTCGCTCCTGAAATAAGTCTCTTTCCGGACGCGCGCTCCAGGAGAAAATGTCCAAACCGAACCGCCCGGCATCGAGTTGATCCCGTGGAAAAGAGTGCGGTTCTGAAGCACACCGCTGCAGGAAATGAATTCGCCCAGGCTGCGAAGATCAACGCGCCTCAGTTCGGGCAGCGCCTTGAGAAGCGATTTCGCTTCGGATGCGAAATAGATGCTCTCTCCGGCTTCGTGATAATAAATCCGATTGACGCCATAGCGATCGTTGAACAAAAGCGCCTTCTGCTCGCGCGCATCGATCAGGAGTCCACTGAACCACCCGTTGAGCCGCTCCAAAAAGGCGATGCCATTCTGCTCGTATAGATGAACGATATAGCTGGCATTTCCGGACTCAAAGTCATGGCCCTTGGTTTTAAGGCGTTCAATCTCTGAGGGATCCGGAAATGTTTCGCCTGAAAAAATCAGGCAAATGTCCCGTTTCTCGTTCCAGATCGGCGAACAGTCTGCAAAAGTCCCCTTCTGAGAGACCCACCCCGCCGCCAGAGCCAAACGATCATCGGCCAGGTCACCAGAGCGGTAGAACCGCTCATGCATCATGCACTGCAGCATCGACCGCAGGGCCGACCGCTTCTCCTGCGCTGGGCCGCTTCCAATTATTCCCGCAATTCCTGGCATGGTGAATTCCGAAAGCGCTGATATATCTCAGCGAGTCGGTGGTCCTTGATCTTGAAGAAGTGGAGCAGGGAAGGGTCGAACTTCCATCGCCGCATTTGACTGCGCCGCTCTGCCAATTGAGCTACCGCCCCAAAAATTGCCTCCGATATCTAAACGCATTCCACCGGTTTCGCAACAGCACAATCCTGTCCAGAAGATCGCTCGGAACAAAATCGCTCAACTTCCGATGAAGGTTCAGCTTAAGCATCAACCGCCCCTTCAACGTGAGCGGGACGAAATAGCGGGGAATATCAAACTGAAGAAATCCATGATGCTTTTTGAAATCACCCAGGCCGCGGCGGCTCCAGACACCATAGTGCAAGTAAGGAATCTTCTTTTGCGCGCAGATTTCGACCGCTTTCGCGATCAGTGCGTTCGTCGGGGCTTTGTCGCGGTGCGCCATCTTCGACAGGATATGCAAAAGGCTCGAGACCTGTTTGCCATGAACCAGTTTGGCAAATCCGATGAGCTCATTTTGATGATACGCGCCAAAAAAATCACTTCGCTCGAAAAACGAGAGCAGCGACTGCTTGATGGTCTCAAAGTCTTTTCCGTAAAATCGGTTCGGCTTGCCCTGGATGATCGGAGACTCATTATAAATCTCAACAATTCCCCTTACGAAATCGTCCGTGAAATCGACAACTCGCACTTCCACTCCGCTCTTCTGGGCCTTGCGCACCATATTGCGGGTCTTATCGTTGAGCTGTTTCTTCCACCAGTATTCGTAACCGGATACGGGCAATAAAGCAAAGCTGTCCATTTGCAGCGGAAAATTGTACTTCGCATCCCGCTCGAAAAGCTGTTGCGAAAATGTAAACACGTCAGCGGGTAAATTGGCGCTCCTCACGCTCTGCAGGAACATGTGCGGATTATCCAGGCACTCATAAGGCTCATTGCGAACTCGAGCCATACGGAAAAGCCCTCCTTTAATTGCGATCTCTCGATTGTCCACAAGCATCACGATAAGAAAGTAAGCAGACGATCCTTGAATTGCCTCTATAAAGCCGAGTAAGGGGCCACGAAAAGACCCTGCGTCGCGCTGGCATACCCATCGCTCATCAGCCAAACGAATTCCTCGCTCTTTTCCGGATGGGCCATCAGTTCCACTTTAGCCACCTTTGCCAGAGCCACAACCCGATCGAGCCTCTGTGCCTTCAGACACTGCGCAAGAGAGAAGAAATAATCTGTCAACCGATATCGCCGAGCCAGCCAGCCATCGATTAAATGCCGATAAACCCTGTTCAGAAGGCCCTTCTCTCCCGGCCAAAATGAAAAGTTTCTCCGAACCTTTTCGCCACGGGGAACATACCTCCCCACGAGCATATTCGCGCAGAGGTGCATATGTTGATGGCCGTCGATATGCGATGGCGCCCGGCTGTAAAGCCGCGCGAATTCCTCGACCTGTGCCCGGTAAACATATTCAAAGTCTGTCCGCAAGAGAGGATTGTAGATGAGCTGAGCGTACCTGCCACTTCTGAGAAAGCACCGCGTCCGGTCCTGATGCTCCAGCAGCCGTGGCGGACACGTGGCTTGTGTAAAGCGCTGGTTGAGATTCAAATGCAAGCCGGCGTCCACGCCAGATTGTTTGGCCAGCTCCGCTGCGCGCGCTGAATCCTCCATGAATACCATCGCACTCACCGAAGTAATCCTGCCTTTCGAATGGCACGCATGCGCCGTGTCGGTTGCCTCCTTCCATCCGCCCCAATCGTCCGCATTAACGATGAGCAACTGCCCCTCCACGCGCGCCTGCGCCTTGGTGGTGGGACAGGAAGTTGTTTGTTGCGTCGAAGTCAAAGACTACTCTCGCTGCTTGCTCCGAGTGAATTGTGCACGCGGCTCGCACCGGATAAGGGCATGATCTTTCAACCGGTCACGAATTTTCTGAGCCTGGCCATCTGCTCACGCCGTTGAAATTGAATCAATTCGCGCGAAACTGGTCTCTCGACGCGTCGAACCATCGCCCAGAGATAACCAGACAACAGCCCACATCCTCCAAAAATGAACGGCTTTCGGCTCATTTGGTAAAGCGAACGGAACAACTGCCACAAAGGATGCCTCCCCAGGACATAGTCCTTTTGGCCGAGCTTGAATTTTGCCATCACTGCGCTGTCTTTTGCGCTTCCCATGGGCCGATGGTGAACCGAGCTTTTCTCCGCAAAGGAGCGCGTTTGCCATCCCTTCATTCGGGCGGTCAGAACCGCAATCACGTCGATGCCCCCGCCCTTTACCGGAGTATAGCCTCCGATGTCCTCAAAACACTGCCGGCGAAATAATTGGCACGCACCCGAAACATGTTCAATGCTGCTGAAACGAAAATCATAAATGGAATTTCCCTCGCGAAATGGTGTCCCGGCAATTCCCAGTTTTGGGCATTCAGCAAACCTGCCCAGGAGAAAGGCAAAATAGTCAGCGTCAAATGACATATCCGCGTCCAGGCTTCCAATTATCCCGCAATCGAGACTCTTCACCCTCTCATATCCAGCATTAAAGCACCCGACCTTGCCCGCGAAGCTTCGTTCCCTGCGTTCCGGCATCCGGACCAGTTCAATCCAGCGATGATCGACCGCGTACTGATTGACGATCTGATCAGTTCGATCCGTTGAGCCGTCGCTGACAATAATCCATTTGGCCGGCTTGACCGTCTGCTGAATCACTGAATTGATCGTCAACTCGATAAACGCCTCCTCGTTCCGAGCCGGCGTGATCAATGCGTAGCTAAGGCCACTATAGTTCATGTATCCATCTGTGCCTGGAGAACGGTGATTTCCATCGATCAGCTCCTGACCGCCAGATGACCAACTGGTTCACGCGGCTGGCCGGAATTCAGACATTGATCCAGCAACGCCAGGGCCGCGAACATCGTCGCCTGTCCCCAGTGCAACGTAGGAGTCTTATTGGTTACGAATGGATATTTTCGATAGTAAAAGTACCCCGATTTGTCCTGCATATTCACAATGGTCCAGTGAGCGACTTTTACCGCTAACGCCACACTCTCGGGGTGCAAGGCGCGTAAGCTAATAAGCGTCTGAATCGCTTGAGAGGCACATTGAATATCGATCGGCAGCGTTTTATGGTCGTAATATCTCGGGGTCCCATCCACTTTGAAAAACGTTTTGACAAAGAAGTCATATCCTCTGCGCAAAGCCTCCTGATATTTATCCGTTCCCGCGTCGCGCGAAAAAATATCCAGCGCCTCGAGCACATAGCCGGTGTGAAAGGAGTCTATCCACGCCCATTTTTCGCCAACGCCATAATACCACCCGCCTTCTTTTGTCTGATGATGGACCGTGAATTGAACTGCGCGTTCGGCCATCTCGCGATAGCGCTCATTGGGCGAAACTGCGCTCACTCTGGCGAGCAAGCTCGCCCCGATCATACTTGAATTGTGAATGGGAATCGTGGCTCGTGGATAGTACCTTAGGCAGACCCCGGGATTCATTTCCATCCAACCCAACTCATCGAGGATAAAATCACACGCGCTGCGCGCGACATCCAGGTATCGCTCCTCGCCCATGGCCTCGTAGGCGTCAACGAAGGCGTGTGCAATCAAACCCGTCCAAACGATGGTCGGCGTGCCTTTGGGAATGCTTCCACCGCGGGACTGATAATCAAAATGGTTGCCCCAACAGAATCCCTTGAACCCGCTGCTGCGATTTTGCATCAGCCAATCCAGGCAAAACTTCATTTTCTCGTAGTAGACCGGCAGCGCATGGGTCTGATGCAGCCGCAGATAGCCTTGCGCAAAAAATCCCATCCCTTTTGTGCTCATCCCGGGTTTTATGCCAAGGAGCGGCCGAAGATTAATTGGAAATCGCCGGACGGCCTGCTGCCATACTTGCTTGAGCAATGGATGGTTGACCGTCATCACACGGGCGAGCGGCGAAGAAAGGCCATCAAACGTGTCGTATGCCTTCCAGTTGGCGTTCGCGACCCAATGATCGAGCTTCAACAGAGATTGATGAACCTCGTTCTTTTGATCTTCCAAGGTCATATATCGATTCAATTCAACGACTCATACGCGGCCAACAGGTTTCTGCTCACCACGGACCATTGCAGTTCCTTTTCCACCCGTTCACGCCCCGCCTTGCCCATCCATGACCTTCGCTTCGGATCGTCCATCAGTTCGGAAATCGCATTGGCAAAAGCCAGCTCATCGTTGCACGGAACAAAAACCGCTGCCTCTTGCGCGGAGAATCGCGTTTCCTTCAGGTCAAACGAAACAATCGGCTTGCTGCAGGCCATGTACTCCATCACCTTGATCCACGTCGAAACATCATTCAGCGGACTCGATGGGTCCGGATCCACACAGATATCCGCCGCGGCCAGATACTCCTGCAATTCCTGATCCGAAATGTAGCCGGTTAATTCGACGTTGCCATCCAACTTCAAGTCGCGCGCAAGCTTGCGTAAATCCTCGAACGAGTCGCCGTTGCCAATGATAGCGCAGTAAAAATCCTCCCGCCGCACGTCGTAGCGCAGGTGTTTCAGCGAGCGCAAAAGGTAATCGACGCCATCCTGCGGGTTCAAGCTGCCGATGTAACAAAGAATCGTCTTGTTCATCTGCCGCAGGCGCGGACTCGGCGTCATCACCTTCATGCGGTTTTGGTTCGGCCCGTTGCGCACGACGAATACCGTGTCGGCTTTTCGTCCGCCGCGTGCCATGTGAATTTGCTTGTACGATTCGTTCGTGGCGATGGTGACGTTGGCCAGTTTCAAGTTGCCCCATTCCACGCACTGCAAGACGCGCGCGACCAGGTCGTGGCCGGTTCCGTATCGGGAGCGGTAAATGTACTTCTTTCCAAAGACCTTGTGGACGGCCGCCACAAGAAACAGCGTGTCCGGAGGATTATGCGCATGGATTACGTCGAAACCATGCTTGACCGCCACATACCAGCTCATGACGAAGCAGGCGCTCGTGAAATAAATGTATTCGCTCGCATAACCGAAAACCGACTTGACCTTCGTCGATATCCGCTGTGCAAGCGTTGGGTTTTCATGCGGCACTTTCTCGAATAACTCCAACCGGGGCACACGATAGACGTTGACTCCGTTGATCACATCCGAGCGCGGCTGCCCCTTGCGGCGCAGTGCCACCACTGTGATTGGGTAGCCCGCGGCAGCAAGAACATCACACTCGTTCTTGACTCGAGGATCGTTGGGATACGAATTCTCAACGAACATCAGTATTCTGCATTTCTTGGTCATTCGGAAACGCGCCCATGAAATCTCCGGAGGTCTCCTCCTAAAACAACTGGCAGGGCGCACCTGGCACGCTCGCGCGTCGCAAGCTCAGGAGCTTTGCCCTGCCAATCACCGGATTTCCATCGCCGGCATGCATTGTGCAGACGCGGCGAGGCGGACCATCGCGTTTTAGCTGTGTCGCATATGCAATTTGCAACTCGATCCAATCACCTGTTTATCGGCCAAACGCGGCGGCTCATGAAAATTCCTGGTAAAGCCATTTTGGCACATACGATCGCGCCTTGTTCAATACAGTCGTCATGTTGACTTCCGATTCGGCCAGCAACGAACTGGCGCGCCGAACGACTTCTTTGTTCGTTTGCTCGGACTCAACAATCACAAGAACCATATCCATAAACCTCGCCATTCGCGGTGTTATACTCGTTTGGCTGATTGGCGGCAGGTCAAATATGATATAGTCGTAATCGCTTGCTTTGAGCTTCGGAAACAATTCGGCAAACTTCTTCGGGGCCAGGCGGGGCAACTGCGCATTCACCTGGTTGGCCGACGCCATATACAGGTTCTCCTGCACGAGGGCGGCGTCCCGTTTCTCGCTCTCAAGGACTTCCGGCAGACCGCAGGCAGGCTTGCCCCGATAAAATGGGTGAGCCGCGCCTTGTTCCACATTCATATCCACGAGCAAAACGTTTCCATCTCCCGTCTGCGACAGCGATGCGGCCAACCCGCTCGCCAGCGTCGTCACACCCGAACCTTTGGAACAACTGGTGAGCCCAACCAGCTTCGGCTT
>WNFL01026955.1_pt1 | contig 10551 bp, 16 predicted proteins | sample 5400361 | NCBI WGS metagenome assembly WNFL01 (sample SAMN13153351, study PRJNA577476) | soil metagenome | isolation source: 40 cm soil on Douglas fir-dominated hillslope | place: USA:California | collected 2013-09-17 | reverse complement strand
TGCCCTACAACTCATGCAGACCTCTTTAGATTATGTGGGGTATGTCCACAACGACGGACGAACGCCGCGCGAGGTACTCTATAGCGCGATAATTCGGACGTGTCTCACCTTTTCGCGCACTATCGTTGAACTGAAGGGAAGTCTCAATGTTCAGAGTCATTCTGTGACCGCATTTGTACATGTTGTTGCAAATCGACGCATGACTGGATAATCACCCCTAAAGAATTTGGACATATCTACAGTACTTGGCATCTGTACTTGGTAGAAAACCTACCAAACGGCGTGCGTAGATCGTCAGTGGCTGGATAGAGTCTCAGCGGTCCGGTAGAGTGTCTTTCAGGTCTTGAGTCGCAACAACTATTGTTTTTTGACTACTTCTTAGCCGATGGTCAGAATCGGGAAGGGACCAAAAAGCAAAAAGCATTTGGGATTTGGACTTGACCACGACCAGCACTGAAACTTGCTACTGTACTCTACATTCCAAGGTTAATCCCTAATGTCCAAGCTTGATAATCCCTATGCATCACTACCTTCGAATCTGCCCGCACCGCACCCAAGCACTCAAGCGCCCCCGCCACCATTTCAGGAAGTTGGCTCTTCCTTGATGGGCGAAGAAGTGATTTATCCCCATTATGGAGAAGAGCAGCCTCCTGACTTTACACCCTATGAAGCCAAGAGCTTTACGACTGGAGATGGCGACGTTGTCTCGCATGATCCACATTTGAATGAAGACGGTCCGTTCGTCGCAATCAATAACTTATGAACCACGCTTACTATTATAAACGTCCAAATAGGCGAAGCACTCTATCGTTTCTTACTCTTACAAGCCTCCAAGCGTCCCACTTTTACTTTGCACATTAACGGCACACACACCGAACACCGTACTCGTTTAGTCTACAGGGATCGTAGTGAAGACAATGAGGGCGGTGGATACCACGAGCTCGAGGATTACGAAGAAGCCGTCACTGATTTCGACTTTTGCATCGACCTCACGCACCACCTCCTGCCAGTAACGCACTGGACAGTCGCCGATAGCGAGCCTGCATATCGAGGGAAGATGGTACGTGAGGTTGAGGAACAAGACGGTATTTCGCTCCGGAAGCGCGCTGCAACCCGCAAAGAGGGCAAGATGATCCGCCGCTTGCGCCGATATAGAGTAGAGAATGGGCTACCTCCTTGGGTTCCTATGGGAGATAGCGCTATTCTCACGCATCATCACCCCAATAGGTCGTCCAGGACCGTCCGACAATGGGCAGACAACTATTGCGCAAGCGATAAATCGCTCAAAGAATTCATGTTCGAGAAAGTGAGAATGGTTGCCGGTTTGTCAGGTCCAGACTAACGCTCGATTTCACAGATGGTATATGGTTGGAACCTCGTTGACCTCCAAAGGTCCATCGAGACCTCGATACGGTCTACGCATTATACCGGAACACTGGCTATTTCCTTCGACGTAGCCGCTTCCAAGGTCTACGTCCGACCTACCAACGATCTTTCCCGCGCCTTGTCGAATAAATGGATCAAGTTCCTCCTCTGGATTCTGTTCATCTACCCATTCATTTGGCTCTTCAAGCGTTTCCATTCAGGCGGAGGGGGTCAGTGGCGTGTCGCCGGAGGTGCCTATGCGACGAAAGCATGGGTTCATTTGAATGATTCAGTCGAAGACGAGGATGTCACTCAATACCTGGCCAGGACACAAAATTCATCCACTGAACTTCTTGAATATTCAGCCGTGGCCTCTACCGGCGATGCTCAGGGGTTGAAAGGTACTGGAAAGAGCACTGGCGAACCACTGCCCGGTCCTGGCGCACACACCGGGCGTCTGCGTCGTACATCTCGGGGTATTAGCAAGCTGGTTGGAGTACGGGAGGGAGAGTGGTTTAAGGAATGGGACGAAACGATTAGGCGAGCCGTAATTGCTCGCAAGGAATCGAGGAAGCCGATGTATCAGCCCATGTAACGGAATGACGTACCAAGGTAGCCACACTTCCCACAGATTGTATAGTTTCTTATTGTTTCCTTGGGTGTACAGCGTGTGTGGCTTTAGCCATACCATCATGTATACTTATAGAGTGCATCGTGATGAGATTTCCGCGGGAGCAATAATCCAAGCAACGTGTAACGATACAAAATATGGGATCGAGGCCTTATATACCCATACCCGATACGTTGCCATGTGAACCACGCACAGATTGCAAGATCGCCAACATAGCGAGCGACGGGCGACGGGCGAATAGTTCTTCACCCGCTTACACGCTGCGCTAGTTCAATATTTATGATCGAGGCAGCGCGTTTATTTATGAAAGCTGACTATGACAAACGGCGCATTTTATTTGATAGCAGGCTAGCCTCCAAGAATAGCTCATATGACCATCTGGTCACCCAAAAGATAGCCCCTGGTGAAATTCTGCCCAAACAGTGTTTTGAGCAAGGACCCTATCAAAGTAGCTGTTTTCCGAGCCACACTATCCTGCAAGGCTGGCCTTGATGGTTTTAATTTCGATTGGGATATGTCTCATGCTCTGGATCAAAATGCCGTGTGTTTCACATTCCTTTCATTGTAAGTGGGGGAAGCGCATTACTGTAACGTCTCCCGTGCACTATCGTTGAACTCTGAATGTTCAGAGCCATTCTGTGACCGCATTTGCTGCAAATCAACGCATGACTGGATAGTCACACCTAAAGAATTTGGTCATATCTACAGTACTTGGCATCTGTACTTGGTAGAACATCTACCAAACGGCGTGCGTAGATCGTCAGTGGCCGGTGGTTAGTGATAGAGTCTCAGCGGTCCGGTAGAGTGTCTCTCAGGTCTTGAGTCGCAACAAGTATTGTTTTTGGACTACTTCTTAGCTGACAGTCAGAATCGGGAATCGGGAAGGCACCAAAAAGCATTTGGAATTTGGCCTTGACCACAACCAGCACCCAGCTGAAACTTGCTACTGTACTCTACATTACAAGGTCAATCCCTAATGTCTAAGCTTGATAATCCTTATGCATCACTACCTTCGAATCTGCCCGCACCTCACCCAACAACTCAAGCGCCCTCGCCACCATTTCATGAAGCTGGCTCTTCCTTGATGGGCAACGACGTGGTTTATACCCATTATGGAGAAGAGCAACCTCCTGAATTTATGCCCTATGAAGCCAAGAGCTTTACGACTGGAGAAGGCCACGTCGTCTCGCATGACCCACATTTGAATGAAGACGGTTCGTTTGTCGCAACCAATAGCTTATGAGCCACGCTTACTATTATACACGTCCAAATAGGCGAGGCACTCTATCGTTTCTTACTCTCACAAGCCTCCGACCCTCCCACTTTTACTTTGCACGTCAACGGCACGCACACCGAACACCGTACTCGTTTAGTCCACAGGAATCGTAATGAACACCGTCACAATGACCGTCACCACAACGAGAGCGGTGCACACCGCGAGCACTACACAGAAACCGTCACAGATTTCGACTTTCGCATCGACCTCACGCATCACCTCCTACCAGTAACGCACTGGACAGTCGCTGACAGCGAACCTGCATATCGAGGGAAGATGGTGCGCGAAGTAGAGGAACAGGACGGCTTTTCGCTCCAAAAGCGTGCTGCAACGCGCAAAGAGGGCAAGGCGATCGATCACTTGCGCAACTATAGAATAGAGAATGGGCTGCCTCCTTGGGTTCAGATGCAAGAGAGCCTTATGGTCATGCATCATCGTCCCAATGGTCCGGTTTATAAGTCGTCAAGAACAGTCCGACAATGGGCAGACGACTATTGCGCAAGCGACAAATTGCTGAAGGAATTTATGTATGAGAAAGTGAGGGTGGTTGTCGTTTTGTCAGGTCCAGACTAACGCTTGATTTCACAGATGATATGTGGCTGGAACCTCGGTGACCTCCGAAAGTCCATCGAGACCTTGATACGGTCTACGCATTACACTGGAACAATCTCTGTTTCGTTCGACGTAACCGCTTCCAAGGTCTACGTCCGACCTACCAACCGTCTTTCCCACACCTTGTCGAACAAGTGGATCAAATTCCTCCTCTGGATTCTACTCATATACCCATTCATTTGGCTCTTCAAGCGTTTCCATTCAAGCGGAGGGGGCCAGTGGCGCGTTGCCGGAGGTGCCTATGCGACGAAAGCATGGGTCCACTTGAATGATTCAGTCGAAGGCGAGGATATCATTCAGTACCTTGCCAGGCGACAAGATTCATCCACTGAACTTCCTGAATACTCTGTTGTGCCGTCTACCAGCGATACTCGGGGGTTCAAAGGTATTGGAATGAGCAACGGCTCACCACTGCCCAGTATCGGGCGTCTGCGCCGTACGTCTCAGGGTATTAGCAAGCTGGTTGGTGTACGGGAGGGAGAGTGGTTTAAGGAATGGGACGGGACGATTCGACGAGCCGTAATTGCTCGTCTGCAATCGGGGGAGCCGATGTATCAACCCGACGATCTCCAGAGGGAGACCGCTGGTGCGACTCTGGATGGATTTTATGATTGAGATAGGCTGGGTCGAGGCAGCGAGTTTAATTATTCAAGCTATCTATGACAAACCGCGTACTTCATTTGATAGCAGGCTGTGGGTTATTTGTAATAAATTGTCTTGTGGGGTACTTCTCCCGGACGATGTTGAGGCCCCTATCCAGTGATGCTTGCCTTCCGACCTCCGAACGACTGTAAGTATTGTCTGGAATATTATTTTCATTTCGAATATTTCACTATAGCTACACGTGAAGTCATTCCTTGTACTGGATGAAGTCTTATAGCATTGTTTGGGACTATTTGGTCATCGAACCTTTCACTTGCACCCTGCCACACCCTCCCTCGTTTAAACCATCTCTCTAGCTACACTCTTCTCAAATACATTGGGATTCGATTGTACACCGAGATACTAAACGCTAAGTGGCACGCAAGTTGGATATTCTTATAACATAACTCATATGTCCATCTGGTCACCCAAAAGGGAGAGCACGGACCATCTTGACGCGCGCCATATATGACGCATCACCTTGGCGCCCATGCCCATTATGACGTCCCGTTATGACGCGTCACCTTGGATTCCTGTCATGACGACTCGTCATGACCGCCGTCAGCTTGAGTTTGCTCAAGACGGCGTAAATTCTACAATAAAATTTCAAAAAAGAAGTTTTTTCAAAAAATCCTATATTAATTGCACTCGCTACCGACAAAGCCCGCGCAGAGGGGCCCACGACCGTGGTGATCGGTTCTCACCTACTGACGGGAGCCTGAATGTTCAAAGCCATCCCGTGAACTGCATTTGTTGCAAATCGACGTACGACTGGATGGTCACGCCTAAAGAATTTGAACATATCTACAGTACTCGGCATCCGTACTTGGTAGAAAACCTACCAAACGGTGTGCGTAGATCGTCCCTGGCTGGCGATTAGCGATGGAGTCTCAGCGGTCCGGCAGTGCGTCTCTCAGGTCTTGAGTCGCAACAAATATCGTTTGTTGACGACTTCTTAGCTGACAGTCAAATCGAGAAGATCGAGAAGGGACCAAGAAGCAATTATGTGCTCGCCAGTCTATTTGGGGTTTCGACCTGACCACAACCAGCACCCAGCCGAAGCTTGCTACTGTACTCTACGTTCCAAGGTCAATCCCCAATGTCCAAGCTTGATAATCCTTATGCATCACTACCTTCGAATCTGCCCGTACCGCACCCAACAACTCAAGCGCCCTCGCTACCAGTTCATGATGCTGGCTCTCCCTTGATACGCGACGATGTGGTTTATCCCCATTATGGAGAAGAGCATCCTCCTGAATTTACGCCATATGAAACCGAGAGCTTTACGAATGGAGACAGCGACGTCGTCTCGCATGATCCACACTTGAATGAAGACGGTTCGTTCGTCCCAGCCAATAGATATGAACTACGCTTACTATTATACACGTCCGAATAGGCGAGGCACTCTATCGTTTCTTACTCTCACAAGCCTCCGACCGTCCTACTTTTACTTTGTACATTAAAGGCACGCACACCGAAACCCGTATCAACGGCACATACGGCGAATTCCGTACTGGTTCAGGCTACGGGAATCGTAACGAAGATGACCGTCGACGCTACGGGAGCACGACAAATCGCGACCGCGAAACGCTCATAGAAACAGAAACCGTCACCGATTTCGACTTTCGCATCGACCTCACGCACAACCTCCTACCAGTAACGCACTGGACAGTCGCTGACACCGAACCTGCGTATCGAGGGAAGATGGTGCGTGAGGTAGACGCACAGGACGGCCTTTCGTTCCGGAAGCGGGCTGCAACCAGCAAAGAGGACGAGGTGATCGATCACTTGCGCAAGTACAGAGTAGAGAATGGGCTGCCCCCTTGGGTTCAGGCAGAAGAGAGCGTTATGGTCATGGAGGATCAACCCATTGGTCCGGTTTATAAATCGTCAAGAACAGTCCGACAATGGGCAGACGACTATTGCGCAAGCGACAAATTGCTCAAGGAATTCATGTATGAGAAAGTGAGAACGGTTGCCGGTTTGTCAGGTCCAGACTAACGCTTGATTTCACAGGTGATATATGGCTGGAATCTCACCGACCTCCGAAAGTCCATCGAGACCTTGATACAGTCTACGCATTATACTGGAACGCTGAATGTTTCCTTCGACGTGACCGCTTCCAAGGTCTACGTCCGACCTACCAACCGTCTTTCCCGCACCTTGTCGAACAAATGGATCGAAATCCTCCTCTGGATTCTGCTCATCTACCCATTCATTTGGCTCTTCAAGCGTTTCCATTCACGTGGAGGGGGCCAGTGGCATGTCGCCGGAGGTGCCTATGCGACGAAAGCATGGGTTCACGTGAAGGATTCAGTCGAAGGGGAGGATGTCGCTCAATACCTGGCCAAGAAAAAAGGTTCATCCCCTGGAAACTCTGCCGTGACCTCTACCGGCGATACTCAGGGGTTGAAAGGTACTGGAAAGAGCACCGGCGCACCACTGCCCGGTCCTGGCGCACACACCGGGCGTCTGCGTCGTACGCCTCAGGGTATTAGCAAGCTGGTTGGTGTACGGGAGGGAGAGTGGTTTAAGGAATGGGACGGAACGATTCGACGAGCCGTAGAAGCTCGTCAGCAATCGAAGGAGCCGATGTATCGACCCGATGGTGTACAGAGGGATATCTCTGGTGCAGGTCTGGATGGATTTTATGATTGAGGTGGGCTGGATCGAGGCAGCGCCTTTTCTTTTCTTTGGAAGCTAACTATGACAAACCGTGTACTTGATTTGATAACAGGCTATGGCTTATCTGTAATAAATTGCCTTGTGAGGTTCTTCCGGACGATATTGAGGTCCCTATCCAGTGGTTGCTTGTCATCCGATCCTTGCCTTCCGACCTCTGAACGACTTTTCCAAGAATGGCTCATATGCCCATTTGGTCACCCAAAAGAGTGCCCCTGTCTAAATTCTGTCCAAACGGAGAGGAAAGCATTCATATTCGACCCATGGTTTTGGTGCTCCGACTTCCGTCGCGGAGTCCTCACCCCTCAGCGCTTCACCTGGGGCCACCAGGATTCCACCGAGTCTCTATGGACGATATTTCGGACCTGTCGGGTGCAGGAACGATGGAGGGGTGCCCAGATGGTCCAGATCCAGCCTCCAAGTTACTCCGCGACGTTCCGACGCCGAAGACACCTAGAAGCTCTCATTAACTTCACCTGATCTTACCGGTGACGTCGTGGGCACCGCAATAGGGCTTGAACGGAACGGATGCCACAACACTCTGCTTCTCGGCAGTTCCGACCCATGGCTTTACTTGAAAAACCAGGGACGTCCTAAACACCCCATAATATCACAGCATATTGCTCGCTCCTTGCGATGCTATCCCGCTCCGTGGCAGCGGCGAACGGGGAGTTGGTAAGGAAGCCGATTTTTTGTCGTTTTGAGATCCGAAAACCGGTGAGGGCCATCCTTGGCAAATGCACATAGTTCGGTATCCAATTTTAACCCCTTTTTCAAAGGGCGACGGGTGCATTTCTGCGCCCGTACCACCTCACTGCACGGACCGTACCTCACCACTTCCAAACCTGAGTGCCTCGCTTGCGCTCAACCAAAATAAGTCCCTACTCATCGTCTAAGTGGAGCTACGCAAGATGAGGGTATCGAAAATTGCCGCCCTATCGACCGTCTTCGTCCAGGCCATTGCGTCTCGGTACTCTGAGTCTTTCAGGCCGCAATTTCACTTCTCTCCTCCAATCAACTTCATGAATGATCCGAATGGATTGGTGTATAGTAATGGGACATGGCATCTATTCTATCAATATAACCCCACCCACAACGTCGGCGGGAATCAACATTGGGGTCATGCCATTTCAACGTGAGCTTCAGTACGACGCATCCTTTGTGACTCGTATTCACATTAAATTTTATCCAGCGATCTGTACACCTGGAAAGACCTGCCCATCGCCATCGCTCCAGACAAACCTGGCGATGGCATATTCAGCGGTAGCGTGGTCCTTGACCGAAACAACACTACCGGTTTCTTCGATGTCAACGACCATCCCGAGAACCACTTCGTCGCCATCTATACTCTGAACACCGCTACAACACAGGACCAGCACATCGCCTACTCGACAGACGGTGTCACCTTCACCAAGTACCCCGGCCCAGTCCTCGCCATCAATTCGACGCAGTTCCGTGACCCCAAGGTCTTCTGGGACGAGATTAGTCGCCAATGGGTCATGACCGTTGCACACCCGCAGGAGTATGCCGTCGTTTTCTACGGTTCGCCCAACCTCAAGGAGTGGACTGAGATGAGCAGGTTCAAGACGGGCGGTTTCCTTGGCTACCAATACGAGTGTCCCGGTCTTGCGCAAGTTCCCATCGAAGGCGGCCCGGACGACGGCAAGAAGCTCTGGGTGCTCTTCATCTCCATTAATCCCGGCGCGCCCCTTGGTGGGTCCGCTGTACAATACTTCATCGGTGACTGGGACGGGAAGACTTTCACCTCGCGAGGTGCCGCCGCTCGAGTCGCCGAGTTCTCCAAGGATTGGTACGCGTTCCAGTCGTGGGAGGGCTCACCCGATGGCAAACTATACGGAATAGCCTGGGCTAGCAACTGGCAGTATAGTCAAATTGTCCCCACCCCTACTTTTCGCTCCGTTCAGAGCCTCCCTCGTGAGCTCGCCCTCACTTACTATCGCCCCAACCCCCTGTACGGTGACTGGCAGCTCATCAACCGTCCTGTTAGTCTCGCTGGTGTTACGGACAAGAGCCTCTACTTGTTCGCCGACGACCAAGCAGTTGACAAGGCTACAACGTGTAAGACCGTTGATCTGGAAGGGGATGGTGGCTTCGACATCGAGGCGACCTTCTTCGTCCCTGCTTCTGCAAACATTACCTGGGACTCGATTGGCTCTTTCGAAATCATCAGCTCCGAGGGCAACGAGAGCATCAATACTGGCATCCAGATGGGTGAACCGGCTGTGCTCTATATCGACCGCAGCAACGCCGGCGAGTGGGGAAACCAGAACCCTTTCTTCACCGACAAAACATCTGCCATTTTCCGCTATCGGGCCACCTACCCCAACGACCGCCACATCCTAGGCACCATCGCCATGTCGCCGTTCGACCTCCCCGCAGCAGAGCAGCCATCTGGAAAGGACGAGACGATCAAGCTCCGTGCGATCGTCGATCGTACTGTCCTCGAGGTGTTTGGAAACGACGGTCTCCTCTCCGGCACGAATACGTTCTTCTTCAGCAATGGCGGAATTCCAGCTACGCTCAAGGTGTCCCTCGGTGATGGTCAGGTTCAGCTGAAGGATCTCACCGTCAAGTCGATCAGGTCGACCTGGCAGCATTGAGAGTGTAAATGCGACTCGGGGCGGCTACACTTTCGTATTCTAGTAGACAGGTTTATGGACTTCTTCTGGTGATAATGAATGTACTGTTTGTTATCTGCTGGTACTAGCCCTGGCCCTGTTCGTCACCAGATGCAGAATCTTGGTGAAATTCAGTGCTATGGGGCGACCCACCTTTACAATATAATACTGGGCCACACAATCTTACCTAAATCTGACTGGTGCTTTGCCCTCCCCGGAGTCCATGATCCAAATCCAATGCGGCTTGCTATCCTCCCTCTCCCGCTACTTTTCGCGGTTGTGGCATATGGATCGTCAGGCGACCGTGCGGATGACTATCAATACTGCCTCTCAAAGGGGATAGAAACTCGATGTTCAAAGCCCCCAGACTTCCCGCTGGCAATGCGACTCACCCGCTGGACCTGTGAAGACAACGTGAAATACAGTTGTATGCACTCGATAGTGGACGAAGCGTTTGAAAAGGGAGAACCTGTGCAACAGTATTATGGCAAATGGCCGTTTTGGAGGCTGTTGGGCACGCAGGAACCCGCGTCTGTTCTCTTCTCCGCACTCAATTTCTGGGCACATTGGCGAGAGGGAAAGAGTTTAAGGAGGCGGATAAGCAGTGAACATCCTATGCGGCCGTACTATATCGCGTTCAACATCTTTAGCCTGAACATGTGGGTTTGGTCTGCCGTCTTTCATACCAGAGGTCCGTTCGTCAC
>WNFL01239617.1_pt1 | contig 10552 bp, 14 predicted proteins | sample 5400361 | NCBI WGS metagenome assembly WNFL01 (sample SAMN13153351, study PRJNA577476) | soil metagenome | isolation source: 40 cm soil on Douglas fir-dominated hillslope | place: USA:California | collected 2013-09-17 | reverse complement strand
TGCAGCAATTGCTCAGGTAATAGTGAGCTTTGGATATATGAAGTTACAACATCAATCATTACAACAATTTTCAGGAATACTAAAGAGTCTGAAAGACTACACCTTCTTGCTTTGGGGAACTCTAGCAATAGCGATAGGGACATTACTTCTCTTTTTATCATTCAATTTTACTCTTGCATCAATCGCTTCACCCATTACTTCAACCTATCCAGTTGTAACAATTATCCTTGCAAAGATTTTTTTGAAAGATAAAATATCATCTAAAAACTGGGTTGGGATTATTCTAGTAATCGGAGCAATCATGGGAGTTGGGTTTTTAGCGAAATGATCTCTGAGTATTTCCCAGGTGTCCTATCTGGACCACCTTAAAGGTGTACTATAGAAGCGTATTTCATAGAAACTAGGCTATCTTTTTACCCATAACTATATCGTTTGCAGTTCCATAACCTAAATTAATATTAGGAAACCATTTAACATCTGGAAGAAGAAAGTTTCTTAGGTACCCATTTGAATATCCTTCAAGCTGAGGTATATATCCTAATGAACTTGGGTCTCCAAAATAAACGTCGGGCGATAAAGATTTAAAAACGTGTTGGGAAACATGAGCATAGTCGCCACTTGCAATGAGAGCTGTTTTCCCTGGCAATTTTTGAAAGTAGCCTGTAATCCACTCATAGTTTTCTCGATCCCATTTAGCATAATTTGAACCTTGACTAAAAACGATATCTGAATGAGAACTAAGGGGAGAATTTCTATAGATTACTGTTTTTTTTACTCCATCCAATAGGAATTCCATTTGATAGTCATCTCTAAACTTCCCCAACATTATGCTTTTCATATCAACTCCCATGACAGCCAAGGTTGCCAGTGCATTGGTAAAATTATCGCCTTCAATCTGATCCTTATTATCAACCGGCAGTACTTTGTATCCTATGTTATCTCTTAATCCATCTATTACCGCTTCTAATGACATGTTGTAAGAAGATATAAACTCTCCATGTTGTCTTTGACTTAAAGAATTGCTTAAAAACAGATCTTGCATACTAATATATCTATTTTTATTATCATCAAGAGCCTTATCTATCGCGGCTGAAAAAGAATTGACAGAAGAATCACTCTCTTGTAAAAATGGAACAATTTCGATAATTGCCATTACTTCTGATCCTGGCATAAATAGATGTTGCAAATCATATCCACCAGCTGCATAGAATAACTTACGTGGATTTCCTAATGCATCTGCAATAACTTTAGCATTCTGCTTCCTCTGATCAAATAGTTGTGCAATAACCTCATGTCTAAGAGGCCTTTCCAAAACCGTAATTGAATCAACGCCCTCACTCATTGTAATAGAATAAAGTTACATTATGTTTTTGTCAAATCTATTGCCTTGTATCGGACTGGGGCTTAAAGCTACCTAAATCCCGAGGTGTCAAGGGCGATTATGCCATTTTGCGGAATTTGAGGCCAACTGGGATAAGTGTCAAAAGACCAAATAATACTCCGTCAACTGGACCTGTTTTTGGCAAGGCTGTTGGAGTAGTGGATGCTGCTAATATAGCTTGCTGTGGCACAGTTACATTAACAGTGTTGTTATTTGTATTGTTATTAGTGTTATTGATCACAATAACAGGTGTTGGGGTAGGTGCTTCTGTAGGCGCTGCAGTAGGTGTTGGTGTATCAGTAGGAGTTACGCTAGGCGTAGGAGCACTCGTAGGCGTAGGCGTTGCAGTAGGTGCAACAGTAGGTGTTGGTGTGCTTGTTGGTGTAGGAGTAGCTGTTGGAGCCACGGTAGGTGTTGGTGTAGGTGCTGTGGTTGGCGTAGGTGTTGGCGCCTGGCATGTAACAGATGAATAGCTTGCTGTTCTTTGATCTGTACCTGATGCGCCAGATGCCCATGTTAAGTGAAAAGTTACTGTACCATTATTTAAAGAGTTTTGACCAGTTGTCATTATGGCTGTTTTTGTTTGCTGAGCTGCAACAGTACCCATATTATTGATTGTCCCTGTCTGGGAGTCTGTGGCAATTACGTTCATTCCTAAAGAAGAATTGCTTTCTGTATTTGTGAAGCTAACTGCAATTGTTGCATGAGAATCTGAAGAACAAGCTGCTTGTGCTGATTGGGAGGTAGTCCAAGCGAGTACAATCATTGGAACTGTAAGAAGAACACCGGCTACGCCTGTTCCTGCTAGAATTTTTCCTAAGTGTTTATATGTCATATTCAAAAATTACTCAAATACTGAGTCTGGTAGGGTATTATAGTATACAAATACTTTTTTGTCAAGTGCTGCTAATAAGGCTAAAATGCATGCACTTTGGATAAACAATTTAATCCTATAGATAAATTCATTTTCATCCACGTCTATCTTACTAAAATCATCTATAATATTAGGACACGTAGAAAACAATAAGCTTTGTGAGAAAATTTGTAACTTTTGCATTCATTCCAATTATTTTTTTATCCCTCACGTATATCTATCTTCGCCCCATGTTTCAGGGACTTATTCCTCTGGCTCTTGATCTTTTGATAAGCAAATATGCGCCTTGGTATTCACCCGGAACAATTCTTTTAAAAAATCCTTACATGCAGGATAGTATTATTCAGCTCTACCCATGGAAGCATTATGTATTTGAATCTTTTAGACAAGGCATTATTCCTTTCTGGAATCCTTATCAAATGATGGGAGCCCCATTCATGGCAAGTCTCAAGCCTATGATCTTTTATCCACTCAATTTTTTATATCTATTTGGGGAGGTTAATGCATGGAACAGCTTACTTTTTCTGCAAATTTTAATGTCACTTTTCTTCTCATACTTTTTAGCCAGGGATTTTAAGCTGGGACCTTTTCCAAGTATTTTAGTTAGTCTGGCATTTTCACTCAACTCACTTATGATGGGAGTTTTGCAATTTGGGTCTGAAGGACATGTCTTATTATGGTTTCCACTTTTTCTCTTTGCCTCAAAACGCTATCTTGAAGAGCAGAAAGGCAGATACCTAGGCCTTCTCAGTATTGTTATTGCTTTTAGTATCTTTGCAGGGCAGTTGCAATATACAGGCTATTTATTAGTTGTCACAGTGGCATTTATTATTTATTATGGAATCTATCTTAAAGCAAATTTTAAAATATACGCTTTATTAATACTCAGCATAATCTTAGGAATAGGTATTAGCAGTATCCAACTCCTGCCAAGCCTTGAACTTTTTTCAAAGTCCTTTAGAGGCGCTTCATCCTCATATGAAATTTTCTCAAGAGGACTTATGACTCCTGACAAGCTGTTACGACTTTTTGCACCAGATTATTTTGGTAATCCAGTCTCAGGGGATTTAGGAATAGGATACATAGAAGCTAGCGGCTATTTTGGAATCATCCCGCTTTTTTTTACGATATATGCAGCTATATTTGGGAAAAAAAGTTTATTTGTTAGATTTTTTACTTGGGTCTGTCTGATAGCTGCGTTATTTTCTCTTCAGGGAATTGGGCAAATATTATATTTCCTGCATATCCCACTCCTGACAAGTGGGGAAGCGAATAGAATTTTTTCTTTGGTTCTTTTTTCAGGCGCAATACTTTCCGGGTTTGGTCTTTCATTATTTCTTCATGAAAACTCTAAGAAAAATCTTGTGCGGCTTGGGGGATTTGCCATAATAGCTCTCATTGCTTTTGGCCTTGGAACACTAATTCATTTTCCCACACACACTGTCAAAGGATTTATTACAAATATACGTTTTCCCATTCTAATTTTAACTTTATTTATTGTACCTACAGGCATTTATCTTTTAGTTAACCGCAGAAATAAATTTCTGATTTATGCATTCTTATCTATTCTCATATTTGTAACATTTTTTGATTTTTACCGGATGGGTTACAGATTTCTCACTTTCAGTAACCCCAGATTTCTTTACCCATCCCTAGGTGTAACTCAGTATTCCCAAAAACAATCCGACCTAACTCTGGCACGCGTGCAGCACCTTACAGAGCCAGAACTCCCTACTTATCTAAGAGTCCAAAGTATAGAAACATATAATCCGCTTTATCTGAAAAGAAGTGGGGAGCTTTTACAAGCGCTTCAAGAAAAACCTATTTCTAATCTCCCAATAAATAAATATCAAATCTCACCTTCTTTAACCAGCAAATACGCTTTTGACTTTCTGGGAGTTTCGCTGGTCGCTGTTGAGAAAGATGTGAATCCATCAGTTGCGCTTTTTAATACTGCGGAGTATCAAAATACATTTACTCCTGTTTATAGAGATGAAAGATTTATTGTATATAAAAATTCTGACGGCTTTCCTAGATATGATCTGTTTTATAATTATCTTACTGTTACAAATGATAAAAAAATTCTCTCTCTTATTGCAGAGCGTAAGATAGATTTTAGAAATACCGTACTACTTGAAGAAAATTTACCAATTAAGCTTGAAAAGGGAAGTGGGTCAGCAATTTTACTATTTAATAAACCTAATGAATTAACATTTGTTGTCAACTCAGATAAACCAGCGCTCTTTTACATTTCCGACACTTATTTTCCGGGATGGAATGCAAGTATAAATGATAAAAAGACTAAAATTTATAGGGCGAATTATAATTTACGCGCAGTTTTAATTCCCACTGGAAAATCAATTCTCCAGTTTTCCTATATCCCAACATACTATTTTCTTGGATTATTTATGAGTCTAGGAAGCGCACTTACGTTATTGGCATTAATTATTTTCCAGAATAAAACTCTCAAACAAAAAATTATTCCTCGCAAAAACACTTCCAAATCGAAATGATTTTAAACAATGAGGAATTAAATTGAGCTAATCTTATTTTACAGCAGTGACTTGAGGCTTACTTTTACTTCCCCTCCAGGAGCAGTAGTTTCAACAAAACGAAATTCACCATGATCTCTGTGGGAAATTGGTTGATAAGGGCTTCCTTCGATATATTGAACTACCTCATCCACAATTACTATACCGCCCGCTTCTTTACTTATTAAATAATCTAGCGTTGACGTATCTGGAGCGTCATCCAAATCAGTATCGATTTGAGCACCTTCAATTCTGTATATACCTATATGTCCGCTGTAATCTACTCTGCGGTTCTTTGTAGGATCTCTCGGATCTGGAGCTTCTTCTATTGGTAAACGCCTACCACCACTAGCTCCAAACCAGACTTCAAATGGCTTTATAGGGATTTCTGGTCGAGCGCCTATTTCTACTACCATGCTAATTGCAATGCTACCACCAGGTATAAATATTTGTCAAGATAATTTAAATCTGATTCACGTGGTATACTTGCAAGATGAAACAAATTTTAACTTCAGAAAAGATATATGTATCTAGATCTAAAATGAGCAAAGCTGGACGTGGTGTATTTGCTCGAAGCAATATAAAGAAAAGTGAGTTAATTGAAATATGTCCTGTCATAGGAATTTCAGAATCTGATACATCCAATTTAATAGAGAGTATTTTAGTAACTTATTTTTATTATTTTGGTCGGAAGAAAGAGCGGTCTGTAGTTGCATTAGGTTTTGGATCTATTTATAACCACAGCTATTCACCTAACGCACTCTATAAAGAAAAATATAAAGACCAAGTGATAGAATTTTGGACTTTAAAAGAAATTAAAAAAGGGGAAGAAATAACCGTCAGCTATATTCAGGGCAGTAAAAAAGATACTAAGCCTCTATGGTTTACTGCCTAAATAGAAAATTAGCCTCCATATTTCAAACTTATTTACTGAAACTTATCTTACTTAACCCTTACATATTTATTGTTAAAATTTGAATATTTTTATGTAGCCTTATTGCAAAGGGGTGATATAAATGGCAACAACGGTTGTAAATTCTACTCCAGCAACTACACAGGATAATGGAATGGCATTTTTAATTGGAGTAATACTTTTTATTATGTTTATAGTAGTACTTTTATTTCTAGGCATACCCTATATCGACAGGGTGTTTAATGGTGCAAAAACACAGATAAATATCCCTGATCACGTGAACGTAAATATACAAAAAGATAAATCAAAATCTTATTAAATATTGAGGAGGTGAAAATAATATGAATATACTACTTTGGATTATTTTAGGGGCAATATCTGGTTGGCTTGCTAGTATTATTATGAAAAGTTCTCATGGGATGCTAGAAGACATTATTCTAGGTATTATTGGAGCCTTTGTTGGGGGTTTTGTAATGAATCTCTTTGGACAACCTGGAGTAACAGGATTTAATTTTTATAGCCTGATTATTACAGTTATGGGTTCTGTCATTTTGATTTTCCTAGGACGGTTAATACATAGACAAAGTAATTACAGATTAGGAAGGGGATGAGAAAAAATGAATGGACAAAAAGGAGAATTAAAAAACAGACAAATAATTAATCCTATGGCTGCTGCAGTAACGGGCGTAGTTATTGGAGCAGGTGTGGGTGTGGCAGGTACTATGATTCTAAAGGATAAAAAGAATCGTGAAAAGGTAAAACATGCATTTACAAATGCTAAAGATAAAACAATGGGATATATAGAAAATCTACAAAGTTCAACTGATGGCAAAAAAGCCATCCAAGAACCTAAAAAGGAGGACTAAAAGTTAAAATTCCTTATGTGTCTAGCTAGAACACACCTGGTGTGGGTATTGTTTTAGAGAGTAAGTTGCAAATTAATATGTAAAGCCATATAATTTTTATCATGGAGATTGGTACAGAAATGCTTACCCCGGTTGCAAGAATTGTTCCATCTAGACTTCCGCCTCACTCAGCACGACCTTTAGAACATTCTGCTATTCCTACTGTTAACGATAGGATTTTAAGCACAGATCATAAAGTTGAATCACAGTTGCCTGGCACCAAAAGGTTCACAATTGAAATGAATGATACAAATTTTATGGTATATCAACGAGGTAGAGATTTCACTACGGGAGCAGAAGGAGAAGTAGAATTGCCTAAAGCGATTCAAGATGCGATGTTATTTTTTTCAAAGCTTAATCTTCAGCAGAGAAATGGACAATGTATTTCAGTTTCAGCGGATTTAATTAGTGAGCGTATAGCTAAAGATTATGTGATTATACAGCCTGCACGATCTGACGATAATATTAGAGGAATGCAGACTGCTCATTACGTAGCAGGAGTTCAATTAGCAGATGGGCGTTATGTGTATATGGACGGGACATGGCCTTTCGTTTAAGAACAACAAAAACTAGAAGGAATGCCTTATGGGATTTTTATTATCTCTGACAAAAAAAAGGGCTCGGATGAACTTGCAGAATTAATTTATGGAGGAAAACCTCAGCAATCTAAGCCTCATTAATAAATGGTTTTCCTAATGTGATGACGGACATTTACTTGCCTTGGGAAATGAAATATAATTCTCTTTGTGGCTACAACTGTAAAATTAATTTCACTGAATGTTTCTCTTTTTGATGAAAATAATGAAAAACTCATCCACTTTCTAGCAACAGAACGCCCGGATATTGTTTGCTTGCAGGAAGTTTCAAGAAAAGTTGATGAATCTGCATTTGACATATTTATTTCCAAAGCCTCCATAGATAACGCAACGCTAGAATTATCATATTCTTTCTTTGCTCCAAATTGGGCACTAAGGGATTTTAGACAACCCAACTTTCACGGAAAAGAGTTTTTTGAATATGATTTTGGTGGACTTATTGAATACGGGAATTACGTGAAAAGTAGATTTAAAATTATCTCAGGAAAAAGTGTTTTTGTTCAAGGAAATTTTTCATATATAGTAGACTGGGAATCTTTCACAAAACATCCAGGAGAAGAGCCCAGAACAGTAGAAGTCACTGATTTACAGATAGACACAAAAAACGTAAGGTTTTTAAATTACCATGGAATATGGTCAAAAGATAAAAAAGGAACTGATCGGACTGAATCGGCAAGCAAACACTTACTGCAAATTGCATCAGAAATTGCATATCCTACTATTATTTGTGGGGACTTCAACCTTTTTCCTGATACAAATTCAATAAAGATACTTGAAACTAGATTCAGGAGTTTGGTTGATGAGTTTAATATTATGCATACCAGACCAAAGTCAAATGAATTAAGTGGATTAAAAAGAAATGTAGTTGATTATATATTTGTAGATAAAGATATCTCAGTTAAAAAATTTGAGGTAATTAATACAGATACTTCTGATCACTTTCCATTGTTAGTAGAATTTCAGATATAAACTCCGCCTACTAATTCATGCTTGGATTTATTGGGGGACTAACTGGGCCACTGAATGACAAAAGACTTATCGGATCATAATCTTGAGTTGCAGTCGGTTGTAAATCAGCAATTGAATTTAGTAGATTAGTTAATGATCTTGAAATATTAAGCTGTCTTCTAGAACCACTGGGATCAATCTGTTTTCTAAGTTGATTTGGAAAATCCGGACTTTCCATTCTATGAACTAAATCGGCTTTTTCTGTACTACCTAGGGGAGCATGGAATAAAAATGTCATATTACCTCCTAGATCACCATCTGGATTGAATTGATATTCGGTTGTTTTATTAACGGAATTGCTGAGATCACTAGGGTCACCTGTTTGATCAACAACAATTACTTTTGCAATTACGCTTGTTGTAGGTAATCCTTCGACTTTATTCGTAAATTCTATAAATACTCCTCTTCGCGTTGATCCAGATGTTTCCAGGAAGTCATACTTAGCAGTATAGGTATAACCTACTGCTGCTTTATCAACTTCTTCTCCCATTTTTAGAAATACTCTCCCTGCCTGCATTGTCATAGCGTGTCTTCGCGTAGATTGTCCTGTATTAATTTCTACTTCTCTACCGTATTTTGCATATACACCTTTTGCTAATGCCTCTGCTGTTAAGGGCATAGAGGACCAATTAGTAGATTTAGCCATTGTGGATAAGTGATTGGCAAGTGATTCGTCTGAAATTCTAGGCATATCTTATAATTTGTGTAATATATCAGATTAAAAATATAAATGCAAACCATACGAGACACCTCTAACACAACTACCATTAATTTTCAGAATAAACTATAATCTCCGTTATGTTTACAGAAAGAGCAAAAAGAGAGCGTGATAGGAAACTTGAAGGATTTACTCTATCTCCAAATCCCGGCGTAGATCTTTTAGAAAGTACGCTAGGAATCCGCTTTCCAATAAGACCTGTTGCAATTGCGCTTAGTCCAGAGAATAAAAGGATGCTTTTTCAAAAAGCATCCTTAACCGCATCAGGAAGAGAAATAATTGGAAAAATTGGAACTCTTTTTGCATATTACGAGACACAGTTTCAGGCATATTTTTTTAACCCAATTGGGGATAATGCGTATGTTTCTGCCCATGAAAATATGCATGGATTTACTTCTATGATAAATCCTAAGACAGAGAGGCTAATTCGCTCGAGAAATCCGGAAAAAGGAATTGTGGCACGCTGTTTTGGGGAAGGTATGTCTGAATGGGCAGCAATTGAGGCTCTCTATAGATCACCAAATGAGAGTGACCAAATAGAAGCAAGGCGTCAACAAGATTTAAAAACACATGGAGTGAAATCCCGAAGGAATTTTGTGGATAGAAATTTCAGAGCTGTAGAAATATCACTTATTGCAAAACACATATCGCAGATGGACCTAAAACCAACAAGCGCTTTTGGTCAGGTAATTCAGGGAGCTGTAAAAGCAGGAAGTTTTGGTTTTGGTGAATATAACTTTATAAATCCGCAATATATCGTGGGATATCACTTTGTTTCTCACGCTATGCATACACTTGTTGATTCTGCATACATGACTGTGCCGGAGGCAATGACATTTCTTATAAAACATCCACCAACAGAAATGTCTAATTTAAGAAAACCAGAAGATTATGTAGCGAGTGTCTTAAAAAGACCTATCTCTCGTATTGCTTCTTTACGACGCCACGCAAATCAGCCGGTAGATCATATTCATGCTGTGAGTTGAAAGTGTTAGAAGTATTTTATGAGACAAAACCAGCTTTTATCATTAAACGCGTAACTAATCCTGGTCTTCTGTAAATTGTACAACCTGCATCATAATCTGTTGCATCACCATCACTAACTCTTCTTACTTTAATTCTTCTTTCTATCTCAAGGGAACCAGGTTGATAAGTATCACCTATTTGCACTAATTCTGGTGGATCACGATGAGACCCAATCATTCCTACAACAACTGCATAATCGCCAGGTTTTAAACCCAATTGTGCAGCTGTTACTTCTTTACTCATTAGAGAATTATAGGGCTTGTTGATAATTCTGCTTGACCGAATCCTGACTAGGAGAGGAATAGGTTAATAATTTGCAAAAAATTCTTTATGATATTTTTTTGGCACAAGTAGGTAAAATACTATCTTCACTGAAATATCATTTCGTATATGTTTGTAAATGAAAATGAAAAACGGAAACCAAAAATCTCCTTTAAAGGGGACTAGGTCTTTTATCTCTGGGTCAACCATTAATGTCACAATGTTCCTGATAATAAAATACCTAAAAGAGCCGATTGATTTTCTAAAAACATCAAATAATTCCTGCGATTGTTTAGTATATCTATAGTGTGCTGTAAGAGCTTTTTTTCTCATTGGTAA